>Ga0302223_10000817_pt1 | contig 18142 bp, 16 predicted proteins | sample II_Palsa_E2_3_FD_194565 | JGI IMG/M metagenome (GOLD analysis project Ga0302223, IMG submission 194565) | Peat permafrost microbial communities from Stordalen Mire near Abisko, Sweden - II_Palsa_E2_3 | ecosystem: Environmental > Terrestrial > Soil > Palsa > Peat permafrost | place: Sweden... | reverse complement strand
TCGATCACCGCTTCCAGTGTCATTGCGGTGCGTGCCAGCCGGTTGCCGTTGGCGAACAGTGCCGTGGCCAGGTCCAGCAGGACGACTGGCGCGCCGGGTTCGGCGCGCATGCGATCCAGCGACGCCTGCGCATTGGTACGTGCAGTGCGTGCGGCGGTACGTGCTTCGCGATGGACGTCGCGGAGCATTGGCCGTGCCAGGGCGCGCAGGTAGTTGGCGTAGGCATCGAGCATGTCCGACAACGCGGCGCGTACGCGGCCTTTTTCCCATGTTGGCCACAGCAGGTAGGCAAGCAGGGCCATGCCGCTGCCGAGCAGGGTATTGATCACCCGATCGTGCACTGCAGCGCCGGAGTTGACGCCTTCAAAAGAGAGAAAAATCACTACCGTGCCGGTGAGCGCGGCTACGGCGGCGCCGTAGTGTGCGGTAGCGAGATAGCGGAAGGTCAGGCACAGCACGGCCATCAGAGCCAGATGCGTCCATGGCTCGTGCGGTGTGATGTGCAGCAGCACCGTGGTGAGCACCAGACCGAGAATCGTCCCCACCACACGCAGCAGGCCAAAGTTGAAGGTGGCGGCAAAATCCGGTCGCAGCACGATCGCGGCGGTCATCGGCAGCCAGTAACCGTGTGGCAGGTGCAGTTTGCGCGATACCAGCATGGCCAGGCTCAGGCAAACCGCGCTGCGGATGGCGTGGCGGAAAGCCACCGACTGTGGCGTCAGGCTGGCGCGCAGTGTGGCCAGCGCCGAGCTGCTGCGCAGCGCGGCTGGCAGTGGTGTCTCGGCGGCAACAGCGCGCATTTCGCCTTTGCTGCCGGCCCAATTGGCATTACGCACTGCGGCGGCCAACTGGCCGGACAGTGCGTGGATATGGCGGGCGAGACTGTCGGGCGGCCCATCGCCACCAAGCAAGGCGGTTTCGCTGGCCTGCAGGGTCTGCAACATGCGCTCGGCCTGCTGCGGGGGCTCGCCTTCATCGAGGGCATCGGCGATGGCGGCAAGCACGCGTGCGGCGTCGTCGCGGAACATCGCATGGATGGTAGCGTTCGCCCGCAGTTCGGCCATCGCCGTCAGTTCCAGCCGTATGCGCTCGGCCAGTTCCAGCAATACCCCGAAGGCTTCCATCGCGCGACCGCGCGCGTGGTGGCGGCCGAGCAGGGTGTGCTGCAACGTTGTCATCGCTCCGGTCAGCGCAGGTACGTCGGCGTCGTCGTAGGTTTGTTGACGTGCCAGCGTGGCCAGGCCGCGATAGACGGCGGCCAGTGCTTGCCGCTCGGGCCGATAGCGTTGCAGTGGCCATGCAGCGACTGAGAACGCCATGAGCAGCATGCCGCCGCTGAAGATCAGCCCGGCACCGAGCAGCGCATGCGGCAAGGTGGTAGGCGTATAGGCGGTGACCACGAGGAGGATCATGCTGGTCATGCCGACACGGGCGATGTCGACGCCGAACACCACCAACAGCCCACCGAAAAATCCAAAGATCATGGTGGCGAATAGCAGCGGCAGCAGCTGATCGCCAATCAGGAAGCCACATAGCGAAGCGACTGCCGCGGCGAGCGAGGCCAGCAGCAGCTGCTGCATGCGTTGCCGATACGGGCCTGGCTGATCGGAAAACATCGTATTGAGCGCGCCGGCCGCAACGCCGATGCCCACTTCCGTATATCCCGTGGCCAGGCCAATGCCAAGTGGCAGAACCACAGCGGCGGTATTGCGCAGCAATACCCACAGCGGCACATCCGGCCGCTTCGCCGTAGTCAGGCTCTCCAGCATTTTTCTGCTCAGCGAGTAGCCGGTTTTGGGCATGGTGCGTCGATGACTCAGGTGGCTGAGCAGTGATTCTGCATCACGCAGGCTGAAGCTGCTGCGATGGTTTCGCGTATAGATCGGATGGTGCGCTTCGGATTGCACTGATATGAGGATGGCGCCTTGCAGAGCGCGACACCATCGTCATCGATCGAATGCAGTGATCAGGCGCGACCGGCGAACTCACCGGTGAGCGTGCTGACCCAGATTTTTTCATCATTGCTGATGTACTCGGGTACCTGCACTTCGATGCCGGTGTTGAGCCTGGCCGGCTTGTTGCGCTTGGTGGCGCTGGAGCCCTTCATTTCTGGCGCGGTATCGACGACGGTCAGGATCACGCTGGACGGCACCTGCAGGCCGACGGGTGCTTCGTCGATCACCTGCACGTAGTAGCCCTCGATGCCTTCGACGATATAGCCGGCGTTGTCGCCAACCAGTTCGGGCGACAACAGATATTGGGTGTAATCCTCGGCGTCCATGAAGACGAATGCGCCGTCATCCATGTACGAGAAATTTGCAGCGCGACGCACCAGATCCATTTCGCGCAGCTCGTCATCGGCGCGCAGGCTGAGGTCGAACTTGCGACCGCCGGGAATCGAATACAGCGTGAAACGAAACGTGACGTTGCCACCACGCGCACTTGGCGAGCTGCGTTCGATATCGCGCACCTGATAGACGGTGCCGTCGTTTTCGACCACATTGCCTTTCTTGACGTCGGAAGCTTTCATGGGGAGTAACTCAGGGCTAGGGGTTAGGGATGAGTAACGAGGGGACGCCAGTTGGCGTTGTGTTGTAGAGACGTTTCGGGACGATGGCCGAATGGGATGTTGCCTTGCTCCTCGTCTCTGCTTTATTTAGGCTGCAACCGTACCGCGCCATCGAGTCGGATGGTTTCGCCGTTGAGGTAGCGGTTGCCGAGAATAAAGCCGACGGTCGCGGCGAACTCTTCTGGCTTGCCCAGTCGCGATGGAAACGGAATCGAGGCGGATAGCGATTCCTGTACCTGCGGCGACATGCCGTCGACCATTGGTGTCCAGAAAATGCCCGGTGCAATCGTGTTCACGCGAATGCCGAAGCGAGCGAGTTCGCGTGCCATCGGCAGGGTCATGCCGACCACGCCGCCTTTGGACGCGGAGTAGGCGGCCTGACCGATCTGGCCTTCGTAGGCGGCTACGCTCGCGGTGTTGACGATCACGCCACGCTCACTGTCTTCACCGACTTCGTTGTTTTGCATGAGGGCGGCACCGGCCTTGGCGACGTTGAAACTGCCGACCAGGTTGACCATGACGGTGGTGGAAAAATTCGACAGTGGCATGGCGCCTTCCTTGCCAAGCACGCGGCCTGCACCAAGGATGCCGGCACAGTTGATCACGGCGTTCAGCCCGCCCATCGATTCGCGTGCGGCTGCCACATTGATCGCCACGCCATCTTCGGAGGTGACGTCGGTGCGGAAAAATCGTGCAGCACCACCCAATGCCTTTATCGCGGTTTGTCCCTTGTCATTGTCGATGTCAAAAAGCGCAACCTGACCGCCATTTGCAACGAGGTGTTGGGCTACCGCGTAGCCCAGGCCGGACGCGCCGCCGGTGATGATTGCCTTGACCTGATCGAGTTGCATGCGAGCTTCCCTGATGAATCAAACGGGCATGGTAGCCGACTGGCGTGACGGGGCGAAGCCGTTGGCGGGCAAATGTGAGGCCGTCTTCACTGAAATATTCACGTGCTATTGAATGTTGAACCGCGATGGTCAGCTCTCAGGCTCACCGAATTTCTTCTGCTTTATGAATTTGGTGCTGCAGCGCAACGAATCAGCGATTGCCACAATTCACGTTCCATCGCCGTCACATCAGTAGGAGTGCGTCATGCAAAAGCAATTGGGTACATGGCTAGTCATCGGTGCCTTGATGATGTCCTGCGCTGCCAGCGTAACGGCTCAACCCCAGGATCATCATGATCAGGACCATCAAGCTCAGAACCACCAGAACATGTACGACCGTGGCCGCAGTGAGGGCTGGTACAAAAAAGGTGGGCATGTCCCCGCTGAGTACAACGGCGGCTCGTACGCCGTAGACGATTGGCGTGGACAACACCTTCGCCAGCCACCGCGTGGCTACCACTATGTGCGCAGCGACAACGGTGATTTTCTGCTGGTAGCCGTTACGACAGGTGTGATTGCGAGCATCATCGCCAGTCATTGATGCAGTGTTTTCGCTACTGTCATCCACTTAGGAGCGATCCATGAAGAAATCCTCTATGAAGAAATCCCTGGGAACGCTGGTTATTTGTGGCGCCATGATGATGGCCAGCGGATCGCTGCTGGCGCAGTCCTACGATCATGACCACGATAACCATCCGCATCACGAAATGTACGACCGAGGTCATCAGGAAGGCTGGTACCGCCAGGGTGGCCGCGTACCCGACGACTATCGCCATGGCAACTATATCGTCAGCGACTGGCATCGCGAACACCTGCGGCCACCACCGCGTGGCTACCACTATGTGCGCAGCGACAATGGTGACTTTCTGCTGGTAGCTGTTACGACGGGTGTCATTGCGAGCATCATCGCCAGTCATTGACGCGGTCAGCTCTATCTCAGCTCTATTATCCTAGGGTCATCAAAGAAACCCCGCCTTGCTGGCGGGGTTTCTCGTCTGGCAGTACCGACCGCACGCGCGCATCAAGAAAGCAGTGCGCGACCTTCCGTCGACGCCAGCAGCTGCGGAAACGGGATGACTGGGCTGGGTGGTGTTTGCGCCACTTGCAGCTCCTTCTGCCACATGCCGACGTCCCACCATTGTCCGAGTTTGTATCCGCATTGGCGCCACACGCCTGTCGCAGTAAAACCCATCGCCTCATGCATCGCCACGCTGGCTGTGCCGGGCAGGGTGATGGCACCGATAGCCTGGTTGATACCTTGCAGGCGCATTACGTCCAATAGCGTGGTGTAAAGCCGGCGTGCGATGCCGCGGCGTTGCGTCTGGTGATGCACATAGATCGAGGTTTCGGCGATCCAGTCATACGCCGCGCGATCGCGAAAACGTCCGGCATAGGCATACGCCAGCACCTCGCCATCTTCGTCCCAGACCAGCCAGGGATAGTGTTGCAATCGTGTGCTGATGCGTTCGCGCATCGTCGCCACACTGGGCAGCACCGTCTCGAATGTGGTTGCGCTGTCAGTGACGGATGGCGCGTAGATGGTGTGGATCGCGGCCGCATCGTCATTATGGGCAGGGCGGATCATGCAATACAGGCCTTCAGCATTTTTCATATTTCCAGTTGCGTGATTTTCCCTCGGCCAACCATGCCAGCGCGGTGGCAACGCGCTTCATGCGAGTGATATCGGTTTTTGCTTCGTCAATCCAGTCGGTGTACTCGCGCTGCATGCTCGGGCTGAAGGCCTCGTAGTGGGTGCGCGCGGTGATGTTTTTCTTTTTCGCGAATTCCGTAGCCAGTACGTCCGGTAATAGCGGCGGTGGTTTCGGTGCCGCCTTTGGCCTTTTCAGTTTTACGCCGGCCTCGTTCAGCGCCATCGCCTTGCGGATGAAATCGACAAACTGCTTTTTCTTGGGCAAGTCGGCCACGGACATGAGCTTGCCGAACTGGCCCATCCCTTCTTCCGCGGTTTCACCGACGACCTGCCTGGACAGCCAGAAGCCGAATCCGCAGTGCTGCTTGAAAGCCGCCATCATGCACAGTGGCGATTTTTTGTAACTGAAGAAGGGCATACCCCACTTGATGCCTTCTTCGACCTCGGGACAGGTGGCATGTATCACAATGCGAAGATGCTCAAGAATGGGCTGAGCGAATGGCGCCGCTTTGGCGATGTAGGCGTCGATGCGCGGATCGTTATTGGCCATCCCCGTATTTCCCGTCAAAGTTCGAGAATAAAGAACCTGTCACAACTGAAGTGACCGGTACTGCCCATCGGCGAGGATAACGGCCTGAAACCGCTGCGCTGGTAGAGCGCCTGCGCACCATCCATGCCGGTGAGCGTTTCCAGATAACAGCGGCGGAAGCCGCGAGCTCGCGCGGCGTCCAGGCACCGCTCCATCATGGCCGCACCTGCGCCGATGCCGCGGGCCTCAGGCAGAAAATACATCTTGCGCAGCTCGCACACATCCGGCTCACCGTTTTCCAGCGGTGCCACGCCGCCACCGCCCAGTACTTCACCGTCGCGTTCGATCACAAAATAGGCGCTGTGCGGTTGCGTGTAGGCCTCGTACAGGCGATCTACTTCGGCGTCGTGGATCGCAAAGCCCGGCCCGTCGGCACCGAACTCTGGCATGACCTTTCGGATGATGCTGGCCATCGCCGTGTTGTCGCTGGCGCTGATGGGGCGGATCAAAAACGGTGTGGACATGGAGACGATCTTTTGGGGTGAGTGGTGACTTCAGCTGGCCGTGCGTGCGCGGGTGACGCGGCTCGCGGTTTCCTTGCCGAGCTGACCGGCGAGCCATGCACCGGTGGCGATCAGCTGATCAAGGTCGACGCCGGTGGTCATGCCCATGCCGTGCAACATGTAGATGACATCCTCGCTGGCCACGTTGCCGGTAGCGCCCTTCGCATACGGGCAGCCGCCGGTGCCGGACACGGCGCTGTCGACTACGCGTACGCCTTCTTCCAGGCAGGCCAGGATGTTGGCCAGTGCCTGGCCGTAGGTGTCATGAAAATGCACGGCAAGGGCTTCCATCGGTACCTCCTGCGCCACCGCACGCAGCATCGCCCGTGCCTTGGCCGGTGTGCCCACGCCGATGGTGTCGCCCAGCGAAATTTCGCGGCAGCCCAATTGATATAAACGAACGGCCACACGTACCACTTCGCTCACCGGCACGGCGCCCTCGTAAGGGCAACCGAGGACGGTGGAGATGTAGCCGCGCACGGTCACGTCATCGGCCTGTGCATGCTCGATCACAGGTACGAAGCGCGCCATCGATTCGTCGATCGAGGCATTGGTGTTCTTGCGGCTGAAGGTTTCTGAGGCGGCAGTGAAGATCGCCACCTCACGCACGTTGACCTCGCGCGCGCGCAGGTAACCCTGCTCGTTGGGCACCAGCACTGGATAGTTTACGCCTTCGACCTTGCGGATGGCGCTGAAGACCTCTGCCGCATCGGCCAGCTGCGGCACCCACTTCGGGCTGACGAAGCTGGTCGCCTCGATCGTCTTCAGGCCGGTGGCGGAGAGCCGGTCGATCAGCTCGATCTTCACCGCAGCGGGCAACAGCGCTTTTTCGTTCTGCAAGCCATCGCGCGGACCGACTTCGACGATGTGGACGTGGTTGGAAGAGTTCATGCGTGGTCCGGGCGGGTCGTGATGGTGTGTGCGATTCAGGCTGAGCAGTCGGATCAGTCGGCGAAGCGCACCAGTACGGCATCGGCCTCGACGAACTCACCCTGGGTGGCGTTGATGCTTTCGATGATACCGGCGCGCGGGGCTTTCAAGGCGAGTTCCATCTTCATTGCCTCCATCACCAGCAGCTCGTCGCCTTGCTCGACGCTGTCGCCGGGTTTGGCTTTCACCAGCACGATGCGGCCAGGCATCGGCGCGATGACCTGATTGCCGCCGGCGGCATCTTTCGCTGCCCAGGCGAAGGCGATGGCCCGTGTAAAGCTGTAGCGCTGGCCGCTGGCGTCGTGCAGCAGCACATGGTCCTTGTCGGAGCGCAGCGGCACTCGCTGTGATTCTCCGTTGCAGCGGGCGCTGAGGCTGTCGTCGCGCAGGCGCGCACCGCGCACTTCGCAACTGGCATCGCCATGGCGCAGGAGGTAGTTGCCATCGTGGCCATGCGCTTCGATGTCGTAGCGCTGGTCGCGCAAGGTCAGCGCGATGACGCGCTTGCCGGCATGGCCGATGCGCCACGCATCGGCGCGTGCCCAGGGTGAATGCGGGTCGGCTGGTGAGGCAGTGACATCGGCTTCATCTTGTAGCAACGCGGCCGTAGCGGCGGCAAACAGTACCGTATCCGTTGGCGCGATATCGCCAACCAGAAATTCTTCCAGATGTCGATCCAGATAGCCGGTGTCGATCCTGCCTTCGACCACTACCGGGTGACGAGCCAGTCGTTCAAGAAAACCGATATTCGATTTCGGGCCGATGATTTCGCAAGCGGCCAGCGCTTCGCGCAAGCGCTGCAGTGCCTGCGTGCGATCACTGTCGAATACGATCAGCTTGGCGATCATCGGGTCGTAGAAAATCGTGACCATATCGCCTTCGATCACGCCGCCGTCGAGTCGCACGTGGGTTGACGGGGAGGGCAGGCGAAGCATCTGCAGTTTGCCGGAGCCGGGCAGGAAATTCTGGTCAGGATCTTCCGCATACAGCCGTACTTCGATCGCGTGACCGTGGGCGTGAATCTGTTCCTGCCGCAGCGGCAGCGGCTGGCCGGCTGCCACGCGCAGCTGCCATTCGACCAGGTCCAGCCCCAGCGTCATCTCGGTGACGGGATGCTCGACCTGCAGCCGGGTATTCATTTCCATGAAAAAGAATTCGCCGCTCGCCGCGACGATGAATTCGATGGTGCCGGCGCCGACATAGTCGACCGCCTTGGCCGCGGCAACCGCGGCTTCGCCCATGGCAGCGCGGCGGGCAGCGTCGAGGAAGGGTGATGGCGTCTCTTCCAGCACTTTCTGATAGCGCCGTTGCGCCGAACATTCGCGCTCGTTGAGATGTACGACGTTGCCGTGGGTGTCGCCGAACACCTGGAATTCGATATGCCGCGGATGCTCGACGTAGCGTTCAAGGATCACGCGTGTGTCGCCGAATGCGCTGGCCGCTTCGCGCTGCGCTGAGGCTAGCGCGTCGGCAAATTCCTTTTCGCTGCGCACGATGCGCATGCCCTTGCCACCGCCGCCGGAAGCGGCTTTGATCATGAGCGGGAAACCGGTGGCGCGTGCCTGCTCGGCGAGATAGGCGTTCTCCTGGTTGTCGCCGTGATAGCCGGGTACCAGCGGTACGGCGTGGTTTTCCATCAGCGCCTTGGCAGCGGCCTTGGAGCCCATCGCGTCGATGCTTTCCGGTTTCGGGCCGATGAACACGATGCCTGCCTCACTGCAGGCGCGGGCGAAACCGGTGTTCTCGGAGAGAAAACCGTAGCCGGGATGGATCGCCTGCGCGCCGGATTTTTTCGCTACCTCGAGAATCGTATCGCCGCGCAAATACGAGTCGGCCGGGCGCGGTCCGCCGATCGGCCACGCCTCGTCGGCCAGGCGCACGTGCTGCGCATCGGCATCCGCGTCGGAATACACCGCGATGGTATGGATGCCGAGGCGCCGGCAGGTGCGCATCACACGGCAGGCGATCTCACCGCGATTGGCAATCAGTACGCGCTCGAACATGCGGAATCCTTTGGATTATACGGGGTCTTGCAAAGCCGCTTAAGTTATCAGATGAACAGGCTGCGGCCGATGCGCGACGCAGCATCGGGAGCTATTTACCCTCCCAGTAGTCGACCGTCGAGTCGTATCGACCAACGATGCGAAACGATCGCTGCGTTTCATCCTGCGCAGGTTCGATGACTTGATACTTGTCGGAATCCGGGTACTCGCAGATATCCGCTTCGCCATTGCTGGATGTTATAGCCAGGCGACGCCAATGCATCCCGCTGGAAGGTGCGGCTGCGTGCAAGATCAGAAACCGGAATACCTAAGATGGTCGAACATGGATTGCCTGCGTTCGTGAAAATCAAGGGGAAGGGGACCAGCGTGGTCCGCGCTTGTCGAGAAATGCGCCAAGGCCATGCTGACCTTCTTCGGATATGCGCAGGCGCGCTATCAGCTCGGCGTTGGCGGTATCGATGCGCTCGGCCTGTGCCGGATCGATACCACCGACGCGCAGTGCGAGTGCCTTCGCCTCGCGCTGCGCATGCGGGCCGGCCTTGGCCAGCAGGTACAGCTGGCGTTCGACTATCTCATCCAGCTCCGCCGAGGGTACGGCAGCGTGCAGCAATCCAATGCGCGCGGCAGTGGTAGCGTCGAATACTTCGCCGGTGATGAACAGCCGCCGCGCCTCGCGCAGGCCGATCGCCGCGATGACATAAGGTGAGATCACTGCGGGCACCAAGCCCAGCTTTACTTCCGACAACGCGAACTTGGCGGTGTCGACGCCGACCGCAATATCGCAGCAGGCGACCAGCCCGACGCCGCCGCCGTAGGCCGCGCCATTGACCCGAGCGACCGTGGGCTTTGACAGGAACTGCAGCGTACGCATCAGACGCGCCAGGCGCAGCGAGTCGTTGCGGTTCTCCTGTTCGCTGGCGCTGGCCATGCCACGCATCCAGTTCAGATCGGCACCGGCCGAGAAGCAGCTGCCGTTGCCAGTAAGCACGACGGTGCGCACGGCGGGGTCGACGTCAGCCTGTTCGAGCAAACCGGTGAGCGTGGCGATCAAGGTGTCGTCGAACGCGTTGTGCACCTGCGGGCGATTCAAGGTCAGCCACGCAGTGGTGCCGCGACGTTCGTGCAAGACAGAATCGGTCATCGGAGAATCAGTCATCAGTGTCCCCGCAAAGACCGTCATCATAAACGCTGGCCATCGCGGCGTTGCCGGCATGCTGCAGCAAAGCGCACAAAGGATTACAATGCGAACAATTCTTATTTGAGAAGTGCCCGTGCGTCTGTCCGATCTGCCCAAAGGTACGCTCGCTGTGGTCGATCGCGTTGACGATGCTCACGCGGCGGACCCGATTGCGCAACGTTTGCGCGATCTGGGCTTCGTGGATGGTGAGCCCGTGCGGGTGGTGGCGATCGGGCCGCTCGGCGCCGACCCATTGCTGATCCAGATCGGCTCGACCCGCTTCGCCCTGCGTCGCACCGAAGCCGCTCGTGTGACCGTGCGTCAGGAAGCAGCATGAGCGCCGCAGCCTTGCGCATCGCCTTGGTCGGCAACCCCAACTGCGGCAAGACGGCGCTGTTCAACCAGCTGACGGGTGGCCGGCAGAAAGTGGCCAACTATGCCGGCGTTACCATCGAGCGCAAGGAAGGTCGGTTCACGGCGCCGTCGGGTCGGGTATTGCAAATACTCGATCTGCCGGGCACGTACAGCTTCGACGCCAACAGCCCCGATGAGCAGATCACCCGCGACGTGCTGGAAGGCAATTATCCTGGCGAAGCAGCGCCCGATCTGATCGTCTGCGTAGCCGATGCCACCAACTTGCGCCTGCATTTGCGCTTCGTGCTGGAGGTGAAACGTCTCGGCCGTCCGGTGGTGCTCGCTCTGAACATGATGGATGCGGCGCGTCGGCGCGACATCGTTATTGACGTGCCGGAGTTGCAGCGCCGGCTGGGTATTCCGGTGGTGGAAACGATCGCGGTGAAGCGCGGTGGCGCCGCCGCGTTGGTCGAGCGCGTCGATGGCGAAATGCCGGTTGCCGCATCGGCGACGGTTGGCGATGCATCCAGCCCTGCCAATCTGCATATTCAGGTGCGCGACATGCTTGCCGCAACGGTATCCATGCCACGCCAGACGGCAGCGACAGATGACGCGCTCGATCGCTGGGCACTGCATCCAGTGTTTGGCCTGTTGATACTCGGTATCGTGATGTTTCTGGTGTTTCAAGCCGTCTATGCAGCCGGCAAGCCGATGACCGATTTGATTGGGGATGGTTTCGGTTGGCTGGGTGACCATGCTGCCGCCAGCCTTCCGGTCGGACCGATCAAGAGCCTGGTCGTCGACGGCTTGTTCGGTGGTATTGGTACAGTGATCGGTTTTCTGCCGGAAATCCTGGTGCTGTTCTTCTTCATCCTGCTGCTGGAAGAGTCCGGCTATCTGCCACGCGCGGCCTTTCTGCTCGATCGCATGATGATGTCGGTGGGACTGACCGGACGCTCGTTCATTCCGCTGCTGTCGAGTTTCGCCTGCGCCATCCCCGGCATCATGGGTACGCGTAGCATCCAGGATCCGCGCGATCGCCTGGCCACGATTCTGGTCGCGCCACTGATGACGTGCTCTGCGCGGCTGCCGGTGTACGCGCTGTTGATTGGCGCGTTCATTCCCATGCATCACGTGTTCGGCATCTTCAACCTGCAGGGGCTGGTGCTGTTTGCCCTGTACGCGGCCGGTATTCTCGGCGCGATGGCGGTGGGCTGGGTGATCAAGCGCATCCATCGCGACAAGAGCGAGCATGCGCTGCTGATGGAGCTGCCGTCCTACCGCATGCCGAAGCCGCGCGATATCGCCATCGGCCTGTGGGAGCGCTGTTCGATCTTCCTGAAGCGGCTGACCGGCGTGATCCTGGCGCTGACCATCATCATGTGGGCCATCTCCACCTTCCCGTCGCCACCGACGGGTGCGACCGGCCCAGCCATCGATTACAGCATCGCCGGCTATATGGGTCATTACCTGCAATACATTTTTGCGCCGCTGGGGTTCAACTGGCAGATCAGTCTGTCGCTCATTCCAGCCTTTGCGGCGCGTGAGACGGCAGTAGCTGCGCTGGCGACGGTATATGCGGTGGGTGGCGATTCCAACACGGTTGGACTGGCGCACGCGCTGGCGGCCAATTTTTCCGTGGCCAGCGCGCTGTCGCTGATGGTGTGGTTTGCCTTTGCGCCGCAGTGCATGTCGACGCTGGCGGTGATCCGTCGCGAAACCAATTCCTGGCGTAACGTGGTGATCTCTTTCAGCTACATGTTCGTCGTGGCTTACATAGCGTCGTTGCTGACCTATCAGATCGCGAGGCTTTTCGCATGAGCCTATTGCTGCAGTATGTGGTGATCGGGCTAGTCGTGTTGATCAGCGTGCTGGCAGTATTTCGCAAGCTGGCGCCGCAGGTCAGCAACCGTTGGCTGGCTGCGGCATCGATCAGTTTTAGTCGGTCCGAGCGGGCCGGTTGGCTGCGTGCGCTGGGGCAGCGGCTACAGCCGAAACAGGCCACCGGCGATTGCAGCGATGGTTGCAGCACATGCGGCGCTTGCGGCACGAAACCTCCAGCCGCCGCCAAAACAGAAGCGATGCCGCTGGAATTTCGGCCGCGCGCCAAGTAGGGGCACGTGCTGATGTGGCTCGAAGGTATCAACGAAAAAGCCGGCTTTCGCCGGCGTTCGATGCTTATATAGGAAAAGCCGGCTCTCGCCGGCTTTTCAGCAACACGAGTCACGAAGTGGCTTACGCCAGTTCGCGGATCTTCGCGTTGAGGCGGCTCTTGTGGCGAGCGGCTTTGTTCTTGTGGATCAAACCGCGGGCGGCGTAACGATCCATCACTGGCTGGGCGACGGTGAAGGCGGCGATAGCGCCTGCCTTGTCCTTGGCCTCGATGGCCTTGACGACCTTCTTCAGGGCGGTGCGGACCATGGAACGTGCGCTGATGTTGCGCAGACGGCGCTGCTCGGACTGGCGCGCGCGCTTCTTAGCGGACTTGATGTTGGCCAAGGTAGAACTCCGGAATCGGTGTAGAGGTGTGGAAAAAGACGCCAATTATGCGGTTGATTTGCCGGTGCGTCAATCATTTAGCGGTGTGATTGTCAGCCGGCGACCGACCCGTTTACGTCGCAACGTTCCCTGACGCCCGTATTTTGCCACATTCGGGCTGTCATAAGGCCTGCAGCGGCTGTCAGACTATGCGCCTTGTGCCCCGCCGAAGCCGGGCATCCAACCCTCCAGACAGCACAAGGTTCCGGCAGACGCATGAAGTCTCCCAACATGTTACGAGGGCTGCTTTCGTTCAGCAGCATGACCATGATTTCGCGTGTGTTCGGGCTGTTGCGGGACGTATCGATGAGCCATGTGTTCGGTGCCAATGCCGCCACCGACGCATTTGTCATTGCATTCCGCATCCCCAATTTCATGCGGCGGCTGTTCGCCGAGGGATCGTTCTCTACCGCGTTCGTACCGGTGTTTACCGAGGTCAAGGAAACCGGCACGCATGCAGATCTGAAACAACTGATGGCGCGCGTATCCGGCACACTGGGCGGCGTTGTGCTGGTCATTACGGCACTGGGACTGATCTTTGCACCGCAGGTCGCCGGGACGTTTGCGCCAGGCTCGCTTGATCAGCCACACAAGTTTGACCTCACCACCGATCTGGTGCGGCTCACGTTTCCCTTCATCTTCTTTGTCTCGTTGACCGCGCTGGCCGCGGGCGCGCTGAACAGCTTTCACCGGTTTGCGATGCCGGCACTGGCGCCAGTCATTCTGAACGTGTGCATGATCGTTGGCGCGGTGTGGCTGGCGCCGCGACTGCATACGCCGATCATGGCGATGGGCTGGGCGGTGCTGGTGGCGGGTGTTCTTCAGCTGCTGTTTCTGTTGCCGGAGGTTCGCAAGCTGGACCTGCTGAGCCTGCCACGCTGGGGCTGGCGCGACCCTGGCGTGCGCCGGATCATGCGGCTGATGGTGCCGACGCTGTTCGGCTCGTCGGTGGCCCAACTCAACCTGTTGCTGGATACAGCGGTCATCTCGCTGCTGATGGTCGGTTCACAGACCTGGTTATGGCAGTCGACACGCTTCCTGGAGTTGCCGCTGGGCGTGTTCGGTGCGGCGCTGGGCACGGTGATTTTGCCGGCGCTGTCGCGTCATCACGTAGGCACGGACACCGCCGGCTTTTCGAAGGCGCTGGATTGGGGTTTGCGTCTTACGCTGTTGATCGCCGTGCCGGCCACCTTTGCGCTGGTGCTGTTGGCTGGGCCGCTGGTGGCTACGCTGTTCGAGAATGGTCACTACACCGCTTTCGATGCGCATATGTCGACACTGTCGATCATTGCTCTCAGTTGCGGTTTGCCGGCGTTCGCACTGGTCAAGGTGGTGCTGCCGGCGTTTTACGCGAGGCAGGATACCCGTACGCCGGTGCGCGCCGGTGTGGCTGCGTTGGTTGCCAACATGGTGTTCAACGGGATTTTCATTGTGCTTTTGTACCAGCTCTGGGCCACTCCGGAACTCAAGCAGGGGAGTTTTCTGGACGGCATCGCCAAGGTTGCTGGCCTGCATGTGGCCTTGGCGATCGCCAGCACGCTGTCGAGCTATCTCAATTTCGTCCTGCTATGGCGCTGGCTGAAACGGGCGGGTGTCTATCAACGCCAACCGGGCTGGTCGAAGCAGTGGTTGCGGCTGGCAGTGTCGTGCGCTGCGATGGTGGTGGCGCTGTTACTAGGCCGCCTGCTGTGGCCGGACTGGACGCACGTGTCGATATTCACCCGTGTGTGGCATCTGTGCGTACTGGTGCTGGCCGGTGCGCTGGCTTATGTGGCAGCTCTATTTGCCAGCGGCTTCCGCATGCGTGAATTGCGTGGCGTATAGCGGCGCCCGGCGGGTTGCCTGAAACCGTCGAGACGCGGCCGTGCAGCCGTTATACTCAGGCGATGATGAAACTTTCCAGGAATGTGGCGGGGCCTTGTCTGGCGCCGAACGGCAGCGTGATCGCGATAGGTGCCTTCGATGGCATCCACCGCGGACATCAGGCGCTGCTGCTGCAGGTGCGTGAGCGGGCAAAAGCGCTTGGCTGCCAGCCGATTGTGGTGAGCTTCGAACCCTTGCCGCGCGCGTATTTTTCCAGTGAACCACTGGCACGTTTGTCGAGCGTGCGCGAAAAACTCCGTGGCTTTGCCGCCGCAGGCATGTCCGATACGTTGTTGCTGCGATTCAACGCGGCGCTGGCGGCGATGTCGGCTGAAGATTTCGTGCGGCGTGTGATTGTGGGTCGTCTGGACGCACGTGAGGTCTGGGTCGGCAATGATTTTCGCTTTGGCCACAAGCGCGAAGGCGATGTGGTGCTGCTGACGAAACTTGGCGAGCAATGGGGTTTTTCCGCATGCATGATGCCGGCGGTCCAACTCGATGGTGCGAGGGTCTCGGCCAGCCGCGTGCGCATGCTGCTCGCGGCGGGTGAATTTGCCGGTGCTGAACCGCTGCTCGGTCGGCCGTTCGTGATCGACGGCAAGGTGGAATACGGCAACCAGCTGGGACGAACGTTGGGCTATCCCACAGCGAATATCCATCTGCAGCAACGCGTGAGTCCCGTGCACGGCATCTTTGCGGTACGCGTCGGGCTGAACGAGGGCGAGTGCAGCTGGCCAGGCGTGGCCAGCCTGGGCGTCCGACCGACAGTCAATCAGGTCAGCGAGCCGCTGCTGGAGGTCCATCTGTTCGACTTCGATGGCGATCTTTACGGACAGCGCATGTCGGTGGAATTTGTCGGCAAGCTGCGCGACGAGCAGAAATTCGACGGGCTCGATCCGCTGAAGGCACAGATGGATCGCGATGCCCGCATGGCGCGTGAGCTGCTGGGCATGAACCCGCGGCTGGTCGAAGCTTGACCACCGGGGGCGGATCGATAGTTCCTGGTGAGCGTCTCGACCGATCAACTTTTTGAATTCCATGTCTGCCCTTGTGCAGACAACCATGTTTCAGCGATGGCAACCACGTAATGACCCACGACTACAAAAGCACCATCAACCTGCCGCAGACCGATTTCCCGATGCGCGGCGACCTGCCCAAGCGTGAGCCGGGCTGGCTGGCCGAGTGGGAAAAGGTCGATCGCTATGCGCAGATTCAAAAGGTGACTGCCGGTCGCCCGATGTTCGTGCTGCACGATGGTCCGCCGTATGCCAACGGTGTGATCCATCTCGGCCATGCGATCAACAAGATCCTCAAGGACATCGTGGTCAAGTCCAAGCTTCTGGCCGGCTTTCATGCGCCGTATGTGCCGGGCTGGGATTGTCACGGCATGCCGATCGAAATCCAGATCGAGAAGCAGTTCGGCAAGGGCTTGCCGCCGGCCGAAGTGCAGGCCAAGGCGCGTGCTTACGCCACCGTGCAGATCGACAAGCAGAAGGCCGACTTCAAGCGGCTAGGCGTGCTCGGCGAATGGGATCGTCCTTACCTTACGATGGATCACGGCAACGAGGCTGGTGAAATCCGCGCGCTGGCGCAGATGCTGCGCAAGGGCTACATCTATCGCGGCCTGAAACCGGTGAACTGGTGCTTTGATTGCGGCTCGGCGCTGGCCGAGGCCGAGGTGGAGTACGAGGACAAGACCGACATCGCCATCGACGTGGGCTTCGCGTTTGACGATCCGGCCGCTGTGGCCAAGGTATTCGGGCTCGATGCCTTGCCGAAGCCGACCGGTCAGATCGTGATCTGGACCACCACGCCATGGACCATTCCGTCCAATCAGGCGCTGAACCTGCATCCGGAGTTCAGCTACAGCCTGGTCGATACGTCGCGTGGTTTGCTGATCCTCGCCACCGAGCGCGTGGAAGAGTGCCTGAAGACTTACGGTTTGGACGGCCAAATCATTGCATCGGTACCGGGTCTGGCGTTGGGTGAGCTGCGGTTCCGTCATCCGTTGTACGCGGTCGATCCGGGCTACGCGCGCACCGCACCGGTCTACTTCGCCGATTACGTGACGCTGGATACCGGTACCGGCGTGGTGCATTCGGCGCCGGCGTATGGCGTGGAAGATTTTATTTCCTGCAAGGCGCACGGCATGGCGGATGACGACATCATCAGCCCGGTGATGGGCAATGGTGTCTACGCTTCGTCGCTGCCGCTGTTCGGCGGCCAGTTCCTGTGGAAGGCCAATCCGCACATTGTCGAGGTGCTGGAACAGGCCGGTTCGCTGCTGCATCACCACAAGTACACGCATAGTTATATGCACTGCTGGCGGCACAAGACACCGATCATCTATCGCGCCACCTCGCAGTGGTTTGCCGGTATGGATATCGTGCCGAACGATGGTGGCAAGACCCTGCGTGAAACCGCGCTGGCCGGCATCGAGCAGACCCAGTTCTTTCCGGCATGGGGCAAGCAGCGCCTGCAAAAGATGATCGCCGAACGCCCGGACTGGACGCTCTCGCGCCAGCGTCAATGGGGCGTGCCGATGGCGTTTTTCCTGCACAAGGAAACCGGTGCTCTGCATCCGCGTAGCGCCGAGCTGCTGGATCAGGTCGCCGATCGGGTCGCGGAGGGTGGCATCGAGGTATGGCAGAGCCTCGACCCGCGCGAGCTGCTGGGCGACGAGGCCGAGCACTACGAAAAAAATCGCGACACGCTGGACGTGTGGTTCGATTCGGGCACCACGCACTGGCACGTACTGCGCGGTTCGCATGCCGACGTGCTGCGCTTTCCGGCTGATCTCTATCTGGAAGGCTCGGACCAGCATCGCGGCTGGTTCCACTCATCCCTGCTTACCGCGTCGATGCTCGACGGCCAGCCGCCGTACAAGCAGCTGCTGACGCACGGTTTCAGCGTGGATGCGAACGGCCGCAAGATGTCCAAGTCGCTGGGCAACGGCATCGAGCCGCAGGACATCATGAATCGCATGGGTGCGGATATTCTGCGTCTATGGGTATCGTCCACCGATTACCGCAACGAGATGTCGTTGTCGGAGGAGATCCTCAAGCGCGTCGCCGA
>Ga0302223_10000788_pt1 | contig 18565 bp, 18 predicted proteins | sample II_Palsa_E2_3_FD_194565 | JGI IMG/M metagenome (GOLD analysis project Ga0302223, IMG submission 194565) | Peat permafrost microbial communities from Stordalen Mire near Abisko, Sweden - II_Palsa_E2_3 | ecosystem: Environmental > Terrestrial > Soil > Palsa > Peat permafrost | place: Sweden... | reverse complement strand
TGCCGGTGGCACACCCGCGATTCGACAAAGGTCGCGATACGCGCATTCCCCCCTCGCGCTGGCCACGTTCGACCCGACCGCCGAAGCTCGTCATCGTGGAAGGGTGGGCATTGGGCATTCGTCCGGAAACCGAAGCCGCCCTTGCCGACCCGGTCAACGAGCTTGAGCGCAAGGAAGATCCCGACGGCAGCTGGCGCCACTGGGTCAACAAGCAGCTGCGCGGTTATCAGCCGCTATGGCGCAAGTTCGATGCACTGATCGTGTTGCAGGCGCCGAGCTGGGATATCGTGAGTCGCTGGCGCAGTGAACAGGAAGAAGATCTGCTGGCGCGCCATGCGCCGCTGGCGATGGATGCCGAGGCGATGGTCCGCTTCCTGGCCCACTACGAACGCCTCAGCCGACATGCTCTCGCGACCTTGCCGGCAATCGCCGACAGCTGCGTCGAGTACGACGACGATCGGCATGTGACCGGACTCAGCCACGGTTGAGCTGGTCGACAACGATCGAACGATACAACTGCCGCGGATCTCGTTGCTGGTGCTGGCCAGATGATGCTGTTCGCCATGAGTGTTCTCTGTGGTCAAGTGAATGAGCTATCGAGCACAGCCGCGTAGCCCTCGCGCGAATCCGGCCAGCGCGGTGCAAAACCGCTGCCGCGCAGGCGCGCATTGCTGAGTCGCTTGCTGCCGATCCCGGCGGGCGTTGGTCCTTCCTGCGGCGGATCAACGCCGATCAGTTGTGCCAGTGCGTCGTACAACACATCCAGTGGCAGCGGCGTGTCGTCGGTACCGAGGTATAGCGGTAGCGGATCGGCGAGTTGCAGCAAATGCACGATCGCCGATGCCGCATCGTCGGTATGGATACGGTTGGCCCAATGTTTCGTCCTGCGCGGTACGCGAACCTGCTCTGTGCGCAGACGATCGAGCAACTGCAATTGGCCAGGACCATACAGCCCGGCAAGACGCAACGTGATTGAAGTAACGGATTGGCTCGCCAGCCACTGCTCCGCATCCAGCAACACTTTGCCGTTGAAACCGCAAGGTGCCGCAGGCGTCGATTCATCCACCCAGTCACCGCCATGCTCGCCGTAGACCGCGCTGGAGGAGACAAACAGCACACGTTGCAATGCAGCACCGCTCAGCGCATCCAGCACATGTCGCAGCCCATCGATGAAGGTGGCGCGATAGGCCGCTTCATCCCGCCGATCCGGCGTCGGCAGATAGACCAATTGCGTGATGCCTACAGGCAAGACGTGCAGGCTGTCGGCATGGGTGAGATCACCGCGCAGCCAATGGACGCCGCTGTCGTCATCTACCGGCGGTTGGCGACGTAGCGCCCATACCTCGTCGCCACGCGCCAACAGTCGATGCGCCACACGCAAACCAACGTCGCCACAGCCCGCCAGCAATACGCGTTCGCTCAATGCATCATCCTCAGTCACCATAGCCTCGCTACAGCAACGGGTACGCGCCCTGTTAGCATTTGCGCATGAACCCGTCACGCAACCTGTTCATCGTCGGCCCGACCGGCGCCGGCAAAACGTCCATCGGGCGTCGCCTCGCCGTGCATTATGGCCTGCCGTTCGTCGATATCGATCAGGAGATCGAACACCAGTGCGGTGTGGACGTGAGCACCGTGTTCGAGATCGAGGGCGAGGCGGGCTTTCGCCAGCGCGAAACCGCGGCCATCGACGAGTGCAGCCAGCGCAACGGTGTATTGATGGCCACTGGCGCTGGCGCCGTGCTGGCCGCATACAATCGCGCCTACCTGCTCGACCGCGGTTACGTGGTGTGGTTGCAGGCCAGCATCGCGCAGCAGCTGGAGCGCCTGGAACGCGACCACCATCGCCCACTGCTGGAAGTCTCCGATCGTCACGAACGGCTGCAATCGATGGCGCTGATCCGCGAACCGCTGTACCGCGACGTCGCCGATCTCGCGGTACCGGGCGAACACGGCAGCGTGGCCACCGCGACCGAACGCTGCATCGCGTTGATCGATCATTATTGGCAGCGTCATCCCCTTGCCTCATCCCAGCAGACCGCATGAATCTCCCCGACATCCAGACCATCACCGTCGCACTCGGCGAACGCAGCTATCCGGTTGAAATCGGCGCCGGCCTGCTGGCCGATCACGCACGCTGGCGCGCCGCGTTGCGTGGCCGCCATGTGTTGGTGATGAGCAACACCACCGTCGCGCCGCTGTATCTGGATCATGTCGCGAAAGGGCTGGAAGGCCTGTCGTGGTCGTCCCTACTGCTGGAGGACGGCGAGGCACACAAGACCTTCGCCAATGTCGGCCTCGCGCTGGACGCGCTGGCCAAACTCGGCGCCACTCGCGACGCCAGCATCATCGCGCTGGGTGGCGGCGTGATCGGCGACATGGCCGGCTTCACCGCCGCCTGCTGGATGCGCGGCATCGACTTCATCCAGATGCCGACGACGCTGCTGGCCATGGTTGATTCCTCGGTTGGCGGCAAGACCGGCGTCAACCTGCCGGCAGGCAAGAATCTGGTCGGCGCATTTCATCAGCCGCGCGCGGTATTCGCCGATATCGACACGCTGATCACCCTGCCCGATCGCGAATACCGCGCAGGCCTCGCCGAAGTGGTGAAAGGCGCGGCGATTGGCGACGAACCGTTCTTCCACTGGCTGGAACACAACGCCGATCTGCTCGCTGCCCGCGACAGCAACACCCTACTGGAGGCCATCGCGCGCAAGGTGCGCTACAAGGCCGGCGTGGTAGCGCGCGACGAGACCGAACAGGGTGAGCGCGCCCTGCTCAACCTCGGCCACACCTTCGGCCACGCACTGGAAACCGCCGGCCATTACACCACCTTGCTGCACGGCGAAGGCGTCGCCGTAGGCATGCTGTTGGCCGCGCAGTTGTCCGAACGCCTGGGCATGAGCGATCCGGCCGACACCACGCGCCTGCACAGCTTGCTGCACGCCATTGGCCTACCCACGGCCATTCCACCCGGCATGGACCCGCAGCAGTTGCTGGCGCTGATGCGGCTGGACAAAAAGAACACCGCCGGTTCGCTGCGGCTGATTCTGTGGCGCGGAATGGGACGGGCGGAGATTGTGGCCGGAGTGAGCGAAGCCGATGTACTGGCAACGCTTCATGCAGCCACCGCCAGCTGAAGTCGAACCGATGCGGGGCATTTCATGAAGGACCTGATCGCCGATGGCATCGCTGCGATCGTGAAGTTTGTCTTTGTATGGATGATATGGAATTTCCTACTGTTCACTCTTGGCCGCGTGACCTTGCTCGCATGCACTTTCGGGCGTTATCCACGCGGTCGAGCCATTGAACAGCATGCCAATCGGATTGCGCTCACCGGACTACTCGTTCTGACTTGCCTATGGTCAGCCATTGCGATCTACAACAATCTTTGGCCTGCCAGACACCCGTATTAGCTGATCTGACGCATCGACTCGCTCGCTACCAAGCCGCCAGCCTTCTAGAATGCGAAGCTTTACGGTCTGTCTCGCCGTACTGCTCATCGGGAAACCATGCGCCTCTATCTGCAAACCGTGCCCGGCAACTCCGACGCACCGCGCTACGTCCAGATCACGCTGGAGCAGGATCTGCTCGGCGGCTGGACGTTGTACCGCGAATCCGGCAATCAGGGCGGTCGCGCCTCGCTCAAGCGCGAGCAGTATCTGGAGCGTGACGAGGCCATTGCTGCGTTCGAGAAAGCCCGCGACGCGCAGCTCAAGCGGGGGTTTCGCGTGATGTTTGCGCAAGGCCTGGAAGGCCCGTACGGGCGTTAAGAGCCTGTGTACGGTCTCCATGTGGTCCGCGTTGAGTTGTCGCACCCGCCCGGTGGTTGCGCGTGGCGCAGCGCCTGACTGGTGGTCAGGTCAAGCTGCGCGCGGCGGCCGGGCGGGCGCGTCAGCTCAACCCTTGGGGCCGGGTCGGTTGCACCCATGCCGGCGTCATCACTCGGTCGTGTACCGACGTACACTCCCTCCTTCTTCCTTGGCCTGGGCGCAAACCGCTCCCGGCGCGGGCCACGTGGAGACCGCACACAGGCTCTAACATGACCGAACTGAAGAACGACCGCTTCCTGCGCGCACTGCGTCGTGAACCTACCGATACCACGCCGATCTGGGTGATGCGGCAGGCTGGCCGCTACCTGCCGGAATATCGCGCTACCCGCGGCCGCGCCGGCAGCTTCATGGCGCTGGCACAGAACCCCGAGCTGGCTTGTGAGGTTACCCTGCAGCCGCTGGAGCGCTTCGAACTCGACGCGGCGATCCTGTTTTCCGACATCCTCACCATCCCCGATGCGATGGGACTGGGCCTGAGCTTTGCGCAAGGTGAAGGCCCGCGTTTCTCGCATCCCGTGCGCACACGAGCCGACGTCGAAACCCTCGCCGTGCCCGACATGGACGCCGAGCTGCGCTACGTGATGGATGCCGTGCGGCTGATCCGCAAGGAGCTCGACGGCCGCATGCCGCTGATCGGCTTCTCCGGCAGCCCATGGACACTGGCCTGCTACATGGTCGAAGGCTCGGGCTCGAAGGATTTCGCCACCCTCAAGGCGATGTGCTGGAACGAGCCCAAGCTCGCGCACCGGCTGCTCGATACTCTCGCGCAAGCCGTCGCTGCGTACCTCATCGCCCAGGCCGCCGCCGGCGCACAGACGCTGATGGTGTTCGATACCTGGGGTGGCCTGCTCGGCCCCGCCCCGTTCCGCGAATTCTCGCTGCGCTATATGGCTCATGTCGTCGATGCACTGAAAGCCAGCCCGCACAGCCGCGATCTGCCGATCGTGCTGTTCTCCAAAGGCGCTGGCCAGCACCTCGGCGCACTCGCTGATACCGGCTGCACTGCACTCGGCGTTGATTGGACCATCGACCTCGCCGATGCCCGCGCAGCCGTCGGTGGCCGCGTGGCACTGCAGGGCAACCTCGACCCCGCCATCTTGCGCGCCAGCCCGGAAGTCATCCGCCATGAGGCGCGCGCCGTGCTCGACAGCTACGGCAATCATCCGGGGCACGTGTTCAACCTGGGACACGGCATCACACCGGAAGTCGATCCCGAGCACGTGAAGGTACTGGTGGATGAAGTCCATGCTTACGGTCGCACGCTGCGGAGCTGAGAATCTTCCACCGGACGCTCCTGGCCTAAGCCAGTGTTTGATCGCGCCTCGCTGTTTTACCAGGCGATGACGGCTGTCCTGATATACCTCTAACCCTCCGAGTGACTATCAGGGCAACAACATGGACCTGCAACTTTCCGGCAAACGCGTGCTGATCACCGGTGGCTCCAAAGGGATCGGGCGAGCCATCGCCGAGCTGTTGGCGGCCGAAGGCTGCGACCTCCGACTGGTCGCCCGCGATGCCGCTGCATTAGAAGAGACTGCTACGGCTTTACGAGCTCGATTTCCGGTGAGCGTGGAAAACATGGCGGCCGACCTGTCGACCGACGCTACCGTTCGCGCTGTCGCCGACTGGGCAGGCAACGTCGATATCTTGGTGAACAACGCCGGCGCGATTCCGCCCGGCACGCTGACTTCGGTCGACGACGCCGCATGGCGCAAAGCCTGGGACCTCAAGGTATTCGGCTATATCTCGCTCAGCCGGGCCGTCTATCCGATGATGGCCAAACGCAAACACGGCGTCATCGTCAACGTGATCGGCGCTGCCGGTCAGTGGCTTCCACCGGGCTATCTCGCTGGCGCCACGGGTAATGCCGCACTCATGGCTTTCACCAAGGCGCTGGCGCGTGGCAGCCATGTCGATGGCATTCGCGTGGTCGCCATCAACCCCGGCCCGGTCGAAACCAAACGTCTGGAAACCATGCAGCGCGCCAACGCCGAACGCGAGCTGGGCGACGCCGAACGCTGGCGCGAAATGTTCAAGACCATGCCGTTCGGCCGCCCCGCCAAGCCGGCGGAAATCGCGGCGGCGGTGGCATTTCTGGCGAGTCCGCTATCCGGGTATACGTCGGGGACGGTTTTGACGATTGATGGCGGGGTGTAAGCGGTGTACATCCGCCGTTTCCCGGGAAAGCTCTTGGCTTCAATAAGCTCACGGAGCGACAACACCACGGCCCACCATTGAGTCGCGCTGCACGATAGCGATCAGTGCTTAGCCGCACTCGCTCTCGTCCACACCGCCACATAATCCACCACCATTGGATGCCCTGGCTCGGTAGTCTCATTCGGCGTTGGTATAGCGCCGGCCATCGCGTACGAAAATCCGCCACCCATGGCCACATTCAGTAGAAGAAAGTAGCCGCCCTGCCCGGTAATTTCCTTCCATGTTGCCGCCGGCAGCTGGTTTTGCGATACATGGTCAAAGAGCGTGCCATCGACGTACCAGCGTAGTTGCACCGGCGATACGCTGTTGTCCCACTCGAAAGCGTAGACATGGAATGTGGCCTGGCACGTCGCTGGAGCGCACGCCGCACGGCGACCGAGTCCGTCGGGCTCGCCGCAAGGACCTCCGGGGTAAACGCCGCAGTGCAGGATGCCCCATACGCTGTCGATGCCGTTCACGTTTTCCATGATGTCGAATTCACCAGCCTGCGGCCATTTACCGTTGCGACGATAGCTATGGCCGAGTGCCCAGAACGCGGGCCAGTAGCCCAGTGCCGCCTTGTCGCTGACGTCTGGCATCTGGATACGCGCTTCGATGCGCAACAGACCACCCTTTGGCGGCTTGAAGTTGTCTTTCCTGGTTTCGATGCGGGCCGAGGTCCAGTTGCCGGCATGATCGCGCAGTGGCGTAATGCGCAGGTTGCCGTGTCCATCCAGGGAAATATTGGCCGGAGCAGCGGTGTAGGCCTGTATCTCGCCCGTGCCCCACTGGGGAGGGCCTGCCGGATACTGGTGGCCGGTATCGAAGCGCCATTTCGCCCTGGATGGCAGCTGATTCGCCGCCCCGACAAAGTCGTCACTGAATTGCAGCGTCCAGCCTTTTTGCTTGGGTATTTCCGCGTACGCGTTGGAAATACCCACCACGGAGATTGCAGTGATCCAACAAGTGGCCAGAATCCACGGCATATGCCGCTGCGGCCACCGAAAACACGCTTCCATCTTGTCCAGCACATACGTTTTGATCAATCGCACGCAAAAACCTTTTTTGGCCAAACCTTTTGGTCACACATCTTGCAGCAGACGCCTTCTTATCATTCCGGCGCCGAAATCAGGCAGCATCCACTTCAGATGCCCTGGCAATATACGGTGGCGATGACGTGGGAGACGCGTCACCACGGAGCTCGCCACCCATAGTCGTGGCAACAGCCCGACCATTAGGTGAACGCTGGATCTCGCGGGCAGCCGCTCACTGAAGGCGGCTCCGCACAGCAATCACCATTATGAATGCTTTGGCAGCTCTATCCCTGCCCCGTACAATGGGATTTCTGCCGTTGCCCATCTGCGCGCCCGAAACGGTGCGCCATTGTGAGTCCCCATGGAAAAGAGTTTCGAACCCGCCCAGATCGAGTCCAAGTGGTACGCGCGCTGGGAAGCCAGCGGTGCGTTCAAGCCAGCGGGCCATGACGATAAAAGCCGGGGCGAGCCGTACTGCATCCTGTTGCCGCCGCCAAATGTCACCGGCACACTGCACATGGGCCATGCGTTCCAGCAGACCGTGATGGACATGCTGGTGCGCTACCAGCGCATGCGCGGCATGAATACGTTGTGGCAGGTGGGCACCGATCACGCGGGCATCGCCACGCAGAAGATCGTCGAGAACCAGCTCGCCGTCGAAGACAAGACACGCCACGACCTGGGTCGCGAGGCGTTCGTCGAACGCGTGTGGAAATGGAAGGAGGAATCCGGCTCCACCATCACCAACCAGATGCGCCGGATCGGCACGGCAGCCGACTGGTCGCGCGAGCGCTTCACCATGGACGAGGGCCTGTCGGCTGCCGTACGCAAGGTGTTCGTCGAGTGGTATCGCGCGGGGCTGATCTATCGCGGTAACCGGCTGGTGAACTGGGACCCGGTGCTGGGCACGGCGGTGTCCGATCTGGAGGTGAACAACGTCGAGCGCGATGGTTCGATGTGGTACATCCGCTACCCCTTCAGCGATGGTCCGATCGATGGCCTCGACGGCATGACCATCGCCACCACCCGCCCGGAGACCATGCTGGCCGATGGCGCGCTGGCCGTGCATCCGGACGACGAGCGTTACAAGCATCTGGTGGGTCGTTTCGTCGACCTGCCGCTGTGCGATCGGCGTATTCCGATTATTGCCGATACCTATGTCGAGCCCGAGTTCGGCACCGGCTGCGTGAAGATCACCGGCGCACACGACTTCAACGATTACGAGGTGGCCAAGCGGCACAACCTCGACATGATCATCATCATGACGCTCGATGCGCATATGAGCGACAACGCGCCGGAAGCGTATCGCGGGCTGGATCGCTACGACGCGCGCAAGGCCGTGGTGAAAGACCTCGAGCGTGACGGTTTCCTGGTCAAGGTCGAACCGCACAAGCTGCAGGTGCCGGTAAGCGATCGCTCCGACGCGGTGATCGAGCCGATGCTGACCGACCAGTGGTTTGTCGACCTGACATCCGACACGCTGCCAGATGGACGTCCCGGCGGCCGCAAGGCAATCACCGAACCCGCACTCGATGCCGTGCGTTCGGGCGAGATCAAGTTCGTACCGGAAAACTGGACCAGTACCTATACGCAATGGCTGGACAACATCCAGGACTGGTGCATCAGCCGCCAGCTCTGGTGGGGCCATCGCATCCCGGCCTGGTACGACGAGGCGGGTACGATCTTCGTCGGCGAGGACGAAGCCGATGCGCGCGCCAACGCGAGCACACCACCGGTCGGCGCGCTGCGCCAGGATGAAGATGTGCTCGACACCTGGTTCTCCTCCGCGCTGTGGCCATTCTCCACGCTCGGCTGGCCCGCCAACGGCCCGGTGAAGAACGAACGCGGCGAAATCGTAGCCAACTGGCAGGACGACAAGATCTTCCTGCCCAGCGCCGTGCTGGTCACCGGCTTCGACATCATCTTTTTCTGGGTCGCACGCATGGTAATGGCGACCAAGTATTTCACCAGCCAGGTGCCGTTCCGCGAGGTGTACATCAACGCCATCGTGCGCGACGCGGAAGGCAAGAAGATGTCCAAGTCCAAGGGCAACACGCTGGACCCGTTGGACCTGATCGATGGCATCGAGCTGCAGCCGCTGCTGGAGAAATCCACCAAGTCACTGTTGATTCCGCAGGTGCGCGAGAAAGTCGAAAAGCGCATCCGCAAGGATTATCCCGACGGCATTCCCTCGATCGGCACCGACGCCCTGCGCTTCACCTTCGCCGCGCTGGCCAGCTACAGCCGCACGATCAATTTCGACATCAAGCGCGCCGAGGGCTACAAAGCCTTCTGCAATAAGCTGTGGAACGCGGCGCGCTTCGTGCTCATGAACGTGTCCGAAGGCGAGATAGCCGCACCCATCGGGGCCCCGGTCACCGAGGCAGAACGCTGGATACTCACCCGTCTCAAACAGACGTTGAGCGAAGTCGAGCAGCACTTCGGCAGCTATCGCTTCGATCATCTGGCGCAAGCGCTGTACGAGTTTGTCTGGAACGAGTTCTGCGACTGGTTCCTGGAGCTGTCCAAGCCCGCGCTGAGCGGCGACGATGCGGCCGCGGCGGCATCCACCCGTCGTACCTTGCTGGTGGTACTGGAATCGGTGTTGCGCGCGCTGCATCCGATCATTCCTTTCATCACCGAGGAGATCTGGCAGGAGTTGCCCGCCCGCTCCTCCCTGAGCGCAAAGAACACGCCAGCATCCCTACCGGACTCTTCCAAGCACCTCATCCTTGAATGCGCCTACCCGCGCGCTGACGACTACACCGCAGACGATGCGGCTACTGCCGAAATCGAGTGGTTCAAGAACGTGCTCAGCGGCATTCGCCGCATCCGCTCGGAGATGAACATCTCGCCCGGCAAGGTGATCCCGCTGCTACTTGCCGACGGCGATGCCAACGACCGTACGCGCATCACGAAATTCGCCGCGCAGATCAGCTTCCTCGCTCGCGTCGAGGTACCGCAGTGGATCGACAGCGGTGCCGATGAACCCGCCGCCGCTGCCGCTGTGATCGGCACCCTTCGCGTGATGATTCCGCTGGCCGGCCTGATCGACCTCGGTGCCGAAAAGGCCCGCTTGGCCAAGGAAATCACCCGCATCGAAACGGAAATCAAGAAGTGCGAAGGCAAACTCAACAACGCCAACTTCGTCGCCAATGCCCCCGCTGAAGTCGTGCAACAGGAACGCCAACGCATCACCGACTGGACCCAACAGATCGACGCCCTGCGTGAGCAGGCGCAGAAGCTGGGGTAAGAAAGGGGAAAGTTACTCAAGCTCCACAGGGTCAGGAAAGCCCCACCTCGCATATCAATCCTCTCCCTGTCGGGGAGAGGAGGCGAAAACACAGCGTGCTACGTCCTACGTCGACGCTGCGCCCAACACCAACACCATGACAATCGCATCCTCGCGGCCGTTCCTCGCCGGGTAATATCGCGGCCGCTTGCCAATCTCCCTGAACCCGATCGACTCGTACAGTGTCTTCGCCAGCGGATTGGACGGTCGGACTTCGAGGAAGATGCGCTCGGCACCATTCCAGCGCGCGATATCCAGCAGCCGCCGCAGCAGATGCCGGCCAAGTCCCTGGCCGCGATACTCCTGATCGATGCAGATATTGAGCACGTGCGCTTCGCCCGCGCCCATCGACAGGATGCCGTAACCCGCAACCAACGCGTCCACGCACAGCACCCAGCAAGGATGGCCGGCTTTCAGGCAGTCGGCGAATACGCCAAGCGACCAGGGAAAATCATACGAGGCGATTTCCAGTTCGCTGACCCTGGCCAGGTCGTCGCTGCGCATCGCGCGTACCTGGATGACGGGCTTGACGACCGCGACCATCGCTCAGTTCTCCGGAGCGGCCAATGCGCGGCGCAGATTGCGCAACGCACTCCATAGCCGTCGCTTGGCATCAGCGGCGGTCAGCACCAGCGGCAGTTCATCCGCCAGCACGATCTGCGCGCGATGCATGACCGCCGCCGGCAACGTCCGCCCCAACGCATGCGCCTGCGCCTCGCCGAAAACCAGATAGGCCCGCGCGTGCGGCACGTCGGCCGTCAGCTGGCCGCCAACCACTCTGACGCGTGCAGCTCGGGCCAAGGTTGTCCCGCAGGCATTGAGCAAGCGACCGAGCAGATCGAGCTCGCGCGTGCTGCCGCCTTCGGGCAGCACCACCACGCAGGCAACGCCGACCGCCAAGTCATGCGTGGGAAGCACAGGCTCGACCGCATTGGTTACAGGCACACTACGCTCAACGCGTTGCACCCAGGGCGTTACACCCAGAGCCCGTAGCACCCGGACTCGCTGGTTGGCGGCAACCGGCTGGCGCAATGGCATTGTCATCAGGCGTTGCTCCGGCGAATGCGGCGCCGGTGGGTGGCCAATCCCCACATCGTCCACAACGGCCCGGATAACAGATACATCGTAAAGCCGACGAACAGTACCCACGCCGTATCGAGCATGAGCAGGCCGAGCAGCAGTACCGCGCAAACCATCCAGCCGAACGGCACGCGCCCGCGTTCACCCATCGTCAACGACTTGAAGCTGAAGTAGCGGAATCGGCTGACCATCAGCAGGCCCACGACCACCGCAATGACCGGCGTGATGAAGCAGAACTCGCTGCCGGGCAAACCGGTCTTGTCCACTACCCACACGAACGACATGCATACCGCCGCCGCCGCCGGGCTGGCCAGGCCCTGAAAATAACGTTTGTCGGCCACACCGACCTGCGTGTTGAATCGCGCCAGACGCAGCGCAGCGCAGGCAGCATAGATAAAGGCGGCGGCCCAGCCCAGCTTGCCCCACAGCGGGCCAAAGTCCTTTAGCGTGGACAGCGACCATGTATACATCACGAGCGCCGGCGCCAGCCCGAAGCTGATCAGATCGGACAGCGAGTCGTACTGCACGCCAAATTCGCTCTGGGTGCCGGTGAGCCGGGCCACGCGGCCGTCCAGACCATCCAATACGGCAGCAATGAACACCGCGACTGCCGCATCGGTGTAGCGTCCGCCAATGCTGACAACAATCGCGTAGAAACCTGCAAACATCGCCCCGGTGGTCACCAGGTTCGGCAGCAGGTAGATACCGCGATGGGGCGGTTGACGGACGGGCATCGGTTCGCTCATGAATCAAGACCGTGGCAGGATGCGCGCAGTGTAAACCATCGGTCACTTGAGTCCGGACGGTAGGGGTGCTAACTAAAGAACTGTTGATCTGGCCCTCAGCCGGATTCATGATGATTCATTGCACGTCGATTTACCTCTGTCGTCGAACCACTTTTAGGGAGAAAACCATGCATCGTTCACTCATCGCCCTGGCGCTGTTGTTGGTGGCTCCGCTCATCAGTGCACAGGTCTATAAGTGGAAAGATGCCAACGGCACGGTGCATTACTCGCAGTCACCACCGTCGACCCAGGGAACCAAGTACAAAGAAATGAAATCCAGCGGCACTATTGATCCGGATACGCCGCCCCCTGTAACGGCGGCAGCCGCCAGCAAACCCGATGCCGCGCCGACGCCTGCCACTACGACGCTCGCCGACACCCCGGAGAACCGCAGCAAGCTGTGCAGCTCGCTGACAACCAATCTGGCGGCCCTGCAAGGCAGTGCTCCGGTGGTGATGCAGCAAGATGGCAAACAGACCGTGCTTGATGACAGTGCGCGCAAGCAGCAGGCCAGCGCGGCGCAGGCGCAGTACCAGCAGTACTGCGGGAAGTAAGTCGTTTCCCGCTTGTCATACTGGCGCCCTGTTCTGCGCCGGTGGAGGTCTGTGCCTCACTCGGCGCCATTCACCTGAACGGCCTCGCCAGCAGCCCGCTACAATTGGCGTCTTTCATCACGCCGGAACCCCGCATGCGCCTCAGCCAATTCCACCTGGCCACCGTCAAGGAAGTACCCGCCGACGCCGAAATCGCCAGTCACCGGCTGATGCTGCGCGCGGGCATGATCCGCCGGCTGGCCTCGGGCCTGTACACCTGGTCGCCGCTGGGCCTGCGCGTGCTGCGCAAGGTAGAAAAGGTGGTGCGCGAGGAAATGGACCGCGCTGGCGCCATCGAAATGCTGATGCCCTCGATCCAGCCACGCGAACTGTGGGACGAAACCGGCCGCTGGCAGAAATTCGGCGGCCAGCTGCTGAAGATCAAGGACCGCAAGCAACAGGAGTTCTGTTACGGCCCCACGCATGAGGAAGTAATCACCGACTTCGCCCGCAACGAGCTGAAGAGCTACAAGCAGCTGCCGGTCAACTTCTACCAGATTCAGACCAAGTTTCGCGACGAGATCCGCCCCCGCTTCGGCGTGATGCGCGCACGCGAATTTCTGATGAAGGATGCCTATTCGTTCCACCTCACGCAGGAATCGCTGGCGGCAACCTATGAAGCGATGTACCAGGCGTACACGCGCATTTTCACCCGGCTCGGCCTGACCTTCCGCGCAGTGCAGGCCGATACCGGGGCGATCGGCGGCAACGCCAGTCATGAATTCCAGGTGCTGGCCGATTCGGGCGAGGATGCCATCGTGTTTTCTGACGGTTCGGATTACGCCGCCAATATGGAGAAGGCCGAGGCGCTGGCGCCCACGGCCGAGCGTCCGGCTCCGATCGCCGAATTGCAGCGTGTCGATACGCCCAGCCAGAAAACCATCGACGAGGTCTCGGCGTTCCTCAAGGTTCCACCACAACAGTGCATCAAGACCTTGCTGGTGCGCGGCCGCGACGGGCTGGTGGCACTGTGCCTGCGCGGCGACCACGAGATCAACGAAGTAAAGGCCGGCAAGCTGACCGAACTACCGGAGGAATCCGTGCTGGCCTCGGAAGAGGAAATCCGTGCCGCCACCAGCACGCGTCCGGGCTTCATCGGCCCAGTCGGCCTGCCCGACACCATCCCCGTCATCGTCGACCGCGATGCCGCGATGCTGGCCGACTTCGTTTGCGGTGGTAACGCCGACGGCAGCCACTTCACTGGCGCCAACTGGCTGCGCGATGCGCGGGTTACCCGCATCGCCGATCTGCGCAACGTGGTCGAAGGCGATGCCTCGCCGGACGGCCACGGCATCCTGCACATCGCGCGCGGCATCGAGGTCGGCCACGTGTTCCAGCTCGGTCAGAAATACGCCGAAGCCCTGAAGGCCACCGTGGTCGACGACGATGGCCAGAGCAAGGTGCTGACCATGGGTTGCTACGGCATCGGCGTCAGCCGCATCGTGGCCGCTGCCATCGAGCAACGCCATGACGATGCCGGCATCGTATGGCCCGACGCGATGGCACCATGGCGCGTGGTGGTGTGCGTGATCAATCCGAAGAACCTGCCGGAGGTCAGCGTCGCTGCCGAGGCGCTATACCAATCACTGAACGAACGCGGCATCGAGGCCGCGCTGGACGACCGCGGCCTGCGCCCCGGTGGCATGTTTGCCGACATGGAGTTGATCGGCATTCCGCACCGGGTGGTGGTAAGCGAGCGCGGATTGGCCGCAGGCACGCTGGAATATCGCGCCCGGCAGGACAGCGAAAGCCGCGCCGTCAGCCAGGACGAGCTGTTCACCCTACTGGATTAACTCGCTGAATCGGAAATCACCCGGCAAAAGTGTCTGATTAAACACGCTCAACCAGACCCACCCGGACTTAATCGAAATGGCCGCCCATGTGCGGCCATTTTCGTTTCGGTCATTCGGGTGGCACAGAGGTCATTTCAATAGCTCGCGACAGTTATCGATCCGGCGCAAATTAATCACCAGCTATCCGAAAATAGGTACGCCAATACTCCTACCTTTACAATGCTTTGATAAATCAGCCAGAATCACCGGTGAAACACCATTGATCGGGTCTGCCTTCCCTGCATACTGGCCAGACCCTTTAATCAAAAACACATTAAAACGAATCATTCAAAAACCAATCAAACAGTCTCAATCAGACATTCTTACCCGGGAATCCATCATGGCCGTCGATATCAAAAACCTCAATCACACCCAGCTCAAAGACCTCATCACCAAGGCGCAGATTCGCCAGACCGAGTTGAGCAAGGAAAAGGTCGTCAAGCTGCGCGATAAAGTCCACGCGCTGATCAAGGCCGAAGGTTATACCTTCGAAGACATTTTTGGTCAGGCTCGCGGCAAAGCCAAACGCGCCGGCAGCCCGGTGGCGCCGAAATATCGCAACCCTGCCAACCCTGCACAGACCTGGTCCGGCCGTGGCAAACGTCCGCATTGGTTCAACGATGCGTTGAAGGCCGGCAAGAAGGAAAAGGATCTGGCGATCTGACCAGCGGGTCTATTCAACCAAGTTCTGGCGCAAGATTATCTAGCGCCGTTCCGTAAAGAAAAACACCGGCCTCGAGCCGGTGTTTTTCTTTACGCAGAACTTATAGATGCGCGTAGATGCGCGTTCAGAAAAGATCGCTAAAACCGGCTTTACTTACAGCGATCGACGTGGTGAAACCAGCAGCTCACCAAACATCAGTCCGCCAACAAGCGACACGAGCAGAGTCAGCAACAGCAAGCCGGTATCCATGCCCAGCGAAGTATCGCGTTGAAGCAGAAACGACATGCTGCGAAAACCAACGCTGCCCGGCACCAGCAGAATAATCCCTGGCTCACGAATCACCGCACCCGGTCGATGGGCAAAGCGCGCATAGAAATTGGCCAGCGCACTCAGTAAAAAACCGCCGAGAAACACACCAAACGGCGCCGCCGGCAGCGAACCGGAAATCCTGCCACCCCAGCGCGTGGCGAGATAACCGACAATCACCGCCCCCATCACCACCAGCCAGTCTTTGCGAGCCGCACGAAACAGAATGGCAAACCCGAACGCGCCAATGACCAGTGCCGGCAATTCGGTCCAACCCGGTAACGGCGGTAACGTGTAATCGCGCGCCTGAATGCCCACGGCCGTGCATAGCGTCGTTGCCGCCACCGTGCCAAAGGTCAGCTTAAGCAGGGTTGCGACCGCGCCGCCCATGCGCGCCATGCCAGCCACCAGATGCTGGCTGGAAATCTCGCGCACCGCCGTGGTCAGCGACATGCCAGGCACCAGCACAATCAGGCTGGCCAGTACCACCGACTTGATCGCCAGCGGCACCACGAAGGCGCTGACCACGATCGCCACCGTGGTCGCCACCAATGCGCAGATCGCATCGCTGGCGATCGACAGTCGCGGTCGCTTGGCCGCCATCACGGTGATGCTGCCAATGATCAAGCCAATGAAGGCGGCCGTTAAAAGATCGGGCCATGCGCTGTGCAGAAACAACGCCACCACGCAGGCCGCTGACAGGCCGTAGGTCGCAATCACCGCCGCCTGTTCACGTCGTGTATCCGGCCGGCCCAGTGCGCGCAACCGGTGAAAGCCTTCGCGCAGACCGACCTCCCCGGCAATTACCTGATCCGCGATCTCATCCGCCTCGCACAACCGTGCCAGATTTACATCGCCGGGCGCCAGACGCATAACCTGGGTGGTCTGTGCGACGCCTTCCTCACCCTGCCCCAGATCGGTAAACGAAATAATGACGGCGGTCGGACTGGACCATACATCGGCTAGCAATCCCAAGCGTTGCGCTGAGCTGGAAATCGCCATCTCCAGTCGTGGTGACGCCGCACCGTACTGATGCAGTCGGCGTGCCAGCTCCAGCAAAAACGCCATGCGCGTGCTGATCGCGGTGGTGGCGAACGACGGATGGATCACGCCGCTGCTGGCGCTATTCGCACTCATGCCGCCGCGCGTACCTTCAGCGTGGTACCGTCGATCGCAACGACTTCGACCAGGCTGCCGAGCGGTAGATCCGGCCCATTCACCAGCCACTGGCCATCGCCGACGCGCGCCTTGCCACGACCGTTGACAATCGGTTCGATCAGCTCGTAGCGCTGGCCGATCATGCGCTCGCCACGACGGTTGAGCGTCTCGCTACCGGGCTCGCGCTTATCCAGTTTGGGTCGCAACACGCGGGCATAAAGCACGCAGGCCGCAAACGCGAGTACAGCAAATAGCACCGCCTGTACCAGCAGCCCGAGCGGCGGCGTCAGCAAAAGCACCGCACCTAGCGCTGCCGCTGCCAGACCGATCCATAGCAGAAAATACCCCGGCAGCAGCACCTCACTGCCGATCAGCAACAGCGCGAGAATCCACCACAGGTAATGCACGGGAAAAGGCATGGCATCGGCCTCAGCGCTGCGGCGGCTGGAACGGGGTGGACGTCGGCGGCTGCGCGATCGAGCGCTGCTGCTGGCCCAGCGACTCCTTGGCCAGCTCGGCGATGCCGGCCAACGAACCGAGAATGCCGGTGGCCTCGATCGGCAGCAGCAGCATTTTCTGATTCGGTGATTTAGCCATCTCTTTCAGCGCCTCGACATAGTTGTTGGCGACAAAATAATTCAGCGCGTTGACGTTGCCACCGGCGATCGCATTGGACACCATCGTGGTGGCCTTGGCTTCAGCTTCGGCGGAACGCTCGCGCGCCTCGGCGGCACGGAACGCGGCCTCCTTCTCGCCCTCGGCCGCCAGAATGACCGACTGCTTCGCGCCCTCGGCCTTGAGAATGGCCGCCTGACGGAAACCTTCGGCGTCGAGGATGTTGGCGCGCTTCTCGCGCTCAGCCTTCATCTGTCGCGCCATCGCGTCGATCAGGTCGCGCGGCGGCGCGATGTCCTTGATCTCGATGCGGTTGACCTTGACGCCCCAGGGATGCGTCGCCTCGTCCACCACGCGCAGCAGCTTGGCATTGATGCCGTCGCGCTGGCTCAATGATTCATCCAGGTCCATTGAGCCGAGCACGGTGCGGATATTGGTCATGATCAGCGCCAGCGATGCCTGCTCGAGATTGGACACCTCGTACGCCGCCTTGGAAGCGTCCAGCACCTGATAGAACACCACACCATCGACGCGTACCACCGCGTTGTCCTTGGTGATCACGTCCTGCGAGGGCACATCGAGCACCTGCTCCATCATGTTGATCTTGCGGCCGACCGTCTGATAGATCGGAATCAGCAGATGCAGACCGGGGCTTAGCGTGTGCGTGTATTTGCCAAAGGTTTCGACCGTCCACTCGAAACCCTGCGGCACGATGCGCACCAGCTTGGCCAGGGTGACCACGACGACCAATACGATGACTAACGCGAGAATCTGACCCATTGCCTGTCCCCATCCGTGACGAAGTCACAAGTATAGGCGAGCTGTTGTTACGCGCACTGTCGGCGCTCGCCGCTAACGAACAACAGCGGTCTGCGGCAGCAGCAGTGTGACGCGCAAGCCGCCATCCTCGCGGTTCGCCAGCAGCACGCGGCCACCGTGCGCCTCGGCAATTTCACGAGTCAGGGCCAGACCCAGCCCGGTACCGGCACGCTTGGTCGAATAAAACGGCAGCAACGCCTGCGCCAGCACGGTTTCGGTCATGCCCGGCCCGCGATCAGCCACTTCGATGCGCAAATCGCGGCCGACCTCGATGATGGACAGCGTGACATCGTCCTCCGCGCTGCCTGACTCATGCGCGTTCTTGATCAGGTTGATCAGTACCTGCTCGATCTGTACC
>Ga0302223_10000785_pt1 | contig 18627 bp, 11 predicted proteins | sample II_Palsa_E2_3_FD_194565 | JGI IMG/M metagenome (GOLD analysis project Ga0302223, IMG submission 194565) | Peat permafrost microbial communities from Stordalen Mire near Abisko, Sweden - II_Palsa_E2_3 | ecosystem: Environmental > Terrestrial > Soil > Palsa > Peat permafrost | place: Sweden... | reverse complement strand
CACACAAGTAAAAATCAGTGGCCTCCTCGCGCAAGTCAGCCTCAAGATCGGCGACCAGCAGATCACTTCCATCATCACCTCCGACGCCGCCCGCGAGATGCAGCTCCGCAAAGGCCAGACAGCCGGCGCCCTCATCAAATCCACCGAGGTCATGATCGTCCGCGTCTAGCCCACCAGAATCACTTTCATCGCAGCGTCACCACCGTATCGCGCCCCTTCGAGTCCCGATACTCCACCAACTTGCCCGTCATCGTCGCTACCTTCGCTCCCTCATCCGTAACCAGAAACGCCGGCACATCCGCATCCAGCAGGCACGCCACATACGCCACGCAGTGCATCTCCACCGGCGTCCCCACACGGTCACCATGCTGGATCAACGTCACATACATTGGCGCGTTATAGTTCTGCAGCAACACGTCATTCGAATAGTTGATCAACACCTGCGCGCCCTGCTCCTTCACCCCATCGCGCACAACCGACCCCAGCGGATCCCGCACATACAGCCGCTGCCGATTCCAAACCACAAACACCACGGCCACGACCACCAGCAACAAAATAAGCTTCCTCAATCCAACCTCCCTGACATCAGCGATTCAAATACCAACTAACAACTAAGAACTAAGAACTGAGAACTGAGAACTAAGAACTAAGAACTAACAACTACTTCTTCTCCTCGTGATACTCCTGCTCCGAATTAATCCCCCACACCGCATCCTTATCGACATACCCAGTAGCAATCCCATCCACCACCGCCATAGCCGTCAGCATCGAATGGTCCTGATTGTTGTACTTGTGCATCCCATTCCTCCCCACCAGGAACAAATTCTCAAAACGATCCATCCACGTCCTAAGCTCGTCAAAGCGATCATAGGTCCCAAAGTATGCCGGATACGTCTTCGGCACCCGCACCACATGCGCATCCAGCACCTCGGCCGTCTTCAAGATCCCAATCTTCTCCAACTCGCCCGCCGCAAATTTCTTCAGCTCTTCATCCGGCATCGTCCACAGCTCATCCGTCTCGTAACAGAAATACTCAAGCCCAATCCAAACTTTCGTCGGATCAGCCACCATGTACGGGCTCCAGTTATTGAAAATCTGCAGCCGCCCCAGTAAGACATCCGGCTCCTGGATATAAATCCATGTATCCCGTATCAACGTCTTATCCGACTCCACCACATCCAGCTTGTTCGCCAGCACGCCCACCGTAATAAAGTCGCGATATTGCAGTCCTTCACTCACCTCGCGCACATTCGTCGGCACCTCCACCTTCAACGCCCGAACCAGGTCACGCATCGGCATCGTCGACAGAAAATAATCCCCCTCAAACCGCCGCGTCTCCCCCACCGCATTCGCTGCTTCCACCGCGATCACCCGCGTGCCATCAATCTCCACCCCGACGACGTTCCACCCCATAGCCATCTCGCCGCCCATCGCGACAACCTTCTCCGCAACGTGCTCCCACAACTGCCCCGGCCCAAACTTCGGATACAGAAACCGCTCGATCAGCGAAGTATCTGTCCCTTTCTGTGCAATATCCTTCCCGTCTTCCGCTGTCGCTCGCGGCGAAAACATCTTTCTCACGAAGTGTTTCAGCGCCGTCGTCAAACTCAGTCCCTTGATCCGTTGCGCGCCCCACTCCGCCGAGATCGTATCGCAAGGCGTCCCCCACACCTTCTCCGTATAGCTCTTGAAGAACGTCAGGTACAGCTCCCGCCCAAACCGGTTGATAAGGAAATCCTCAAGGCTCTTCTCCTCCTTGATCGGCCGCACCCGACTTATCACATAACTCACGCCGATCTTCGCCATCCGTACCGGCCCCAAATTCGATACAGTCGTTCCATTTAACTTGATCGGATAATCGAAAAACTTCCGCAGATAATAAATCCGGCTCTTCCGCGGCCTTACCAGCATCACCAGGTCGTCGCTCTCCGGCGCCGCCGCACCCACCACCGTCACTGTCGGCGCATGCTCGGCCAGTTCCTCCGCGCTCACCTCATCTTGTGTGTCCCCCACCTTCAGCGGCCCCATTCCGCGCAGCGGAGGCTCCTCCTCTACCGCAACCGGCACCGCAACCGTCCTCTGCTGACCCTGGTAAGTAATTTCCGCCGCGCCCTCACCCGACTCCACCGGCATCAAATCCATCCACCATTGCATCACCCGGTCGCTCTTGGAGAAAAACCGGTGCCCCCCAATATCCATCCGGTTGCCCTTGTACCGAATCGTCCGCGAGATCCCTCCAATCTCCTCCGACGCCTCCACCACAATCGGCCGAACATCTGTCTTGCGCAGAAACTCCAGCGCTGCCGTCAGCCCCGCCGGTCCCGCGCCGATAACGATCGCCTTCTTCATCCAACGCACCGAGGCACCGGAACCCATCCGGCCCGCCACTCTCTCTTCATTCTGCAAGGCCCCGCTTGCACCCGATCAAACACGTCGTTTCTCCCCAATCGTCCGCAACGCGTAGAAGCTCGCGGCCATCCGTTCATGGTACTCGTTGTCTCCACTCGGCTCGTCCATCTGAACCCACGCGGCCTCGCTAAGACACATGCCCGTCGACCGACTGATCAGGAAACTGCACCACGTAGACCGTCCCCGCAGGCAGTACCCACGTCCTGTATGGCACAGGCTGGAAGCTGCTTCCTGGAATAGGATCGGCGTGCAGTGAAATCGTGTAACGCGGCACCACGTGGGGGAACATGTCGCAATAAAACCAGGGACAATTTACTAGTCCATAGTGCGTTGGCTTCGGCAGCGTCACGCCAGCCGGTACGCGCATCCGCCCATCAATGATGTGGCTGCTAAGTTGCAGCTCCGTCCATCCGTCGTAATCCCACCCGCCGCTAACCGACGTCGCAGGCACTCCCGTCGCAAGCACCTCATTCACCGCCGCCACGCGGGCCCGGTACATCGCCATTTGATCATGCACCGCTGCCGTCGCATACGCTCCAAAGCAGATCGCCACCACCAACGCAGCTACAGGCAAACGAACCCCCATCCGCTGCTCATAAAAGCGCAAGATAAAAAGCATGGCGACGAAGAGCAGTGGAATAACATACCGATCCCAGATTCCATCGAATCCCGCCCGCGGTGCAATCAGTCCCAGGTACGCAAGCAAAAACGGTAGAAGCAACGTCCCAACCGTCCTGTTCGACAACACCATCCGATCCGATGTTGCGGAATCAGCCTCGCCTGGAAGTGTCAGAACAGCGGTGAGCAACGCCAACATGCACAACAGGACAGCAACCGTTAAAACCGGCCGAAGTCCTCCAAGACTCAGGAAGGGCATCACCCCCGCAAGGTACGGAGCAAACCACGACTCCGCATCATGCAGTTGCCACACGCTCACTCCGCCCACAACGAAGAGCGCGCCAGCGAGATACACCTGCCAGGGATGCCTCTTGCTCCAAAGGGCCGGAAGAAAAATCAGCAGCACCGGCAGCAGAAGCAATGCCGTTTCCAAACATCCTCGCACCATCTCCTCGGAAAGTTGCTCGAGAAAATGCCAGCCGATGCGATGTGCCAGGAGCGGCTCAACTTGCGTGTAGGGCTGTTGGTTGAACCAGTGATTGATACCAAAAACAAGCGCCGCACTCAAAACCCAAAGGCAACCACCCGCCACCAGCACCCGCCTCCGCTGTCGCAGAAGCCACAGAGCCGAGGGCACCATTACCAACACGCCGAGCCACGCAATCTGCCGCGAACTCCCGAACACAACATTCGATAGCGCTGCGAATGCGATCCACCCGATAGCGCCGCCCGCGCTCCCGCTCTGTATCGCCCGGATACATGCGTAGAGACACAGAACCGTCGCAAAAAGACCGGGAATGTCGGTCATATACGTAACTTCGAGCGGCATTACGAGCGGCGACAGTATCAGCGTGAGTGTGCCAATGCTCGCATTCCATTCATTGATCCCAGCGCGCACAAAGGTTCGTTGGCATAGGAACGCCGTCACCACAGCGACAAACATAATGCTCGCACGCGCGTTGGTGAAGGAAAAGCCGAAGACCTTGATAAAGCCCGCAGCCAGGTACAATTGCCATCCGAGAATCGGCGTGACCCACCCCGTGTAAACGATGTGTCCTGTCTGAGCGAGCACCTGCGCAATGCGAATATATGAAAAATCGTCAGAGATGCCGACCTCTGCATACGGATGCGCCACAAGGATTGCAGCTAACACCGCCAGCCCGCACCCTAAACCCCAGATCGGCACTCTCGGAAATCGAAACGCACGCTGACGATCACTCGTTTCAGCATTATCAGGAAGTGGCGATGAAATCATGCGGCTCTTGATCACTTTCATGTATGCAGAAGGTGCGAATTTAGCGTTTCCCCACAATGTCGCGCGATAAGTAAGTATAACTTCCGCAGCCGTAGCTGCCCTCTCGCCAATCTGGCATCCAATCCCGCAAGCTATACTGATGCTATAAGTTGCACCCAGGAACAATACCCCGGAGCGCCCTTCCGATGTCTCACAGCGAGCCCACCAGAGTACCCTTCGGCGAGCGGCTCCGCGCCCACCTCGCCATCGCCCGCCTCGACCACTCCATCAAGAATCTCTTCGTTCTCCCCGGCGTCATCGTCCCGCTCAGCGTCGATCCCTCCCTCTTCAATCTCCACCTCGTCAAGACCCTCATCCTGGCCTTCGTCGCCATCACTCTCGTCGCCTGCAGCAACTACGTCATCAACGAAGTCCTCGACGCCCCCTTCGACCGCCTCCATCCCATCAAGAAAAATCGTCCCGCCGCCCGCGGCCTCGTCAGCATCCCCGCCGCCTACATCCAATGGCTTCTCATGATGACCGCAGGCATCGCCATCGGCCTCACCATCTCGAAGATGTTCGCCCTCATGGCCCTCATCCTCTGGATCATGGGCTGCATCTACAACTTCCCACCCATCCGCTCCAAAGACGTTCCTTACCTCGACGTCCTCACCGAATCCATCAACAATCCTCTGCGCATGTTGCTCGGCTGGTACGCCGTCACCACCGTCCTGATCCCGCCCGTCTCCCTGCTCATCGCCTACTGGATGATCGGCTGTTACTTCATGGCGCTCAAACGCTTCAGCGAGCTCTCCGAGCTTCACAAATCCGGCGACCACGCTCTCGCCGGATCCTACCGAGCCTCCTTCAAGCGCTACACCCCGGAATCGCTCCTGGTCTCCGTAGTCTTCTACGCCTCCACGGCGATGCTCTTCCTCGGCGCCTTCATCATCCGCTACCGCATCGAACTCATCCTCGGCTTTCCCTTCGTCGCCTTCACCATGGCCATCTATCTCAAACTCTCTTTCAAGCCCGACAGCGCTGTCCAGAATCCCGAGAAGCTCTATCGCGAACCCCTCCTCATGGCCTCCTTCGCCACCACTGTCATCGTCATGGGACTTCTACTCTTCATTCGCATGCCGCGTCTCGAGCAGTTCTTCATGCCCACACTTCCTCCGTCCAGCGCACCCGCGTCGCCCTCTTCGAAACTACAAAGCCCCGCCCCGCCCACCGTGCGCCTCGTGGAGATAGAATCCGCATGAGGCAACACACGGCGTCGTCTCCGAAGACTCCCTCCCGTTCCTACCCATTGCTTGCCCTGTTCCTTCTCCTCTCGACCACACTCTCGCTCATCTGGTCGCACGTCCGCCTTATGTGGAACGACGAGTTCCTCTCCTTCTACTCCGACGGCGTCGCCACCTTCAAACAAGTCATCCTCGTCCAGCTCCATTACCCCATCTCCCTCGACCCCCCCACCTACCACCTGCTCTCGCACCTCTGCATGGACATCCTCGGGCGCAACGCGATCGCCCTCCGCCTCCCCGCACTCGCCGGCTTCCTACTCTTCCAGCTCTGCCTCTTCTTCTTCGTCCGTCGCCTCGCCGGCTCGCGCTCCGCCATCATCGCCATGGCCGTGCCTCTCCTCACCGCCAGCTTCCGCTACTCCGTCGAAGGCCGTCCCTACGGCCTACTCCTCGGCCTCTACGCCCTCAGCCTCCTCTGCTGGCAAATCGCCACACTCGACGACCCTCCCACCCCCCGCTCCCGCATCCTTCCCCTCACCGGCCTCACCCTCTCCATCGCCCTCGCCATCACCAGCCACTACTTCGGCGTCCTCATCCTCATCCCCGTCTCCCTCGGCGAACTCTCCCGCACGTATCTCCGCAAGCGCCTCGACTTCGGTGTCCTCACCGCCCTCGCCTTAGGCCTCGCCTCCGTAGCGCTAATCCTTCCCTTCCAGCACGCCCTCATGGTCTACCGCCAGCACTACTACATTACCGGCGTTAACATCCGCAACATCAGCCAGGGCTATCGCGAACTCTTCCTCCGCTACACGACCTGGCCGATGTCTCTCCAGAAGCTCGCAGCGGCCCTGATGGTGGTCCTCGCCCTCACCCTCGCCTACGCCGGCTACCAGCGCTTCAAGCGTCGCCCCACCACCGAGCACGCCTACACCTGGGTCGCACTTTTCTCCATGGCCCTACTCCCCTTCTTCGGATACCTCTTCGGCCGTTTCGTCACCCACACCATGGAAGTCCGTTACGTCATCGCAGCGCTCATCGCCTTCGCCGCCACCTTCGGCATCGTGCTCGAGCGCAAACTGCGCAGCAACGCTTTCTACTACTCCACCCTCACCCTCATCACAGCAGCCGCCGTCGCCATCAACACGCACAACATCCTGCAGGAGCGCCGCGCATCTCTCGCCATCCTCGCGAGCCTTCATCCCTCCCCCGCTCTCGCCACCGCACTTGCCGCAAACCCCACCGCACCCCTCTACGAGCAGAGCCTGGGCAACTTCTTCGTCGACTCCTACTACACCCCAGATCCCGCTCTCCGCGCCCGCATCACCCTGCTTTACAACCCACAGCGCGAAATCTCCTACCTCAAGCACGACACCTACTCCATCGCCGCAAATAATCTCCAGCACTTCACCACGTTGCCCACCATAAATTACGATCAGCTGACAGCAGAACCGAGCCCCCATCTCCTCATCCAGTGGCAGGACGGCTGGAATTGGACCGACCAAGCCACCGCCGTAGAGCACGCAACGGTCACCCCGCTTGGTCCTTCTTTCGGTGGTCAAGCCGTCTCTGTCCAATGGTCCCAGCCAAACCGTACTATGGAAATCAGCACGGCCCACTGAGCCAGAGGTTTGTCATGGATCGCCCCGGAAAGCATCGACTCGTCAACATCGCAGCCGCTCTGCTCCTTGCCGAGGCCGCCGCCTCTTCCATCCAGAAGTTCATGGCCGTTCGCCGCGCCCCGCTTGCCTTCGACGACGCCTACATGTTCCTCCGCTACGCCCGCAACATCCGCCACGGGTTAGGCTTCTCCTGGAACCTCGACAGCGCCCACACCTACGGCCCCACCTCGCTCCTCTGGAGCTTCTGCGTCGTTATCCTAAGCTACCTTCCCACCGATCCCTGGACGCAACTCCTCTTCGGCTCCTGGTTCTTCTCCGTCACCGCCGTCCTCGCCATGGCCTGGGCCGTCACCGCCAACGCCCAAAGTGATTGGCTACGCAGCCCTCTGCGCGCCCTCGCCCTCATCGCTGTTCCACTCTTCGCCTCCACGCTGTTTCAAGGCAACCAGTTCAACGGCATGGAAACCATGCTCGCCACCACGCTCTGCGGCCTCTTCGTCGGCCTCGCCCTCCTCTGGCGAGCTGGCCGCGTATCCCCCGCACTCCCTGGCGCCGTCGGCCTGCTCCTCTTTCTCGCCCGCCCCGAATCCGCGCTCATCACCGTCGCATTTCCTCTCCTCCTCTGGCTTCTCCTCGACCGCCCGCGCCCCACGCTCAAGTCCCTCCTCACCCTCTACAGCGTCTTCTTTGCCGGCGTAGTCGTAGAGCTCATCGCCTGCCAGCTCTACTTCGGCACGCCCCTCCCTCTCAGCGTCTACATGAAAGGCGGCCACGCCTACCTCGGCTATACCAGCATCTGGTACCCCAGTCTCCTGCTCATCGCTTTCCTCACCACCCTGCAACTCTTCCTCGCCGCGCTAATTCTGCTCGCACGCCGACGCGACATGCGCCTGATCCTTGCCTGCATCCTGCCCGCCATCCTGTTCTTCGCCTACCTCGGCACGGTCACGCAGATCATGGGCTTTGACAGCCGCTACTACGTTCCTTACTCCCCGCTCATCATCGTTCCCGCACTCCTCATCCTCGACCGCTGGCTCGCCTTCCCCACCACCGACTCCATCGCATGGCCAGGCCGCACCCTGCGCAATCGCGGTGCGCTAACCGCAGCCATGCTGTTGTTCTTCTTTATCTTTTCGTCACAGGCCGTCCAGGGGAAATTCCGCCGCCTCGAACACGGTCACCACTTCGAATACGACCCCGCCCAGCTAAACATCACCGCCACCACCCCACTCCCAGGCCTCGACTGGCAGCCCATCATGCAGGACATCACCGATGACCTCATCGCCCCACTTCCCCCCGGCACCACGGTCGCCTCCACCGAGGTAGGCTATCTCGGCGACCGCGCCTCCCAGATCAACGTCATCGATCTAGCCGGCCTCAACGACACCGACATCGCCCTCCACGGCTTCAACATCAGCCGCTTCCTCGCCCGCAAGCCCGACCTCATCTGGATGCCCAACTCCGCCTACACCTACCAGCGCGGCATCATGTTCTCCGACCCTACCTTCCTCGCCCAATACGACCTCTACGCCGGTGCCGCCGACTACGGCATCGCCATCCGTAAAGACTCACCCGTCCGCCCGCAGATGGAACGCCAGCTCAACATCTTCTGGTCCCAGGTCTACCCCGGCACCACTCCCTCCGACTACCTAGTCCACTCCGCAACCTGGACCGCCCAAAAGCACACAGTCCCCAACAACTAGCCCTACCGCCAAACTCGAGATTCCCCTGACAGTCCGTTCATCTCGACCGGACGAAGCACCCCTAAACCCCGTCATCTCGACCGAAGCGAAGCGCAGTGGAGAGACCCCTGTATTGTCTTTCCCTCCCCCGCCCACGAATCCGGGTGCCCCAGGTCTCGCCTTTGAGACCTGGGATCCCACGAACCTCCGCTCACCCAACAATGCAACGACACCCTACACCGCAGCCACATCACGCTGGACCTCAAACACCAGCCCCTCCGCGCCTGCGTCCACCACCACGTGATCGCCATGCAGCACGCTGCCGTCGAGAATCTTCATCGCCAGCTTGTCCTGCACCATCCGTTGAATCGCCCGCTTCAACGGCCGCGCTCCATACGCACGATCGTATCCAGCCTTGAAGATCGCCTCGCGCGCCGCATCCGTAAGCTCCAGCGTAATGTGCCGATCCACCAGCATCTTCTGCAGATCCTTCAACCGCAGATCCACAATATGCGTAAGCTGACTCTCGCCCAGCGGATGGAACACCACGATATCGTCCACGCGATTCAGAAACTCCGGCCGAAAATGCTTCCGCAGTTCATCCATCACGCGAGCCTTCGCATCCTCAAACCCATCCTCGCCCTCGGCCCAGGCCGTCGCCAACTGTCCCGCGCCAATATTCGACGTCATGATCAGCACCGTGTTCTTGAAGTCCACGGTCCTTCCCTTCGAGTCCGTCAGCCGCCCATCATCCAACACCTGCAGCAGCACATTAAACACATCCGGATGCGCCTTCTCGATCTCGTCGAACAACACCACCGCATACGGCCGTCTCCGCACCGCCTCCGTCAGTTGCCCGCCTTCATCGAAGCCAACATATCCCGGAGGCGCGCCAATCAGCCGCGCCACCGCATGTTTCTCCATGTACTCGCTCATATCGATGCGCACCATCGCGTTCTCATCGTCAAACAGAAACTCCGCCAGCGCCCTGGCCGTCTCCGTCTTTCCAACGCCCGTAGGCCCAAGAAAAATAAACGAGCCAATCGGCCGCTTCGGATCACTCAACCCCGCGCGCGAACGCCGAATCGCATTCGCCACCACCACCAGCGCCTCATCCTGCCCCACAACTCTCTCGCGCAAACGTGACTCCATCTGCGTCAGCTTCTGCACCTCGCCCTCCAGCATCTTCGACACCGGAATCCCCGTCCACTTCGACACGATCCGCGCAATGTCCTCCTCATCCACCTCCTCCTTCAACATCCGCGCCGCACTCCCGCCAGCCTTCGCATCCGCAACGCTCGCATCCTGCGACGCAGTCAGCTCCGCCAGCTCTCTCTCCGCCTTAGGAATCTCGCCATACTGCAACTCCGCCGCGCGCTGCAGATCGCCCTTGCGCGTAGCCTCGGTTGCCTCAAAGCGCATCTGCTCCAGCCGCTCCTTCAGCGTGGCAATCTCCCCAATCGCTCCCTTCTCCTTCTGCCACCGCGCGCGCAAACCAGCCGCGTGCTCCTTCACCTCGGCAAGCTCACGTTCAACTTCCACAAGCCGCTCACGCGAGTTCACATCGTCCTCACGCTGCAGCGCATTGTGCTCAATCTCCAGCGACGTAGCCCGCCGCTCCAGGTCATCAATCTCCACCGGCACCGACCCAATCTGAATCGCCAGCGCCGCCGCCGCCTCATCCACCAGGTCAATCGCCTTATCCGGCAAAAATCGATCGCTGATATACCGATGCGACAGCTCCGCCGCCGCCACAATCGCCGAGTCCTTGATTCGCACCTTATGGTGCGTCTCATAGCGCTCCCTCAGTCCACGCAAAATCGCAATCGTATCCTCGACATTCGGCTCGCCCACATACACAATCTGAAACCGCCGCTCCAGCGCCGCATCTTTCTCGATGTACTTCCGATACTCATTCAGCGTCGTCGCGCCAATCGCCCGCAGCTCTCCCCGCGCCAGCGCCGGCTTCAACATATTGCTAGCGTCAATAGCTCCTTCCGCAGCGCCCGCACCCACCAGCGTATGCAACTCATCGATGAACAAAATAATCTGCCCATTCGACTCCTCAATCTCCTTCAGCACGGCCTTCAACCGCTCTTCAAACTCGCCGCGAAACTTCGCGCCCGCCAGCATCGATCCCAAATCCAGCGAGATCACCCGCTTATCCCGCAACACCTCCGGCACATCGCCCTGAAATATCCTCCGCGCCAACCCTTCAACAATCGCCGTCTTACCCACGCCCGGCTCGCCAATCAGCACCGGATTATTCTTCGTCCGCCGGCTCAGCACCTGGATCACCCGCCGAATCTCTTCATCCCGCCCAATCACGGGATCCAGCTTCCCGCGCCGCGCCATCTCCGTCAGGTCCTTCGCATACTTCTCCAGCGCCTGGAACTTCCCCTCAGGATTCTGGTCCGTCACCCGCTGCGATCCGCGCACCGCCTGCAGCGCTTTCAGGATCGCCGAATAGTCTGCACCCTCGGCCGCGAGCGCCATCTGCACCGGCTCATTCTTCTGCTTCGCCAGCGAGAGCAGCAGATGCTCAGTCGACACATACTCATCCTTAAAATTTTCCGCCTCTTTGAACGCGCCATCCAACACCTTGGTCAACGACGCACTCAACCCCGGCTGCTGCGCCGCCCCCTGCACCTTCGGCAACTTCGCAATCGCCGCATGCACATTCGACTGCAACTGCGGCACCGCCACGCCCACCTTCTCCAGCACCGGACGCACCACGCCCTCTTTATCCTCCAGCAGCGCCGCCATCAAATGCAGCGGCAGCACCTCTGGATTCCCATTCTCCGCCGCACTCCCCTGCGCCACCTGCAGCGCCTCCTGCGACTTCACCGTAAACTTATCCCACTTAATCGCCATCGTTCTCTCCTGTTCAGCTATGCTCTCGCTGTTGCTTTTCTTTCTGTCATTCCCGTCGGGAATCTGCTTCTTCTCTTGCCCTTGCCGTTGCCTTTCTTTGACAATTTCTAAAAGAAATTGTCATTCCGAGCTCCGCGAGGAACCTGCTGTCTCCCGTTCTTGCCATCAGCCAGAAGCTAAAAGCTCTTCGCCACTCATCGACCTCCCGAACCGCATCCTTCGCATCGAACCGTCCAAGCGAATCAAGCCCATGCCCGATCCCAACTCCCAAACCAACTCTTCAACCGCCGAACACCAGGTAGCCGGCTCTCTTCTCTCGGCCGTCCTTCTCGCCATCACCGGCGGCTCACTCGACGCCTTCATCTACCTCAACCACGGCCACGTCTTCGCCGCCGCCATGACCGGCAACGGCGTTCTCCTCGGCGTCGCCATCCTGCGTCACGACTACATCCAGGCCCTCCGTCATCTCCTACCCATCTTCGGCTTCATCACCGGCATCTTCTTCGCCAACCTTCTCGACAAATCCCTCAAGCATCACGCGGTCACCGTAGGCCTCATCTGCGAAATCTCGGCGCTCTTCGTCGCCTCATTCCTTCCCGGCCACTTCCCCGACCTCGCCTTCGTTCCCATCATCTCCATCGTCGCCGCCTATCAAATCACCAGCTTCCGCCAAGTCGACACCTACGCCTACAACTCCACCTTCATCACCAGCAATCTCCGCACCGCCGTCGATGGCTTATATGACGCCCTCACCCCCGCAAAACGCAAAGCCGGACTGCGCAAATTCCGCGAACTTTCCTGCATCGTCCTCGCCTTCCTCGGCGGCGCCATCGCCGGCGCCATCCTCTCGCCGCATCTCTACAACCACACCCTCTGGCTCATCAATCTCCCGCTCATCGCCGTCCTCATCCTCACCCTCTACGGCACTCACCGAGCGCCCTAGGCAAACAAGAAAAAAGTGGGCGAACCCGCTCTTCAAACGGGCCCGCCCCAAATCGCTTCGCACTAACACTTACGCCTGAGCCATTCGCTTCAACCTGCGTTCTCAACCGTCGGCGCAACTCGCACCTGGATCCGCGATGGATTCTCTTTTCCCCCTCGCTTTACCAAGGTCGTACTTATTTAGACGCCAGTATAGCGTATCGGTTGCATAAAATATGATAGAAACTCACTCACCTTCTACCCAAGCTCTCAAGACCCCCGTTCCCCTCCAACAACCCCAATAACGATATCCTTACTCAATTCCTAGGAGACCCACCCCTCATGCGTTCCGCTCTGGCGCTCGTCACCACCTCCCTGCTCGCAATCTCAGCCGTCGCCAGCTCCGCCCAGGTCCCCACCCCACCCCCCATCGACTACCTCTCCGAAAACCCCACCCGCGCCCCCCACGCCATGGTCGTCTCCATCCACCACGACGCCACCGACGCCGGCGTCGAAATCCTCCGCCAGGGCGGCAACGCCGTCGACGCAGCCGTAGCCGTAGGCTTCGCCCTAGCCGTCGTCTACCCCGCCGCCGGCAACATCGGCGGTGGTGGCTTCATGCTGATCCGCCCCTCATCCAACGCCCTAAACCACGGCAAGCCCACCTTCCTCGACTATCGCGAAGAGGCCCCCGCCGCCGCCAGCGCCAACTTGTACCTCGACGCCCAGGGCAACATCATCCCCCAGGCCTCCATCACCGGCCCCCACGCCTCAGGCGTCCCCGGCACCGTCGCTGGCCTCGCCTACGCTGAGCAGCACTTCGGCCGCCTCACCCTAGCCAAAGTCATGGCCCCCGCCATCCGCCTCGCCCGCGACGGCTACGTCCTCTCCGCCGAAGAAGCCGCCAACCTCCAGTCCCCCAACCTCACCCAATTCCCCGCCTCTCGCCGCATCTTCCAGCGCGACGGCAACTTCTACAAAGCCGGCGAAACCTTCAAGCAGCCCGAGCTAGCCAACACTCTCACCCAGATTGCCGCCGACCCGACCAGCTTTTACCACGGCAAGCTAGCCGCCCAGATAGCCGCCTTCGAAGCCGCCAACCAGGGCCTCATCACCGCCCAGGATCTCGCCCATTACGAAGCTAAGGAGCGCGTCCCACTCGTCGGCTCCTACCACGGCCTCGAGGTCCTCACGTCGCCCCCGCCCAGCTCCGGCGGCATCGCCCTCATCGAAATCCTCAACATCCTCAGCGGCTACAACCTCCCCAAAATCGGCGCCGACCGCAGCCCCGACCAGATCCACTACATCACCGAAGCCTTCCGCCGCGCCTACATGGATCGCACCGACTACCTCGGCGACCCCGACTTCAACACCCTCCCCCTCGCCGAAATGGCGCAACCCTACTACGCCGACGCCTGGCGCAAAACCATCGACCCCCTCAAGCCCACACCCTCCGCCGACCTCGTCCGCCCCGCCGGCTATCTCCCCGACCCCACCACCATCCTCCACCCCCAGAAAGAAGACAACGAGACCACCCACTTCTCCGTAGTCGACGCCGACGGCAACGCCGTCTCCAACACCTACACCCTCAACTTCGGCTTCGGCTCCGGCGTCACCGTCGACCCCCTCGGCTTCCTCCTCAACGACGAAATGGACGACTTCACCTCCAAGCCCAACACCCCCAACGCCTTCGGCCTCATCCAAAGCGCGGCCAACGCCATCGCCCCCGGCCATCGCCCTCTATCCTGCATGTCGCCCACCATCATCAGCGATCCACCCATCACCGACCTCTACGGCCCCATCGCCAAACCCGGCTCAACCCCAACCCCCACGCGTCCCGGCAAACTCCGCTTAGTCCTGGGCTCCCCCGGCGGCTCCACCATAATGACGACGGTAGCCAACGACCTCATCAGCGTCGTCGACAACGGGCTCAACATCCAATCCGCAGCCGACGCTCCCCGCTTCCACCACCAATACCTCCCCGACGTCCTCCAATTCGAAAAAGCCTTCCCCATCCCCACCGTCGAAGCGATGAAAGCCCGCGGCTACACCACCCGCCGAGCCGCCGAGTTCGACGAAAAATCCGAAGGCGTCTGGGGCGACAGCGAACTAATAGCCGTAGACCCCACCACCGGCGAACTCTTAGGCGGCCAGGACCACCGCCACCACTTCGGCAAAGCCGCCGGCTACTAACCGGCCCGCTGAATTTTCACGATTGCCATCCTTCGCCGCAGGCGGAGGATCCGCTTCTCGCTATTCGCCGATCCCCTCACGTCGTCATCTCGACCGCAGCGCAGCGCAGTGGAGAGACCCCTGTATTGACTCTTGCTTTTCTGGCTGTCATCCCGCAGCGATCTGCTTCTTCTTTTGCCTTTGCCTTTCTTTGACAATTTCTAAAAGAAATTGTCATTCCGAGCGTAGCGAGGAACCTGCCGCCCGTTCTTCACACCCGCCCCACCATCGATTCTCAGCGCTGCTCGCGTTGGGTCCAGCGAAAGTAGGCTGCCCCTAACGTAATGGCGAGAAGACCCGCCAGGCGCCAGACAACTAGGCTTCGGGACTGAACGGCAAAATTACTGGTAAATCCCGCCACGTGCACGAATTTTGGAACAACACCGCTCCAACCCTACAAAACGATCGTCATGCCAAGAAGTAAAACAAGCAAGATCCACACTGCGAGGAAAATCGAAAAGACAAGATCGGCGAATCTCCTCAACATAGCTTCACTTACCTAATCTGATTGCGGAAGGATGAGCTAGGTAACGGCATAGTTCAGCCGCGCGCCGCCCTACTTCGCCGCGATCGCCGCCTCCGCCATCGGCTGCATAATCGCATACCCCGCCGCATTCGGATGCACACCATCCTTACTGATCCCCGGCTTCATCCCGCCATCCGGCCCAGCCATCGCCGTCCAGTAATCCAGGTAGGTCAACTTCTCCTGCGCGCAATAATCTTTCAGCCACGCATTGATCGCCTCAACCTTCGCCGCCGTATCCAACACTTCCGGCCGCCACGGATACTTCGCCACCGGCGTCACCGACGCCAGAATCACGCGAATCCCATTCGCCTTGGCAATCTCTGTCATCGACTTGAAGTTGTCCTCAATCATCTCCGTCGTCGACGGCCCCGTGTTCCCCGCAATGTCATTCGTCCCCGCCAGGATCACCACCGTCTCCGGATGCAGGTCCACCACATCCTGCCGAAACCGCACCAGCATCTGCGGCGTCGTCTGCCCGCTGATCCCGCGATTCACATACGGCTTGCCCGGAAAGAATGACCCGCCGTTGTACTCCCAGGCATCCGTAATCGAGTCCCCGTAGAACACCACCCTCCCCGGCGCCGCCGCCGGCAGCGCCAAATCCGCCGCCCGGTACCTCCCCAACTGCGCCCAATCCTGCAACTCCGCCGTCATCCGCGCATTCTCCCTCTCCATCTTCTGCACACTCACCGCCAGTGGAGAAATAACGGCCTGCGGCGCCGCAACAGGCGCCGTCGCCGGAACGCTCGTCTGCGCATTCAATTGCACACTCATCACCATCCCTGCCGCCACCACACCAACCATCCAGCGCATCACCTTCTCCTTCAACGTTCGCGGTTATGCTCGGCTCGCTACTTGCCGTCATCCACCAATCCCAAATCCTTCAGCATCGGCGCCACCGTCGGTTGGCCGCCTAGCCAAGTCGAATACATCTTGTCCAAATCCTGCGTGTTCCCGCGCGAAAGCACCATCGTCCGGAACCGGTCTCCATTGGCCCGCGTCAGCCCGCCGTGGTCCTCGAACCACTGGTACGCCGCGTCATCCAGCATCTGCGTCCACGAGTAGGCATAATACCCAGCCGCATATCCATTCGCCCAGATATGCAAAAAGTAGCTCGACCGGTACCGTGGTGGCACCGCCGCCAGATTCATGTGCACCTTGATCAACGCAGCTTTCTCGAAGTCATCCACATTTTCGAGCGGAGCATTCGCCGGCAGCGTGTGCCACTGCATATCCAGCTGCGCGGCCGCTAGTGCCTCCGTCACAAGATATCCCTGGTCAAACTTCGCCGACTTCTTAATCTTCGCCACCAACTCGTCCGGCATCGGCGCGCCCGTCTTGTAGTGCACCGCAAAGTGCTTGAACACCGCCGGATAGCTAGCCCAATGCTCATTGAACTGTGACGGAAACTCCACAAAATCCCGCGGCACACTGGTTCCCGACAAGCTCGGGTACACCGTATCCGCAAACATCCCATGCAGCCCATGCCCGAACTCATGGAACATCGTCGTCACATCCGAGAAGCTGATCAGCGCAGGCTGACCCGGCGCCGGCTTCTGGAAGTTCGCCACGTTGTAAATCACCGGCAGTGTCCCCAGCAGCTTCGACTGCCCCACAAACACGCTCATCCACGCACCGCCGGCCTTGTTGTCGCGCTTGAAGTAATCAAAGTACGCCAGCGCCATCGGCTTGCCATTCGCGTCGAACACCTCGAAGACCTTCACATCCGGCTGATACACCGGGATATCCTTACGCTCCTGGAACGTCAACCCATACAACTGATTTGCCGCGTAGAACACGCCATCCTGCAGCACACGATTGATCTCGAAGTACGGCTTCACCTGCGAATCGTCCAGGTCGTACTTCGCCTTCCTCACCTGCTCCGCATAAAAATTCCAGTCCCACGGCTGCACCTGGAAGCCGCCTCCGCCCGACATCCCTCCGCCCTTACCCGCATTCTGCTTAGCATTTTGTTTATCGACCAGCGCCTGGATTTCCTGCTGCCCGCTCTTGGCCTTCGCCGTCGCCGGTCCCACCAGCGCATCCATAAACTTCTGCGCCGCTTCAGGAGTCTTCGCCATCTGGTCCTGCAGCACCCACGCCGCATAATTCGGGAACCCCAGCAGCTTCGCCTTCGCCGCCCTCACCTGCGCCAGCCGCGCCACCGTCGCCCGCGTATCGTTCGCATCATTACGCTCGGTCCTCGTCCACGAGTCATCAAACATCGCCTTGCGCGCATCGCGATCGCTCATGAACGTCAGATCCGGCTGCTGCGTCGTGTTCTGCAGCGGAATCACATACCCCGCCGTACCCCGCTCCTTCGCCGCCACCGTCGCTGCCTGCACCTGCGCGTCGCTCAACCCCGCCAGCTTAACCTTATCTGTCGTCGTATAAGCCGCAGCCTTCGTCCCCGCGAGCAGCTTGTTCATAAACGTGTTCGACAGCACCGCCTCTTCTTCGTTCAACTTCTTCAGCTTCGTCTTATCCGCATCGCTCAGCTTCGCGCCCGCCTTCACAAACGCGCGATAGTCCACCTCCACCAGCCGCAGCGACTCGGCATCCAGCTTCAACGTCGCGCGCGCGTCATAAATCTTCTGCACCCGCGCAAACAATTTGTTGTTCAGATAGATCGAGTCCTGCAGCGCCGCCAGCTTCGGTGTCTCGATATCCTGCACCTTCTGCAGTGTGTCATTCGTATTCGCCTGCGTCACGCCAAAGAAAACCAGCGTCACGCGGTTCAGCAGTTGACCGGTCTTCTCCATCGCCACAATCGTGTTCTCAAACGTAGGCGCCGCTGGATTATTCGCAATCGCCTCGTTCTCCTGCAACTGCTGCGCAATCCCCGCCTCAATCGCCGGCTGATAATCCGAGTCCTTGATCTTGTTGAACGGTGGAGCCTGGAACGGCAGCTTGCTCGCCGCATAAAACGGATTCGACGGCCCAAACGCCCCACTCCCACTTTGCGCACCCGCTGCGCCCGCCGCCATCGCTCCTGCCATCACCAATACGCACGTCCTCTCCAACCGCTTCATCATCGCAAAGCTCCTATTCTCCGACCCTACGCCGCACCCCCTCTCCAACACAACCCCTTCCCCGCGTAAACTGTATCTGCATGCCCATCGAAACGACCTCCCCCACCGGCCCCGCCTCCCCCATAACCACCATCGCCGACATCGGCAAGCACGAAGGCCAATCCATCACCCTTCGCGGCTGGCTCTACAATCTCCGCGCCTCCGGCAAGCTCGTCTTCCCCATCTTCCGCGACGGC
>Ga0302223_10000775_pt1 | contig 18759 bp, 17 predicted proteins | sample II_Palsa_E2_3_FD_194565 | JGI IMG/M metagenome (GOLD analysis project Ga0302223, IMG submission 194565) | Peat permafrost microbial communities from Stordalen Mire near Abisko, Sweden - II_Palsa_E2_3 | ecosystem: Environmental > Terrestrial > Soil > Palsa > Peat permafrost | place: Sweden... | reverse complement strand
AGCTGACTGCCTACTTTAAGCTAGCATAGGCAGTGCATCCGTGCGGCCGGGGTGGGCGCCGCGTGGGGATTGTCTCGTCTCCCTATGCTGCGGAAAACGGACGCCGATCATGGACGCCGTGGCGGCGATGGCGCAGGCCAGGGCGCCGGTCCATCATCAAAAGGCAGCAGCACCTGCGCCACCGCCAGGCACACCAGCTCGGCGCTGGTCACCTCCGGCGGCTTCACCGGACCACGGCGCCACGCAAGGACATGGCGCGTCAGGCGAGGCACGCGCAGAGGATGGCCGTGTCATCGATACCGCCGGTGGGCGGAAGTGATTGCTCTATGAGAGCCTCGCACAGGTTGGCTGGATCGAGTGTGGCCGCCGCCGCGAACGCAGTGCTGAGCCGGGCGAACCCGGCGTCGATTATCTCGCCGCGCCGCTCGACCAGCCCGTCGGTCAAGAGCACGAGGAAGCTGCCGGGGACATAGGTGACCACCTGCTCTGGGCGGTCTTCCGTCCCGAAGCCGCGCGCTCAGCCTCCAGCATTTGCGCTCGCCCGAGCGTGTCCGCGGCGAGCCGGGCCACGACCCGGACGGCGTCCTTTTGCGCATCGGTGAAAACCTGGGCCTGCGCCCCGACCACACCCATCGCGCCAATCACACGGCGGCCCCGGCCATACAGGGCCAGGGACGCCGTCGAGGCCAGCCCGGCCGCGACGGTGTCCTCGAGCAGGGACGGGTAGCGCGTCCTGATGTCGGGCAGGGACCGCAGCCAGACCTCACCTCCCGATCTCAGGACAGTGCCCAGCGGGGTGGAGTCGTTGAGCGGGATCACCATTTATCGCTGTGCGCCCAACTGGTTCCACTGCTGCAAGTGGATCGCGCCTACACCGACAGGTAGATGGCGCTGCCGATACCGACCACCAGGCAGTAGATCGCGAACGGCATCAGCGTGCGAGTCTGGTCCTGGAAATAGCGCATCAGGAATCGCAGCGCCAGGAACGCGCTGACGCCGGATACGATGCTGCCCGCTAGCACCTGCCCGCGGATACCGTCGCCGCCCGCGCCGGTCAGCTCGGGGAGCTTGAGGGCGCCTGCCGCGAGGATGACCGGCGCGGACAGCAGGAACGAGAACCGTGCCGCGTCCTGCCGCGACAGCCCCCGGGCCATTCCGCCCACCATGACCACGCCGTCCCGGCTGATCCCAGGCAGCAGCGCGAAGATCTGCAGGGCGCCCAGGAGCACGCCGCGCAGGTAGCCGACCTGCGTCAGCCGGGCGTCGGCTTCCATGGCCTCGTTCACTTCCTGCTGCCGGATCGCCCGCTGACCGGCCGAATGCCGTCCGGCCAGCTGCGCCCGGGGGCGGCCCGCGCGCCCGGGCTCCTGCTCCCGCTCGTAGGCTCCTGGCCGGTCGTACGCCCCAATCTGGTCATGTGCTCCCGGACTGTCATAGGCCCCGGGCTGGTCGTACGCGCCGGCCCGCTCGTACGCTCCCGGCTGATCATGGGCCTCCCGCTGGCTATGGGTCTCGCCCTGGTCGTAGGCCTCGCGCTGGTCGTAGGCCTCGCGCTGGTCGTAGGCCTCGCGCTGCTCATAGGTCTCGCGCTGCTCATCGGCCCTGGGCCGGTCGTACCCTTCGGGCGCCATCCGGCGGCTGTCCCGGGCCAGGGCGGGTTTGCGCGAGCCGGCGACCCAGGTCTCCTGGGTCACCGGCCGCGGCTGGGCCGTGGCCGCCAGCTCCCGGCGCCGGAGCCGTTCTCCGCCGAAGAGGATCAGGCCGTTGACGGCCAGGAAGACCGCGGTCAGTACCGGCTTGGCGAATGTGTCCTGCACCGTGTGCTGCAGCAACGCCCCAACGATGCCGACGGGGATCGTCGCGAGAACGATCATCCAGGCGAGCTTCTGGTCCACGGTCTCGATCCGCCGGTGCGCGATCGAGGTGAAGAAGCCGACGACGATCCGCAGCCAGTCCCGCCAGAAGTAAATGATCATCGCGATCGCGGTGGCCACGTGCAGGCCGACGATGAACGCCAGATAGGGCGAGCCGGGGCGCGTCACGCTGAGGTCCTGCGCCCAGCTGCCGCCCACCAGCGCCGGGATCAGCACGCTGTGCCCCAGGCTGGACACCGGGAACAGCTCGGTCACCCCCTGGAACAGGCCGACGATCACTGCCTCGAGATATGTCAGGTGGGGGACCATGGAAGCCTTTCACTGCCGCAGGACGCCGGCTCAGCACGAACCAGCCAGAAATGAAGCCGAACGAGCCCCCGGTGGGCGCCTGCCACACGCCGGGTGCCCACCCGGCGAGGGCAGCAACAGAGTACCCGCGACCGCCCGGGCACCACGTCCGTATGGGGGGCTGGGGGCCGCACCGTCGGTTCCCGGCAGCAGGGCATGATTCTGCTGCAGGGCGGCTGGCCCGGCACGGTCAAGCCGGCCACGGCGCACAAGAAGGCAGCCGCCGCGCGGCGGTACACCGGCCCGGCCCGGCCCGTCGCGCCGCCCAACCCGTGCTTGGCCAGGTGACCCGGCCAAGTAAGCCGCCCCTGACGTAAAGCGCCGCCGGGCCGGCCGGTAAGGCCAGCCCGGCGGCCAAAGTCCGCCCTGTCCCAGGTCGGGGGGACCGGTGACTACTTCGTGACCGTGTTCGGGACCTCGGGGGTGTCCTTCGGGGCCGGCCGACGGCTGATCTTGGAGCCGAGCCAGACCAGCGGGTCGTATTTGCGGCCGACCACGCGCTCCTTCATCGGGATCAGTGCGTTGTCGGTGATCTTGATGTGCTCGGGGCAGACCTCTGTGCAGCACTTGGTGATGTTGCAGTAGCCCAGGCCGAAGTCGTCCTGCGCGATCTCCCGCCGGTCGGCCTCGTCGGCCGGGTGCATCTCCAGTTCGGTCACCCGCATCAGGAAGCGCGGGCCGGCGAATGGGCGCTCGTTCTCCGGGTGGTCACGGATCACGTGGCAGACGTTCTGGCACAGGTAGCACTCGATGCACTTGCGGAACTCCTGCGACCGGTTCACGTCGACCTGCATCATCCGGAACTCGCCCGGCTTGATCGACGGGTCCGGCGAGAACGACGGGATCTCCCGGGCCTTCGTGTAGTTGAACGACACGTCGGTGACCAGGTCCCGGATGACCGGGAAGGTCCGCAGCGGCGTGATCGTCAGGACTTCCTCCGGCTCGAAGGTCGACATCCGCGTCATGCACGCGAGCCGGGGCCGCCCGTTGATCTCCATCGAGCAGGAGCCGCACTTGCCGGCCTTGCAGTTCCACCGGATGGCCAGGTCGCCGGTCTGGGTGGCCTGCAGCCGGTGCAGCACGTCCAGGACCACCTCGCCCTCGTTGACCTCCACCTGGTAGTCGGTGAGCTTTCCTGCGCCCGCGTCGCCGCGCCACACGCGCAGGTTTGCCTGGTCACCCATGTCAGTGCTTCTCCTCTTGCGTGGCCGTCTTGGTGGCCGTCCCGGGAGCGGCGGCCGCGGCCTCCGCGGGAAGCTCCTCTTCGGTCAGATACTTCGCCAGCTCCGAGCGGTCGAACACCGCCATCAGGTCGGGCCGCATCGGCTTCACCGGCTGGCGCCAGAGCGCCACGTGATCCCCGGACATCGAGCAGATCAGGTTGACCTTCCGCCATTCCGGCGACATCGCCGGGTAGTCGTCCCGGGTATGGCCGCCGCGCGACTCCTGCCGCTCCAGCGCCGCCATCCCCACGCACTCCGCGACCAGGAGCATGTTGCGCAGGTCGAGCGCGAGGTGCCAGCCGGGGTTGTAGCCCCTACCGCCCTCGGCGCTGACCTGGCTGACGCGCTGCCGGTACTTCTCCAGCTCCTTCAGCGCGGTCGTCATCTCCGACTCCCGCCGGATCAGCCCGACCAGGTCGTTCATGGTCTGCTGCAGGTCGGCGTGCACCGCGTACGGATTCTCCCCGCCAGCCCGCTCCAGCGGCGCGGTCGCCTCCGCGGCGGCGGCCTCCAGGCCGGGGGCCGTGGCCTCCGGGCGGGCGGGCAGCCCATCCAGGTAGTCCGCCGCGCCGAGGCCGGCCCGCCGGCCAAAGACGAGCAGGTCGGACAGCGAGTTGCCGCCGAGCCGGTTCGACCCGTGGAAACCGCCCGCGACCTCGCCCGCCGCGAACAGCCCGGGCACCGCCGTGGCCGCGGTGTCCGGCTCGACCTCCACGCCGCCCATCATGTAGTGGCAGGTGGGACCGACCTCCATCGGCTCCTTGGTGATGTCGACGCCGGCCAGCTCCAGGAACTGGTGGTGCATCGACGGCAGCTTCCGAAGGATCTCCTCGGCGGGCAGCCGCGTGGACACGTCGAGGAACACCCCGCCGTGCGGCGAGCCACGCCCGGCCTTGATCTCGGAGTTGATGGATCGGGCCACCTCGTCCCGGGGCAGCAGCTCCGGCGGCCGGCGGTTATGCTCCGCGTCGGTGTACCAGCGGTCGCCCTCTTCCTCGGTCTCCGCGTACTGCGCCCGGAACACGTCCGGCACGTAGTTGAACATGAACCGCTTGCCCTCGGAGTTGCGCAGCACGCCGCCGTCGCCGCGGACCGACTCAGTCACGAGCAGGCCGCGCACCGAGATGGGCCAGACCATGCCGGTCGGGTGGAACTGGACGAACTCCATGTTGAGCAGGTTCGCCCCGGCCAGCAGGGCCAGCGCGAGCCCGTCCCCGGTGTACTCCCAGGAGTTGGAGGTGACCTTGAACGTCTTGCCGATGCCGCCGGTGGCCAGCACGACGGCCGGGGCCTCGAAGAACACAAACTTCCCGGTGTCCCGGAAATAGCCGAACGCGCCCGCGATCCGCCCGTCCGCGTCCTTGACCAGCTCGGTGATCGTGGTCTCCGCGAAGACCTTGATCATCGCCTCGGGGTCGCCCAGCGAGGCGGCGTCCTCCTGCTGCAGCGCGACGACCCGCTGCTGCAGCGTGCGGATCAGCTCCAGGCCGGTCCGGTCGCCGACGTGCGCCAGCCGGGGGTACTCGTGGCCGCCGAAGTTCCGCTGGCTGATCTTTCCGTCCTTGGTGCGGTCGAACAGTGCGCCCCAGGCCTCGAGCTCCCAGATGCGGTCCGGCGCCTCCTTGGCGTGCAGTTCGGCCATCCGCCAGTTGTTGATGAGCTTGCCGCCGCGCATGGTGTCCCGGAAGTGCACCTGCCAGTTGTCGCGCGGGTTGACGTTGCCCATCGCGGCGGCGGCGCCGCCCTCGGCCATGACCGTGTGGGCCTTGCCGAACAGGGACTTGGAGATGATCGCGGTCTTCTTGCCCCGCTGCCGGGCCTCGATCGCGGCCCGGAGTCCCGAGCCGCCCGCGCCGATCACTACGACGTCGTAGGAAAAACGCTGGATATCGGTCATGCCTAAATGCCGCCTCAGTTGAAGAATCGCAGGTCGCTGATGGTGCCGCTGGCCACAAGCAGCACGTACAGGTCGGTCAGCATCAGGGTCCCGAGCGTCGTCCACGCGAGCTGCATGTGCTTCGCGTTGAGCTTGGAGATCTGGGTCCAGGCCCAGTACCGCGCCGGGTGCTTGGAGAAGTTCTTGAGCCGGCCCCCGGTGATGTGCCGACACGAGTGGCAGGACAGCGTGTACGCCCACAGCAGCACCACGTTCACCACGATGATCAGCGTGCCGAGGCCGAAGCCGACCCCGCCGTTCTTGCCGTGGAAGGCGTTGATGGCGTCGTAGGTGTTGAGGACCGAGATGAGGAGCACGACGTAGAAGAAGTAGCGGTGCAGGTTCTGCATGATCAGCGGGAACCTGGTCTCGCCGGTGTACTTCTCGTGCGGCTCACGCACCGCGCACGCGGCCGGCGCCCGCCAGAAGGCCCGGTAGTAGGCGCGCCGGTAGTAGTAGCAGGTCAGCCGGAAGCCGAGCACAAACACCAGCGACACGATCGCGTAGGGAATGATCGGTGGCACCGCCGGGAACCAGTGGCCGAGGGTGCTGGATCCGGGCACGCACTCGCCGCTGACGCACGGCGAGTAGAACGGTGTCAGGTAGTGGTAGGCCGGTACCCAGTAGTAGGCGCCCATGAAGACCCGCACGGTCGCGTACAGGACCCAGATCGTGAGCAACGTGAGGACGATGCCGGGCTGCCGCCACCAAGGGTCCCTGCGAAGTGTTTTCTCCGCAATCTGCGCCCGCGTTCTCTCCGGCGACTCCATAGCTTGCGTCATCCTCGACGTCCTCGCAGCCTTGTTGTTTTACGCGTCGCGCCCGATCCGGCCGTGCCTCGTCGCCCGCGGGTGTGTTTGTGTGTTCACGAACTTATTCCAGTAGACCGCCAAATTCTGCCCCTGGTCACCACTCACGGCTGTGACCCTTGCTACACTGCCCGTCCGCACCGGCCGGGCGGGCACAATCCGGCAAAAAAGGCCGGTGCGGACGGTATAGTCCGTCCGGACTGGTCCTCACTAGGGGCGAACGGCCCTGTGCGGGACGTCACAGGTCTCCAGGCCGCCTCGCCGCCAGGGCCTGGCGGAGAAAGCCGACCTGGAGCAGCAGCAAGTTCTCCGCCACGACTTCCTGTGGTGTCATGTGCGTCACCCCGGACAGCGGCAGGACCGTGTGCGGGTACCCCGCGGCCAGCAGCGCCGACGACAGGCGCAGGGTGTGCGCGACCACCACGTTGTCGTCGGCCAGGCCGTGAATGATCATCATCGGCCGGAACGTGGCCTTGTCCCGGTCCTCCTGCGGTAGCCGTTCGGCGTCCCGGACCGGGGAGCAGTGGTCGTAGGCCCCGGGGTTCTCCTCGGGCAGGCCCAGGTACCGCTCGGTGTAGTGGGTGTCGTACAGGTGCTGGTCGGTCACCGGGGCGCCGACGACCGCCGCGTGGAAGACGTCCGGGCGGCGCAGCACGGCCAGCGCGGACAGGTACCCGCCGAACGACCAGCCCCGGATCGCGACCCGCGACAGATCCAGGTCACCGAACCGTTCCGCGGCGGCGTACAGCGCGTCGACCTGGTCCTCCAGCACCGGGTCGGCGAGGTTCCCGGCCACGGCCCGGTCCCAGGCCGGCCCCCGGCCCGGCGTGCCCCGGCCATCCGCGATCAGCACCGCGAACCCCTGCTCGGCGAACCACTGCGAGGTCAGGTAGGCGCCGCGCGCCGCGAGCACGCGCTGCGAGTGCGGGCCGCCGTATGGGTCGAGCAGCACCGGCAGCGGCCCCGAGCCGGGCTCGTGCCAGGACGGGAAGAGGATCGCCGTGCGCACCTGGCGCGGGCCGAGGGACAGCAGCGCGGGCCGGGGGACGACCAGGTTGGGGGTTTCGGCGTAGCAAGCGATCTGTCCCTCCGGCTTCTCGCCTCCTGCGACATCTCCATCGTCACGGAGCACCCGGATCGTCGCGCCGTCCTCATCCAGCGACCGGCCGGTAAGTACGGTCGTGCCGCCGGCCCGCCGTCCCGCGAACACCCCGGGTCCCCGGGATACCCGGGTCAGGCCGCCGGGGCCGTAGCTCCACAGGCCGATCTCCGTCGGCTCTTCCGACGCGGTGAACAGCACAGCGTGCCCGTCCACGCCGAGGATCTCGCGGACCTGCAGGCCCGGCGGGGTCACCGGCTCGGCCCCGCCCCAGGACAGCTCGCCCGGGGTGGCGACGACCAGGCGCCTGGCGTCGTCCTCCGTGACCGTCCAGGCGATCCGGCCGCCCGCCGTCCAGGCGGGGACGCCCGGCACGATGTCGACCCACTGCGGATCGCTGTCCTCGCGCAGCAGGGACGTGGCGCCGGTGGCCCGGTCGGCGACCAGGATCCGCATCCGGCGCTGGTCGCGGCTTTGCACCACGATCAGCGGGTCGGCTGATCCGCCCTTATCGTCCCAGCAGGCGGTCACCAGGTAGGGGAACGCCTCCCGGTCCCAGTCGACGGTCGTGTGCCGGCCGGCCAGTTCGGCCAGGATCAGCGAGACGTCCGCGTTGGGCGTGCCCGCGGCCGGGTAGCCGACTTCTGCCGGGGACCGTCCCGGGTTGGCGGGATCGGCGATGTACCAGCGCGTGACCGGGGTCTCGTCGACTCGCGCAACGAGCACCGCGGTGCCGTCCGGCGCCCACCAGTAACCCCGGGTGCGGTCCATCTCCTCGGCCGCGATGAATTCGGCCAGCCCGTACGTCACGCCCGCGTTGCTCTCCGGCGCGTCCGCCGGCCCCGCGACCACCCGGTCCCCGGTGCCGCCCTCGTCGTCCACGCCCAGGTTCGCGACCCGCAGCGCCCCGCCGCTCACGTAGGCCACCCACCGCCCAGACGGGTCCGGCCGCGGATCCAGCGCCGGAGCCTGCAACGTCAGTTCGCGTAGCGCCGCCACCCCGCCAGCCCCGGGCCCAGCGGTCCTCTCGGCACCAGGGCCTCCGCGCACCCCGGCAGTGCCTCCAGTCCCATCCCCGCCAGCCGCAGCGGCCACAAGGTCCACCGCGAAGACCCGGCCCGCCAGGCTGAAGACGGCCGTCCGCACGGCCGCGTCGACGGCGTACGACACGATGCCGCCGGCCTGCTCGCGGACCCGCTCCCGGCGCCTCTTCTCCTCCGGCGGCAGATCCTCGTCGCCGGAGAAGCTGAGGACGGCGGGATCGGCGATCAGCCGTTCGGTCCCGGAGCCGACGTCGAAGAGCCACAGGCAGGTCAGCGGGTCGGTGCCGCTCTTGCTGCGCAGGAACGTGACCTGGTCCCCGGCCGGGGAGACCGCGAACGCGCGTGGCACGCCGAGGGTGAATCGGCGGGTACGGGCCTGCTGCCGGGGGAAGCTTTCGGTCATGGGCATAGATCCTGCCAGCCCCGGCTACCCTCACGTGCTGTGAGCTCTTCGCTGGAACGTCGTCGGATGCTGTTCGTGCACGCCCACCCCGACGACGAATCGATCGGCACCGGCGCCACGATGGCCAAATACGCCGCCGAAGGCGCCTACGTGACGCTGGTGACGTGCACCCTCGGCGAGCTGGGGGAGATCATCCCGCCCGGGCTGGCCGCCCTGGCCGCTGACCGCGATGACCAGCTGGGCGGCTACCGGATCGGTGAGCTCGACGCCGCCTGCCGCGCGCTCGGCGTCTGCGACCACCGTTTCCTCGGCGGCCCGGGACGCTGGCGGGACTCCGGGATGATCGGCACGCCCGGCAACGACGACCCGCGCGCCTTCTGGCAGGCGGACGTGGACGAGGCGGCCCGGGACCTGGCCGCGGTCATCCGCGAGGTCCGCCCCCAGGTCATGGTCACCTACGACGACGACGGGTTCTACGGTCACCCCGACCACATTCAGGCGCACCGGGTTTCCTGCCGCGCACACCAGCTGGCCGCCGACCCGGCCATCATCCTCGACCGCGGCGGGTGCGACCAGGCCCCCCCTTGGCAGGTCAGCAAGTTCTACGCGAGCACGACCCCGCAGTCCCAGCTGGACCAGGAGATCGAGATGCTGCGGGCGGTGGCGCACGGCGGCATCATGGCGCCCGGCGGCTCCGTGGCGCCCGGCGGTTCCGTGGCGCCCGGGGCCCAGCGGCTGCCCTCCGGCTTCCGCCTGCCCGCGTCCGCCGCGGACCTGGTCTACGGTGTCCCGGACGAGCAGGTGACCACCGAGATCGACGCGTCCTGCTACCTGGACGCGAAGCTGGCCGCCATGCGGGCGCACGCCACCCAGATCAGTGTGGAGGGCACCTTCTTCGCCCTGTCCAACCAGGTCGCCCAGCTGGCGTCCGGCGTCGAGTACTACGCGCTACTGGCCGGCGAGCCGGGCCCCGACGGCCCCTACGGCCGTGAGGACGACCTGTTCGCGGGCATCGCGGCGGACCCTGAACCTCAGCGGATCCCGGACAGTGCCGCCGCCGGGCATGCTGGGTAGCGTGGCCCTCATGGGATGGCGGCCAGATCAGCCGGGAAGGCAGCAGCAGATGGCAGAGCCGGCCGTACCAGGGCGCGGGGAACCCACCGGGCGGGATCGTCCCGTGGAGCACCGCGATGCCTTCGTCACCGGCGGCGCCTACGGCGTCCTGTTCGTGCTCGGCGCGATCGAGGCGATCATGGGGTCGTTCGGGTACAGCTGGATGGTGGGGCCCGTCCCGGCGGCCGCGCTGGGCTGCTGCGCCGCTCTCCTGGTCACCTGCCTGGCCGCGGGCTGGGCGATGCGCTCACTGGCCGGCGCGCTGGTTCCGGCGATCGGCTGGATCCTTGTGTCGTTCGTGCTGGCCATGCCCAACGCTGAGGGCAGCGTGGTGATCACGAACACGGCGGCCGGCAAGTGGTACCTGTACGGCGGCGCTATCAGCGCGGCCATCGGGATCGTCGGGGTGTTCGCTCTCTGGATCCGCAGGATGCCGGGCGCGAAGCCGTCCCGGTGACGGGCGCCGATTTGGCCGCCTTCCGCGACGCGGCCGGGCAGTTCGCCACCGGTATCGCGGTCGTTGCCGCCGCCACGGACGGCATAACGCACGCCATGACGGTCAACGCGTTCACCTCGGTATCGCTCGACCCGCTGCTCATCCTCGTCTGCGTGGAGAAGAGAGCCCGCTTCCACGACGCCCTGCTGACCGCGGGGATCTGGGCGGTCTCGGTACTCAGCGAGGACGCCGAGAAGACCGCCCGCTGGCTGGCCACCCGCGGCCGTCCGCTGGAGGGCCAGCTCGACGGGCATCCCTACCATCCGGGCGCGGTCACCGGGGCGCCCGTCCTCGACGATGCGCTGGCCGCGCTCGAATGCCGGACCTTCGCCGTTCACGAGGGCGGTGACCACAGCATCGTCGTCGGGGAGGTGCTGGCCGTGGACGCGCCGCCCACCGCCGCGGACGGCCCCGGCCCGCTGATCTACCACGCGGGCCGCTACCGCCGCCTCCCCGGCCGCTGACCCTCCCCGGACCGGTACCGCCTCTTCCCGGGCCGCTGACTCTCGCTGATCTTCCTGGACGAGCCGACCGCCGGGCTCGATCCGCGCAGCCGCCGGACCATGTGGGAGATCATCCGCGACCTGGTCGTGGGTGGCGTCACGATCTTCCTCGCCACGCAGTACCTGGAGGAGGCTGATCAGCTCGCCGGCCAGATCGCGGTGCTCGACCATGGCGGCATCGTCGCCGAGGGCAGCGCCGCGGAGCTCAAGCGCCGCGTCCCCGGCGGCCACGTCCGGCTGCACTTCGCCGACGCGCGGGACCTGGACGCGGCGGCGCGCACCGTCGGCGCGGCGGCGCGCGACGACGAGGCGCTCACCCTGCAGGTCTCCGGCGATGGGGATGCGCGGTCGCTGCGTGACCTGCTCAATCAGCTTGCCGGGGCGTCGGTTGAGGTGGACCGGCTGTCCATCCATACCCCGGACCTCGATGACGTCTTCCTGGCCCTGACCGGCCAGCCCCCCGCGGCCGAGCCCGCCAGCCCCGGGAGGGCCGGCCGGCCGGACGGCCCACCGGAAGTCCGCGCACAGAAAGCCGGCTCGCGATGACCGCTCTGTCGTACACCGTGTCCGATTCGGCCACCATGCTGCGCCGCAACCTGCGGCACATGCGGCGCTACCCGTCGCTGACGCTGATGCTCGTCGGTCTGCCGATCATCTTGCTGCTGCTGTTCGTGTACGTGTTCGGGACGCTCGGCGCCGGGCTGGGCGGCGTGTCCGGCGGCCGGGCCGCCTACGCCAACTACGTGGCCCCCGGGATCATCCTGCTGACCGTGGCCGCCGCCGCGCAGGGAACGGCCATCTCGGTGGCCATGGACATGACCGAGGGCATCATCGCCCGGTTCCGCACCATGGCCATCGCCCGCGCCTCGGTGCTGACCGGTCATGTCCTCGGCAGCCTGATCCAGACGATGCTCAGCCTGGCCGTCGTGGTCGCCGTCGCGGTGGGCGTCGGGTTCCGGCCGACCGCTGGCCCGCTGGCCTGGCTCGCGGCCGCCGGCGTGCTGGCCATGACCGCCTTCGCGCTGATCTGGCTGTCGGTCGCGCTCGGCCTCGCCGCCAAGAGCGTCGAGACGGCCAGCAACTCCCCGATGTTCCTGATGCTGCTGCCGTTCCTGGGCAGCGGGTTCGTCCCCACCCAATCGATGCCCACCGGACTGCGCTGGTTCGCGCAGTACCAGCCGTTCACGCCGATCACGGAAACCGTGCGCCACCTCCTGCTGGGCGGCCCGGTCGCCCGCGACGCGATCGCCTCCGCCGCCTGGTGCGCCGGTATCGCGCTGTTCGGCTACCTGTGGGCGAAAAGGCTGTACGCCCGCCAGCCCTGACCGTCATCCCCCCTCAGCCGAACGGACCTCCGCGGGGCTCTACCGCCCGTGGGGGCCCGCCGCCGAACCCGCCTGTGCCAGACTTCACCGCAGCCGGGAGACCCTCTGCCGGAGCGCCCGGGCCCTCAGCCAGCATCCAGTTAACGTCCAGCCACGTGCGCCATGCTGACGCCCGTGGTGACGGGCCAGGCGCAACGCGATCGCGTGGCCGTGACGTCCGCGCCAGGTACCGGGGCGTCGCGGCCGCACGCGGACGAGCTCGACGTGGTGCGCCCGGCCGCGTCGCTGCTGGTCATCATCACGCACGCGATGCAGATGTTCGCCCCGGCCGGCAGCATCTTCTACGGTGCCGTGCTGCTCGAATCGGAGGCGAGCCGGCACATCTTCTTTTTCGTCAGCGGGCTGGTGCTGATGTACCAGGCCTACGACCGGCCCCGGTGGTCGGCCCGGGCCTTCTGGCGGCGCCGGTTCACCTCGATCATCGTCCCGTTCGTCATCTGGACGCTGCTGTATACCCTGGCCGGCTTCGCGGGCCTGCGCGGCGACACCATCCCCTCGGTGACCGGAACTCCCCTTCAGGTCCTCAGCCGGATTGGCGTCCAGCTCATCACCGGGTCCGGCCACCTGTACTTCGTGATCGTGCTCGTGCAGTTTTACCTGCTCTTCCCGCTCCTGGCGGGCATTGTGAACCGGGCCCGGCGGTGGCAACTGGCCATCGTCGGGGTGAGCCTGGCCGCCCAGGTGGCGGTGACGATCGCGCTGCACTACCTCAAGCTGAGTTCGCTCATCTGGCAGGACATCGACTCCACCCGCGAAGTCACCTCGTATGTCTTCTACCTGGTGGCCGGGGCGGTCGCCGGAGCGCACCTGCCAGCCGTCCGGGCCTGGGTGTGGCGGCACCGGCGGGTCCTGCTCGCCGCCGCTGTCGCCGCCACCGCGTGCGTGGAGGCCTATTACCTGCTGGCCGTCCATTCCGGCGAAAGCGCTGGCGGCGCTTCGGATCCGTTCTCCCCGGAGTTCATCCTGTCCTACCTGGCCGCCATCGTTCTGCTCTGGCTGGCGGGCGCGTGGTGGGCGGCGCGGTCGCGGGACGGTCGGCTGTCCCGAATGGTCCGCACCACCTCGGACAATTCGTTCGGCGTCTACCTGAGCCACATCGTGTTCCTCGACATCGCCCTCACCTACGGCCTCGGGAGGCTGGAACCGGCAGTCCCCTGGCCCGTGATCGTGCTCATCGCCGTCACCGGGACCTGGATCGCGGCCAGCCTGTTCACCGTGGCCATGACGCGCACTCCCGTCAGCCGCTGGGTCGTCGGCTGCGCCCGCCGGCCCCTCCGCGGCGGCCCGCCGCCGGTGGGCCGCGGCACCGTCCGCGAACCTGACCACCCGATGGATCTGGCTTGCGAGTTTCCTGAGTGCACCAGGGACTTATTTCGTTAGTCTCAGCAACCTCTTGACTGCGTCCGGGGGGCGTCTCAGCGGCGGACAGCATGCTCGCCGGAGTGGTTATCGACACCAGTGCGGCCAAGCCCGTAACCTCCGTCGGCCGCGCAGCCCCTGCGCGGGGCGAGGGGGCGGCCGCCTTCGCTGCCGCGGCCGCGGAACCGGCCCGCCCGCCCCGGCGCCGGCCGCGGCCGCGGCTCAGCCACGTCGACGCCATGCGCCCGGTGAAGCAGTTCGGCGTGGTGTCCACGCATTCGCTGCAGAGCTTCGCGCCCGCGGCCAGCCTCGGGGTCGGCGCCAGCCTCATGCTGACGCACGTCACCCGCTTCGCCTTCATGTTCATCTCGGCCGCGATGCTCGTTTACGCCTACCCGGCGGTGGGCCGCGGCGGCTGGCGGACGTTCTGGCAGCGGCGGCTGCTGGCCGTGGTGCTGCCCTACGCCACCTGGACCGTCATCTACTTCGCGGTCGGCCTGGCTCAGGCTGGCCGGGCCGGGAGCCTCGCCGACGATGCCGGCCACCTGGGCTGGCTGCTGCTCACGGGCTACGACCAGCTGTACTTCCTGGTCGTACTGCTGCAGTTCTACCTGATCTACCCGGCGTTCCTGTGGCTCATCCGGCGCACCGAGCGGCACCACTGGTGGCTGCTCGGTGCCAGCCTCGCGCTCGAGGCGGTGCTGTTCTGGCTCGTGCACGAGCAGTACGTCCCGGCCTGGATGCTGAACAGGGGCGCGACCCGCGAGCTATGGAACTACGAACTGTTCGTCATCGCCGGCGGGGTCATGGCCTGGCACTACCAGGAGGTGCACGCCTGGCTGGTCCGGTACTGGCGGCCGCTGCTGGCCGCGACGGCGGCGGCGATAGCGCTCAGCGAGGGCTGGTTCCTGCTCGCCTCGCACGGCGTGCCGGGGTTCCGCACCGGGGACCCGTCCGATCCGTTCCAGCCGGTGGAGATTCCGCTCTACCTCGGCCTGATCACGGTGATCTACCTGCTCGGGGTGCTGATCGGCGACGAGCGCCGGCCGCGCTGGCTGCGCTCGGTGGTGAGCGCCGGGGCGGACTACTCCTACGGTATCTACCTCAGCCAGGTGCTCTTCCTCACCGCGCTGACCTGGCTCGGCTGGGGATCGCTCAGCCATCACGTGCCCTGGGTGGTGGTGACCCTGGGCGGCATCGTCATCGTCTTCGTCGGGTCGGGCCTGCTGACCGCGCTGCTGGCCCGGCTGCCCGGAGCCCGGGCCACGGCCGGCATCCCGCGCCGCCCGTGGCGGCGTTCCCGGTCGGCCCGTTCCGCCCGGCCGCACGGCAGTCCGCCGGGAACAGGGCCTGAGGTACTGTGCCTGAGTGCGACGGAAAGTGGCGCTGCTGCTCGGCCTGCTGGCGGTGTTTGCGCTGGCCGGAGGAATCGCCGGGAGCGCGGTGGCGTTCGGTGGCCTCAGTCAGCCGGTCCAGCGGTCCGGCCTGGCCGTCCAGGAGAACCGGGCCGCCAGGCAGCGCGATGACCACGGGGTCTGGCCGTCGCCCGCCGGGCACACCAGGTCGTCCGCCCGCCCACTGCTGGCCGTGATCGGCGCGTCGTTCTCGGCGGGCGTGGGGGCCGGCCGGCCCAGCCTCGCCTGGCCTGCAGATCTGGCCCGCCTCGAGCACTGGCGGCTCGCCGTGAGCGCCGACCCGGGTGCTGGGTACGTCAACCCGGGGGAGGGGCACCGCGGCCCGTTCTCCCGGCTCGCCGCCCGCCTCCACCTGGCCAGGATCCACCCGCAGGCGATCATCATCCAGGGCGGCCACGACGACATCGGGCGGCCGCTGCCGCTCATCCGGCAGCGGGTGGAAAGCCTGATCGCGACGATCCGCCGCGAGGCGCCGTCCGCCCGGCTCGCGGTGCTCACGGTGTTCCCCCGGGGGAACCACCCCCGGCCCGTTGTCTGGGCCACCGACCAGGCCATCGTGTCCGCCGCCCGGCACGCGGACCCGCACATCCTGGTGTTCGACCCGCTGGCCGGGCACTGGCATTTTTCGCGGATCGGCGACCACCTGCACCCCACTTCCGCCGGGCACCTCTGGATCGCGGAACGGCTGGCCGCGGGCCTGCGCGGGCACCAGGTCGCCGCCTGAGCCATCCATGGCGGAAAGGCGCCGCCTGAGCCATCCATGGGAGAAAGCTGAAGGCGGCGGATCCGTCCGCTGGCTCTTAGCCGACGCTCACGCGCATCGTCCTGGCCGTCCAGCCTGCGGCGTCACACTGACCCGCATGAGCCAAGACAGGGTGCCGCCGGCGTGCGGTCTCGCGCGGCTGGTGGCCGGGCGGGCACAGGAGTACGGGCAGCGGACCTTTCTCGAGGACGCTCAGGGGGGCCGGACGCTGTCTTATGCCCGGCTGGCGGAGCTGGTCCGGGAGCGCGCCGCAGCGCTGGACGCGGCCGCGATCCCGCCCGGAGCGCGGGTCCTGATCGACATCGAGAATCCCGTTCACTTCTGCGCCGCCTACCTGGGCGTGCTGGCCGCGGGCCGGTGCGCGGTCCCGGTCAACCCGCACGCCCCGGTGGCCGAGCTGGTCCGGACGGTCAGCGTGGTCCGGCCGGAGGTGATGATCGGTGACCGGTCCGATCGTGTCGCCTGCTCCGGTGTGCCTCCGCTGCGGCACCTTCGGCCTGGTCGCCGGGCCACAGCCGCCGGGCCGGCGGAATCGCGGCCGCAGCCGGGCTCGGTGCTGCTGCTCACGTCCGGCTCCACCGGCGCTCCCAAGGCCGTGGAACTGACCGAAGACCGGCTGCTGCACGTGGCCCGGGCCGTGGTCCGGCACAACCGGCTCACCCCCGCCGACCGGGGCTTCAGCCCGCTGCCGCTCTTCCACATCAACGCCCAGGTCGTGGCCCTGCTGGCCAGCCTGTACGCGGGCGCGGCGCTGCTGGTCGACCGCCGGTTCCGCCGCCACGGGTTCTGGGAGATGCTGGCCGACCGCGACGTCACCTGGATCAATGCCGTGCCCGCGATCCTGACCATTCTGGCCGAATATCCCGTCCCCGTCCGGCCCCCGCGCCTCCGGTTCATCCGGTCCGCGTCGGCGCCGCTGCCGCTCGCCGTCCGGCAGCGGATCGGGGCCCGGACCGGCGCGCCGGTGCTGGAGAGCTACGGCATGACCGAAGCGGCCAGCCAGATCACCGCGACGCCGCTCGACGGCTCTGCGCCAGCCGGATCATGCGGGCGCCCGGTCGGGGCCGAAGCCGAAGTCCGGGACCGTGGCGGCCAGCCCGTGCCCGCGGGCACCACCGGGCAGATCTGGATCCGCGGCGCCGGGGTCATCGACGGCTACGTCGGCGGCCGCGGTGCGGAGCGGTTCGACGCGGCCGGCTGGCTGAACACCGGTGACCTCGGCCACCTCGACGAGGACGGGTTCTTGTTCCTGGCCGGGCGCGGCGACGATGTGATCAACCGCGGCGGGGAGATGCTGTACCCCCGCGAGATCGAGGAGGTGCTCATCGCCGACTGCGCGGTCCGGGACGCGGTGGTCGTCGGCCGGCCCGACTCCGTCCTCGGCCAGGTCCCAGTCGCATACGTGATCCCGGTCCGGGCCCCCGGGACTGCGGACGGCCTGCAGCACCTGCTGGACGTGCTGGCCGCCCGCTGCGCCGCGGAGCTGAGCCGGTTCAAGCGGCCCGAGGCGGTCTACGTAGTCGACGAGCTGCCCCGGGCCGCGACCGGCAAGATCCAGCGCTACCGGCTGCGCGAGCCCAGCCCCGCCGCTGCTAGCCCGGCCGCTTAACGGAGCGCGTCCGCCATCCGGTCCATGGCCCAGTCGAGCTCGCTCTCGGTGATCACCAGCGGCGGCGCGAGGCGGATCGCCGTGCCGTGCGTGTCCTTGGCCAGCAGGCCGTGGGCCGCGAGCCGTTCGCAGACCTCACGTCCCGGCAGCGACGTGAACTCCACGCCCGCCCACAGGCCCCGGCCGTGCACCGCGCGGACCACGCCGGACGGCAGTGCGGCCAGCCGCGCGTGCATGTGGGCGCCGAGGTCGCGCGAGCGCCGCTGGAACTCCCCGGTCCGCAGCATCGCGATCACCTCGCGGGCCACCGCGCAGGCGAGCGCGTTCCCGCCGAACGTCGACCCGTGCTGCCCGGGCTGCAGCACGCCCAGCACGTCGCGCCGCGACACCATGGCCGATACCGGCACGATGCCCCCGCCCAGCGCCTTGCCGAGCAGGTAGGCGTCGGGGACGACCTTCTCGTGCTCGCAGGCGAAGGTGCTGCCGGTCCGGCCGAGACCGGACTGGATCTCGTCGGCGATCATCAGCGCGCCGTAGGAGGAGCAGAGACGGCGCACCCCGGCCAGGAAGCCCGGTGGCGGGACGATCACGCCCGCTTCGCCCTGCACGGGCTCTACCAGCACCGCGACCAGCCGGTCGCCGAGCTCCGCGGCCACCGCGGCGAGCGCGTCCAGGTCCCCGTAGTCCACGACGCGGAAGCCGGGCGTGTACGGGCCGAACCCGCCGCGGGCGTCCTCGTCGGTGGAGAAGCTGATGATCGTCGTCGTCCGGCCGTGGAAGTTACCGCCGAACGCCACGATCACGGCCTCATTCGCGGGGACGCCCTTGACCTCGTAGCCCCACTTGCGGGCGACCTTGATCGCCGTTTCCACCGCCTCGGCGCCGGTGTTCATCGGCAGGACCATCTCCATGCCCGCGAGCTCGGCCAGCTCCGCGCAGAACGGGCCGAAGTGCTCGTGGTCGAACGCCCGGCTGACCAGCGTGACCCGGTCCAGCTGGCGGTGGGCCGCTTCGACCAGGCGGGGGTGCCGGTGGCCGAAGTTGATCGCCGAGTAGGCGGCCAGCATGTCGAGGTACCGGCGCCCTTCGACGTCGGTCACCCAGCAGCCCTCGGCCTCGGCGATGACGACCGGCAGCGGCTTGTAGTTGTGGGCGCTGTAGGTCAGGGTCTGAGCCCGGAGCTGTTCGCTCCTGGTCGGCTCGCCGATGTCGCCGCTTGCTGACTGGGTACCCGTCAGAACCAGGCTGTCAGTCGTCATCGAATACCTCCGGTGCGGAAACCCTGCCGTTCAGGGCGGGGAGGAGCGCCGGGTACGGCGCGGTAGATTGGTACGCGCAGGACCGCCGCAGGGCATGCGGTGGCAGCGCGTGTGAGCCTTCT
>Ga0302223_10000762_pt1 | contig 19081 bp, 9 predicted proteins | sample II_Palsa_E2_3_FD_194565 | JGI IMG/M metagenome (GOLD analysis project Ga0302223, IMG submission 194565) | Peat permafrost microbial communities from Stordalen Mire near Abisko, Sweden - II_Palsa_E2_3 | ecosystem: Environmental > Terrestrial > Soil > Palsa > Peat permafrost | place: Sweden... | reverse complement strand
ACGACATCGCTGCGTTCGATCTCGCTGCGCGTCAGGACGAGATTGGCATACGTGCGTCAGTCAACGAAATCGAAACCTTGATCGCGCGCGAGCAGACCCGCGGCGTACCCAGTGAACGGATCCTGCTGGCCGGCTTCTCGCAGGGCGGCGCGATTGCGTTGGCCGCAGGCCTGCGTCACGCGGAAAAGCTGGCTGGCATCATCGCGCTGTCGACCTATCTACCGATGCATGGGGCGCTGGCCGGCGAAGTCCATCCGGCGAACGCGAACGTACCGATTTTCTGGGGTCATGGCACGCTTGACCCGGTCGTCATCCTGCAACGCGGCGTCGATTCGCTCGATCTGCTGCAATCGCTGGGCTATACGGTGGAGTGGCATACCTATCTGATGGCACACGCCGTGTGCGCTGAAGAAATCAGCGACCTGCGCCACTGGCTCGGTCAGCGCCTGACCTGATCGGACTGGCCAGGCGAAACGCTCAAGGCCAAACGACTAAGCGCGCCCGCACATACGGCATACTTGCCGCATGCGCGCACCCCACATCGCCAACGGCCCGCGCGGCCGCGCCGAACAGAGCCCGCTGCCGGATTTCTGCGGACTGCCGGCGCTGTTCGCGCTGATCGTTGTTGCCGCATTGACGGTGACGGTGATCTGGCTGGCCCGCGACAGTAGCCGTACCTGGCTCGGCTACAGCATCAGCATATTGTTCGTCGACTGGCTGGCGCTGGTCATCGGGCTGACGCTGTGCAAGCTGCGGCCGTTGTTGCAAAGGCTGCCTACGCGGTTGCCGTATGTCGGCGCGTGGTTGCTGGTGGTTCTGATCGTCATGCTGGCAAGCATGCTGGCGCAGTGGATGGATGCCGAACTACAGATGCAGCTGATCAAGACCCCCATGGCCGTCTTCGTACGCGACAACGTGGTGATTGCCGCTTTGCTCGGTGCAGCGATGCTGCGCTATTTCTATGTGCTGGCACAGTGGCAGGTGCGGCTGGCGGCGGTTACCCGCGCGCAGGTCGACGCGCTGCAGGCACGTATCCGTCCGCACTTCCTGTTCAACAGCATGAATACGGTGGCGGCCTTGATCCACGTCGATCCGGCGGCAGCCGAGCGCACGGTGGAGGATCTGTCCGAACTGTTTCGTGCCGCACTGGGCCAGCACGACACCGAAGACGGCACGCTGGGCGACGAACTGGCCCTGATCGAGCGTTACCTGGCGATCGAACAGCTTCGCTTCGGCGCGCGCCTGCGGGTACAACGTGAGCTCGACGACCTGCCTGCCGATTTCCCGCTGCCACGCCTATTGCTGCAACCGCTGGTGGAGAACGCCATCCGTCACGGCATCCAGCCGCTGCTGGAAGGTGGCGAGGTGATCCTGCGCGGACGTCGCGACGGCAGTGGCATCCATATCGACATCATCAATCCACTGCCTGGCAGTCCTTCGATACCCGGCAATGGCCACGGCCTGGACAGCGTGCGCCAACGCATCGCTTACCGCTACGGCCCACGCGCCACCGTGCAGGCTGCAGCGCAGGGAGATCGCTTCGTCGTGCAGGTGCAACTTCCGGGAAAACCTTCCTGATGCGCGTACTGATCGTCGACGACGAACCACTGGCGCGCGCCCGGCTGACCGCGCTGCTTGGCGAATGCGACGGCGTGGACGTTGTGGGCAGCGTTGGCGATGGCGAGGCCGCACTTGCTTCGCTCGGCGAACTGCATCCGGACGTGTTGCTGCTGGACATCAACATGCCGGGCCTCAGTGGCACGGCGTTGGCCCAGCGTCTATCCGGGCGAACCCGTGTCCAGGTGATTTTCTGCACTGCTTACGAAGCCCATGCGTTACAGGCGTTCGAGTTGGGTGCCGTCGATTACCTGCTTAAACCGGTACGACTGGAACGGTTGCGCGACGCGCTGCAGCGCGCACGACTGCGGCTTGTCGATCATCCTCGCGAACCGGCCGCCTACCTGTATGGCCGCATGCGCGGCGAGCAGGTGCGGATCGCCCTGGCCGAAGTGATCTACCTGCTCGCCGAAGAGAAATACGTCGTGGTGCAACACCGCCGCGGCGAATTGCTGATCGAGGAGTCGCTACGACAGCTGGAGGAATCCTATCCGGATCAATTGATACGCCTGCACCGCAATTGCCTGGTGCCGCCCGCGCGCCTGCTCGGCCTGAAGACGCTTGCCGATGGTCGCGTACTGGCGCGGATCGACGGCACCGAACTCAGTCCGGAAATCAGCCGCCGCAATTTGCCGATGGTGAGAAAGTTACTGCGCCTGGGGTGACGGTTGATGGCAGCCGTCACGGCAAGCACTGGGTTGCTGTCTTCGCAGGAATGATGACGTTGGGTAGTGTCCCTATAGGAGGACTCATGATCTGTCGCATGTGGCACGGCCGTACCACGCGTTCAAAGGCTGACGCGTACACGGCTTTTCTTGAACAGAAGGCCATCCCGGACTACCAGTCCATTCCGGGAAACTTGAGCGTTGCGGTGCTGCGCCGCGATGAAGTCGACGTCACCCATTTCCTGACGGTGACGTATTGGGAATCCGAGCAATGCATTCGCGATTTTGCGGGCGATGAGTTGCTCAAGGCCAAATACTATCCAGAAGACCAGGACTACCTGCTGGAATTCGAGCCACTCGTGCAGCACTACACGGTGACAGCCAAAGCGGATGCGCTCTGAAAAACTTTCGGCCGACGTAACGAACGTCGGCCGAAGGCGAAGCCTTGCTCATCGCGGCGATCGCTCGCCGCACTTCAGATCATTTTGCTTCGGACTTGATTTCATGCCCACCGAACTCGTTACGCATCGCCGACAGCAACTTGTCGGAGAACGACTCGGTATCGCGCGAGCGCAGGCGTTCGATCAGTGAGGCGGTGATGATCGGGGCGGGCACGTTGAGATCGATCGCCTCATCGACCGTCCAGCGGCCTTCGCCGGAGTCGACGACGTACGGCGCGATGCCGTCCAGCTTCGGGTTCTTGCCGAGAGCATCGGTGGTGAGGTCGAGCAGCCATGAGCGCACCACGCTGCCATAGCGCCAGATCTCGCCGATCTGCTTGAGATCGAGGCCGAATTCCTGCTTGTGCTGCAGAATCGAGAAGCCCTCGGCGTAGGCCTGCATCAAGCCGTATTCGATGCCGTTGTGGACCATCTTGGTGAAGTGGCCGGAACCGACCGGGCCCACCCGGCCCCAGCCTTGCGTCTTGCCCGGTGCCAGCGTTTCGAAGATCGGCTTCAACGCGTCGACGGTTTTTTCGTCGCCGCCGACCATCATGCTATAGCCCTCTTTCAGGCCCCACACGCCACCACTGGTGCCGCAGTCGACATAACCCAGACCGTTGTCGGCATACAGCTTCGCGCGGCGCACGCTGTCCTTGTAGTTGGAGTTGCCGCCGTCGATCACGGTGTCGCCCTTGGCGAGCAGCGGTATCAACGCGTTGACGGTGTCGTCGGTGATCTTGCCGGACGGCACCATCAACCACACCACTCGCGGCGCCGGCAATGCCTTGACCAGAGCCTGCAACGAATCGGCGGAGCCAGCGCCCTTCGCTTCCAGCGCCTTGCGCGCATCCGCGTTCGGATCGAAGCCGGTGACCTTGTGGCCGCCCTGCACGAGACGTTCCGCCATGTTGGCGCCCATCTTGCCGAGACCGATCATGCCCAGTTCCATAGCGTGTCCTTTAGGTTGAAGTAACGAGATACAAGTCGGGCATCCTACCGAGGCCACCGATAAATCGGTGTGAGCGTGGTTACGCCGGCGGTGCCGACGATCGGCGTGCCAACCAGCGTTGCAACCTGGCGCGCAGCCGCGTCGTGACGCGTGAGCGAACGTACGCCTTGGCCGCCTCGCGGATGGCTTCGGCCTGGGTGGGATAAGCGTGGATGACTTCGGCCAGTGTGCGCAGACCGATTCCGGCCACCATCGCCAGGGTGATCTCGTTGATCATCTCGCCGGCATGGCGGGCCACGATGGTGGCGCCAAGAATCGTGTCGGTGCCGTCCCGGATATGGATTTTCACGAAGCCGACCTCTTCGCTGTCGGTCACAGCACGATGGATCTGGTGCATGGGGACGGTAAACGTCTTGATCGGAATGCCTTTGCGGTTCGCCTCGCGCACGTACATGCCGACATGGGAAATTTCCGGATCGGTGTAGGTACACCACGGAATGACCAGCTTGCTGAGGCGCTTCTTGCCGCGCAGCAGTGCGTTGTGTACCACGATGCGCGCCGAGGCGGCTGCGGTATCGGTGTACTGCTCTTCGAGACAGATATCACCGGCGGCATAGATGCGCGGATTGCTGGTACATAGGAAGTCGTCGACGGCAATGCCATTGTCGGCGTCGTATTTGATGCCCGCCGCCTCGAGGTCCAGACCCTGCACATTGGGTACGCGGCCGACACCGGTGAGGATGGCGTCAACTTCGATGGTGCTGCGGTAATCGGCGCTGATCAGATCGACCACCTTGCTGCCTTTTTCCACACGAACACCGACGACCTGGGTGTTGAGCCGCACCTCGAGACCATCGCGTGCAAAGGCATCGGAGAGAAGCTGTGCGGCGTCGCGTTCCTCCCTCTCGAGAAACAGCGGCTTGTCCTGCACGATAGTGACATTGGAGCCCAGATGACGAAACGCCTGTGCGAGCTCGCAACCGACGGGGCCACCACCGATCACCAGCAGACGCTTCGGCAGTTCGGTCAGGTTGAAGACGTTGGCGTTGGTCATGAATCCGGCTTCGCGCAGGCCCGGTATGGTCGGCACGTGCGGCCGCGTGCCGGTGGCGACCATGGCCTTGTCAAAGCGCAGCGTCTGATCGTTCACCGTCAGCGTGTCCGGTCCGGTGAAGCGCACGTTGCCGAAGAACATGTCGACGCCGAGCGCGGCCAGCCGCCGCACCGAGGAGCCACCGCTGAGATGGCTGCGGATGCGCCGCACACGGTCCATCACCGCCGCAAAGTCCACTTCGATGTTGTCCGGCGCCTTGGCGCCGTAACGAGCGGCGTCGCGCATCTCCGCGTACAGCCGCGAGGTTCGGATCAGCGCCTTGGAGGGCACGCAACCTGTGTTGAGGCAGGTGCCCCCGATCAGGTGTCGTTCGATCATCGCCACCCTGACGCCAAGGCGGATCGCCAACTCTGCCGCAGCGACTCCGGCGGATCCAGCACCGACGATGATCAGCGGGTAGCTGTCCGCCGCTTTCGGATTGACCCACGCCTGCGGGTGGATGTCGGCAAGGCGCTTGTCTTCGTAAGCGTCCTGCGGTGTAGTCAAGGTGGCATCGAACGGCTGCATCAGTTGGCTTCTCCGGATGAACGTGGCGGCAGCCAGCCGCCTTCGAATCCGGCGCCCTGCAAGCCGTCGCTGATGTAGCGGCAGCCACTCATCAATTGCCAGATGAACTGGCTGCGATGGTTTTCGATCATCAGCACGACAATGCCCTGATCGAGCCCATAGTGCCCCGCGGACACCCACGGTTGATCGTCGCTGGCACCCACCGTTGCGTTGAAGCCGCCGGTCAAGCGGCCCTCGGTCAGCATCTGTGGATAACGCAGCAGCATGTTGCGCATGGCTTCGAGTACCAGTTCCGGAGCGAACGGCAGCGATGCCAGTACCGCCGGTGGCGACAGCGTGCCGTCATCGGGACCGTACGGCACGCCACGTGCCGCGTAGCCGAACAGGCGGCGCTTTTCGTTGAACACGTCCGGCTGCTCGTCATTGGGGCCATCACCCGCGGACAGCCCCCAGCAATTTTCGTCGTAGCCGACAAATTCTTGCGGATTGAGCTGGGTATACCGACGCTGGATGTACACGGCGTTGCGGCTGTTGTCGAAATAATCGGAGCTCTTCTCGCGCATGAAACTGTCGCGAATGCCGCGCAGATCGATCCATGCATGCGAGAACTGATGGACAAACAACGGGCCGGCGTACAGGTAATCGTGGTCGTACAAATTTTCCCACTGGTAAGTGGCTGTCCATGCGGCGTAACAATCACCCCTGATCGGGTGAGTGGGCGAACCCAGTGCCAGCACATAGAGCACGATGGCCTCGCTATAGCCTTCCCAGCCATAATGCAGGAAGCCGCTCTCCGGCTTCCAGCCCTGCTTTATCGTGCCACCGTCACCCTGCGCCCACTGCCAGTCGACGCGCAGATAAAGGAAATCGGCCAGCTCACGCAGCTCGACCTCCTCGGGCGCATCGCCACTGAAATACATGGCGGCGGCGAGCACGCCAGCGATCAGCAGCGCGGTATCGATCATCGACAGTTCCGACTGCCACACGCGCGTACCACTGTGCATATCCAGGAAGTGATAATAAAAACCCATGAAGCCGGTTGCCGTGGGGCTGCCGCTCTGGTCGCTGTCTCGAAAGAATCGCAACGCCGCTAGCGTCCGCTGGACGGCGTCAGAACGTTCCATCCAGCCCCGCTCCACCGCCACCGGATATGACGACAGCGCAAAACCGACCACAGCGATGCTGACCGGAGCATTCTCGCGCGAGGTATCGGCCACCAAACCGTTGAGTGGATTTACTGCCTCCAGGAAATAGCCGAAGGCCGCCCGTTGCAGCTGATCGAGCAATGCCTCATCCGTGAGCTTGGTTAACTGGGTCATTGAATCGATTCCGGATATGGCCAGAGTGCAATGGACGACCGATTCCATGCAGCATGAATCGGGTCGAAGTCTGTCTCCGGTGACAGCAACGCGCAAAAAAATGCGGAATCCAGCATCGGATCGCCAGCCTTGTCATCCTACTCTGCTGAAGGGTGAAGCCCAGGTTGACGCCACGAATGCCGATGATGGCGCATGCTTGGTCTTTATCCTCGCCGACAGGATTGTCCATGCCCTCCCATTCATCCCGCACCATCGACGGACGCCAGCGGTGTCTGCTCTCGAACGGTCATTACAGCGTCATGCTGAGTGGCAACGGTTCCGGCTTCGGCCAATGGCATGACATGGCGGTTACGCGATGGCGCGAAGACCCGACCGTCGATAGCTGGGGCAGTTACCTTTTACTACGCGACGAAGAGGACGGCGCCGTGTGGTCGGCTAGCCAGCGACCCTTCGGCACCAACATGCCGGATGACAGCGCCACCTTCAGCGCCGGTCGTGCGACGTTCAGCCGCCGCCACAACAGCCTGCGCAGCACGTTGGAAGTGGCGGTGGCCTGTGACGCGGACATCGAATTACGCCGGCTTACCTTGAGCAATCACGGCGATCGGACGCGCACGTTCTCCGTGACCTCGTACGCTGAGCTGGTGATCGGGCCGATCGGTGCCGACAACGCGCATCCGGCGTTCTCGAAGATGTTCGTGCAGACTGAATGGGACTCACAACTCGGCTTGTTGCTGGCTACCCGGCGCCGGCGCGCCAGCAGCGAAGCCGAAGTATGGGCGGCACATGCATTGCAAGTGGCCGGGCAACCGATTGACGCCACGCCTGAATATGAAACCGATCGCGCACGTTTTCTCGGCCGCGGCCGCACCTTGCGGCACGCGCAGTCGATGCAGCCAGGCGCGGTACTGTCCAACACCACCGGCTGCGTACTCGACCCTGTATTCAGTCTGCGTCGACGAGTGACCCTTGCGCCAGGCAGCAGCGTTAGTCTGCTTCTGTGGACGCGCCTGGCCGACTCCCGTGAGGGCGCACTGGCGCTGGCCGCGCAGCTGACCCACGCGAACGCCGCCGAGCTGCTGTTCGCCGACGCAGCGAACTATGCCGAGGCGGAACAAACACGACTGGGAATCGACGCGGCGCAGGTCGCCCGTTCGTCGCACTGGATGAGTGCCTTATTGAGCAGCGATCCAACCCAGCGCGCGACACCCGAAGTTTTGATGCGCGGCCGCGGCGGACCACCAACGTTGTGGGCGGCCGGTATTTCCGGCGATCGCCCGATCGTACTGTTACGGATTCGCGACACCACCGAACTGCCTCGCGCCCAGGAGCTGCTGCTCGCGCAGCGCGAGTGGCAGGCCAAACGATTCGCGGTCGATGTGGTGTTGCTGAATTGCGCCGACGGCGACTCACTGAAAAGCGCGCTCGATCCGCTGGTAACGGCTCAGCAGTCACTGCTGAAAGCCGATACCACGGCAGTCAAGGCCGAACTGTTTGCGTTACGCGACAACGCGATCAGCGACGACTTGCGCAATGGCCTGCTGACCGTCGCGCGGGTGTTGCTGGATCACAGCGACAAGCCCCGGAATGACCGCGAGCAAGTGGAGTCATCAGCGACTTCTGACACCTCCTCGCCAGCACCGATCCGCGCGAGCACGCCAATCGGCAGCAGTAGCAGTGCCTCGGCGCCGCTCGAATTTGCCAATGGCAACGGTGGCTTTTGCGATGGCGGCCGCAGCTATCAGGTTATTCTCGACGATGACCGCAGTACGCCGTCTCCCTGGATCAACGTCATCGCGAACCCCGACTTCGGCTTTCTTGTTTCGTCCGAGGGCGGTGGCTATGCGTGGTCGTTGAACAGTCAGCAAAATGCCATCACGCCGTGGCCCAACGATCCCGTTAGCGACAGCCCGCACGACGTACTGTATCTGCGCGACCAGGACACCGGCGTGCTGTGGAGCGCCACCGCACTGCCGATCAGAGTGGCAGGCGCACGCTATGCAACCACCCATGGCAAAGGTTGGAGCCGCTTCAGCAGCGATGCGCATGGCATCGAACTGGAGCTGACCCAATGTGTACCGACCGCCGATCCGCTGAAGCTGTCACGACTGCGCCTGGGCAACCGCTCGGGACGCACGCGGCGGCTGTCGGTTACCGGCTATGTCGAATGGGCGCTGGGCGGCAACGGCACTATACCGTCACCGTTTGTGATCACGTCGCGTGACGCGGCGACCGGTGCATTGTTCGCGCGCAATCCGTGGCGCGCCGACTTCGGTGATCGGGTGGCTTTCATCGACATGGCTGGCCAGCAGCACTCTATAAGCGGCGATCGCGGTGAGTTTCTCGGGCCGATCGGTGCCATCGAACGACCTGCAGCTCTACTGCGCGACGCTCCGCTATCGGGACGGGTGGGTGGCGCCATGGATCCTTGCGGTGCGCTGCAGACCACGATCGAATTGCCGCCGAATACGCAGATCGACATCGTCTTCTTGCTGGGCGACACCGGCTCCGAAGCCGCAGCGCAGACGTTGATCACGAAATACCGAGGGATCGATATCGACAGCGTGCTCACCGACGTCGCCGCGCAATGGAACGGCCTGCTCGACACGGTGCAGGTGCGCACGCCGGATCGGGCGATGGACATCATGCTCAATGACTGGCTCCCTTATCAGGTGCTCGGCTGCCGGGTATGGGCGCGCACCGCGTATTACCAGGCCAGTGGCGCCTACGGCTTTCGCGATCAATTGCAGGATGTGATGGCTCTCTGCGTCAGCCGGCCCGACCTTGCTCGCGAACATTTGCTGCGCGCCGCCGGTCGCCAGTTTGCCGAAGGTGACGTGCAGCATTGGTGGCTGCCACCGGCGGGCCAGGGCATCCGCACGAAGATCAGCGATGATCGCATCTGGCTTGCGTACGTCGCCATGCACTACGTCGGTGTGACCGGCGATAACGCTGTGCTGGACAACGTGCTGCCGTTTCTGTCGGGCCAGGCGATTCCCGATGGGGCCAGCGACGCATTCTTCCTGCCCAGTGCATCGGATCAGAAAGTCGCCATCTACGAACACTGCGCCCGCGCACTCGACTCCAGCCTCACCCGTGGAGCCCACGGCTTGCCGCTGATACGCACGGGCGACTGGAACGACGGCATGAACGCGGTCGGCGAGCAAGGTCGCGGCGAAAGCATCTGGCTCGGCTGGTTCCTGCTATCCACCCTGGCGAAATTCGCGCCGCATGCCGAACAACGCGGCGAAACCGAACGCGTCGCGCGCTGGCGTGCCTACGGCGACGACCTGCGCAAAGCACTGGAGCAGGCCTGGGACGGCGAGTGGTATCTGCGCGGCTACTACGACGATGGCACGCCACTGGGTTCGCACAAAAGCGATGAATGCCAGATCGATACCATCGCGCAATCCTGGAGCGTCATGGCAGACACAACGGATCAAGCGCATGCCACGCAGGCGATGGCTTCGGTCGATCGGCTTCTGGTCGATCACCCCAACCAGATCGCCCGCCTTTTCACTCCACCGTTCGACCACAGCAAGCAGAACCCTGGCTATATCAAAGGCTATCCACCCGGTGTGCGCGAGAACGGCGGACAGTACACGCATGGTGCGACCTGGTCGATCTTTGCGTGGGCAAAGCTTGGCGATGGCGATCGCGCCGGCGCGCTGTTCGACCTGCTCAACCCGATCCGTCACAGCGAAACCGCCGAAGCGGTGCAACGCTACATGGTCGAACCCTACGTCGCCTGCGCGGACGTCTATTCCGAAACACCACACGTCGGCCGCGGCGGCTGGACCTGGTATACCGGCTCCGCCGCATGGCTATACCGCGGCGGCCTGGAGGCCGTACTCGGCTTCCACCGGCAAGGCGACAAGCTGCGCATCGATCCGTGCATACCCCGGGAATGGCCAGGCTTTCAGCTCACCTATCGGCATCGCGGAGCGCAGCACGTGAGCTGCTATGAGGTCAGCGTGGAGAATCCCGGAAAGGTTTGTCGTGGGGTGAAGGAAATTGAACTGGACGGCCAAACGATGGCGGCTGGGGACGCCGTTGATCTGGTGGACGATGGCTTAACGCATAAGTTGCGCATCGTACTTGGTTAGATGTGATTGGCTGGATGTGACGCGTTGCGAGGTGAAGGAAATTACCTGCGCGTGATTAAAGTCGTCCAGGCACGCTTTTGGCCCTCTCCCTCTGGGAGAGGGGTGAGGGTGCGGTCTTCGCGGAATCACTCGCTACTCGTCCGCAAACACCGGCCCTCACCCCAACCCTCTCTCAAGGGAGAGGCAAAGCATCAGTGACGTCGGGTGCGTGACGCCCCCAGCTTGCGGGTCAGCGTGTTGCGCCCCACACCCAACGCCTGCGCCGCATTCTGGCGATGCCCTTCGCTCGCCAGCAGCGCCGCCTGCAACAGAGTTTGATCGAGCGCGTCGCGCGCACGCGCATGAATGTCGGCATCGCCCCTGGCCAGTGCATCGACGGCCCACTCACGCAACGCATCGGTCCATTCTCCGTTGCCCGATGCATTAGCGATGACACTACCCAGATCGGCGGGAAGAATTTCCGTACCCGGTGCGATGACAGTCAGTCGTCGGCACAGATTTTCCAGCTCGCGCACGTTGCCGGGGAAATCGCGCTGCGCTATCAGTTTCAATGCAGCACGCGAGAAGCGCTTCGGCGGCAGTTTCAGCTCCTGCGCCGTGGCCGCGAGGAAGTGCTGGGCCAGTAGCTGGATGTCGCTGCGCCGCATGCGCAACGGCGGCAATTCGATACGCACCACATCGAGTCGATGCATCAGGTCGGCACGAAACTGGCCAGCGGCAACGCGTGTGGCCAGATCCTGATGGGTGGCCGCGACGATGCGTACGTTACCGCGGATCAATTCGCGTCCACCGACCCGATAGAACTCACCACCGGCCAGCACGCGCAGCAGTCGCGTCTGAAGTGCGAGCGGCATGTCACCGATCTCATCGAGGAAAAGCGTTCCGCCTTCGGCCTGCTCGAAGCGGCCGGCGTGGCGGCGCGTTGCTCCGGTGAACGCGCCGGCCTCGTGACCGAATAATTCACTCTCCAGCAATTCATTGGGAATCGCTGCGGTGTTCAAGGCGACGAATGGCTTGTCGTGCCGCGCGCTCTCTTCGTGCAGCGCGCGTGCGACCAGTTCCTTGCCGGTACCGGTCTCACCGGTGATCAGCACGTTCAGATCGCTGGCGGCGACACGGCCAATCAGGCGAAACACCTCGCGCATCGGCGCACTCTCGCCGAGCAGTGCGTGGTTCGGCGCGACGGTGGGGCCGCCGGCAATGACAGGCAGCGCTACGCTGGCCAGCGCACGCTGCACCATGGCAACCGCCTGATCGAGATCAAACGGCTTGGCCAGATAGTCGACCGCGCCAGCACGATAGGCCGCAGCCGTGGTGGCGACATCGGTGTAAGCGCTCATCACAATCACCGGGCCGATGCCTTGCGTCTGCAACTCGGTCAGCAGACTCAAACCGTCCTCGCCCGGCATGCGTACATCGGTAAGCAACAAAGCTGGCCGCGCTTCCTGCAGCGCCGCGCGCACGCTTGCCACTTCACCGAACTCGCGTATCGCGAGGCCGGCATCGCGCAATGCCTCGGCCAGGACGAAGCGCACGCCTCGGTCATCATCGATGATCCAGATTTCTTCAGTCATGACTTGGCTCTGCGGCAGCTTTGTTGCTCCCTGCTTGCCCCAAAGAAGGGACTTCTTTCGGTCGCAGGGGGAGGCCGGGATGGGGTGGCTCGGTTTGCGATACGAGCCAGATCAAGAGCACCCCACCCCGGCCCTCCCCTGCAAACAGGGGAGGGAGCGTATGTGGTGCGCGAATGGAGTGCGCGGCAGTCAGTCATGCGTGCGCTCTAGCGGTAGGTACAAGGAGAACACCGTCTCGCCAGGCCGACTGGTACAACGCAGCTCGCCGCCGTGCTCGTGCGCGATTTCGCGTGACAACGCGAGGCCGAGACCACTGCCGTCGGCGCGACCGGAGACCAGTGGCTGGAACAACGTATCACGCAGTTGGACCGGTACACCGGGGCCGTCATCGATAACGTCCACGCGAAGCGCCATGCGCAGTACGCGCTCGCCCATACGCAAACCATGCTCCACGCGAGTGCGCAACGTAAGCGTGTGCGCGCCAGCTTCCAGCGCATTGCGCGTAAGGTTCAGCAATACCTGTTGCAGTCGGTCCGCATCGCCGAGCAGATCCGGCACGCTGGGGTCGTAGTCGTGGCGCAACTGCGGTGGCGTAGGTTCGGCCTGCAACAGATCAGTGAGCCGTTCCAGCAATTGATGGATATTGACCGGGCCCAGCTGCGCCGCACCGTCGTGATGCAGCAACCGATTTGCCAACGCGCCCAGGCGATCCGCTTCGTCGATGATCAATCCCGCCAGCGCCTGCAGATCTTCGCTACCCACGCGCCGCTGCAGCAGCTGCGCCGCGCCGCGAAGACCAGCCAATGGGTTCTTCACCTCATGCGCAAAGCCACGCAGCGTGGCCGATAGGGGCGAACTCATCGATGCTGGCTCGGCTAACGCATGCACTTCCAGCAGCAGTCCGTCGTCGAACGGCTGCAGCGAAATATCCGCCGTAATTTCCCGGCCGCTGGCGGTAACCAAGGTGACCGCACGCCAATGCTGCGGCCGCTGTTCCGCCAAACTGCGGCCGGCCCGCGCCAATCCATCCGGATCGCCCAGCCATGGGCCAAGCGACTGCCCGACCGCGCTGCGCGTGCCCAGCTCAAGCCGCTCAGCAAGTGCGGGATTGATCCACTTGAGCTGCAACCCGGCGTCGACCAAGGCAAGCCCGGTCGTCATCTGATCTGCCCAAGTGCGCCAAGCCATCGCGTTCATTGCACCATGATGGGATTTGCGCCCGTTTGGTGCAACAGGGTGCTTATTGGATGGCGCCACCGCCAGCCACCGGCATCACGCCGGCGGCTCGCACCATCAGAATTTGTAGCTCACTTTGAGCGCGCCGGTATCAGACTCGAAGTGATCGGCAAACTCGCTGCTGTATTCCAGACGCACATCCCAGTGGTCGCTGGCTTTGAGGTCCAGGCCGGCTGTGGTCTTGAAGCGGTCCGAGGGTAGATCGCTACTGATGTGGAATGTGCCGCTGCCCGGCATGCTATCGGCGAACTGCATGTCTGCACCCAGCGCACCCTGGTTGTAGAAGGTGCCGCCGACGCCGCCATACACTTGCAGGCTCATGTCGTTGTTGAACACAAAGTTGCTACCTGCTTCGATCATCGGCGAGACGCCAAACACGTTGCTGCTCGATGGTAATACCTTCAGATCCAGCGGACCGGCGCCCTGCTCGGTATAGCCGTCCGCTTGGATATGCGTGGCATGCAGGTCGACATAGGGCTTCAGATACCAGCCAGTCATCGGGAACTGCTTGCTGATGCGCGAATGCAGGCCCCAATGGCTGACATCGAACTCGCTGCGCGCCGTGCCACCCAGGCCGGGCAACTGCGCCTGCCGGGTGGCGTCGTACGACATTGAGCCGCCTTCCAGCGCCGCCGACACCAGCCAGTCGCCCATCTGATGCTTGACCACCGCACCGGCAGTCCAGCCATGGCCGTCGACCGAATCGGATACAGCACGCGTGTCGAGGCTGCTGTTGTCGGCCGAGACCGAGCCGCCGACGAACCAGTCCGTCGCCACTTCCTTTTGGCCGCCTAACTGGAACACGTTGCCGCTCTGGTGATAGCCCACACTGTCGCCGCTCGCATCGCGGTCGCCGTTGTTACCGATCACGCGACCCCACACACAGTCATGCTCACGCGTGTCCTGCGCGCCGTCTTCAAAGCGCGGGCAGCTGTTCATGCGCTCCACGAAGGCGTCACTGGCCACTACATGGGCAACGCTGGCGGCCTGGCTACCTTCGTTGCCGAGATTGGTGAGGGCGTTGAGGTATTGCTGCCCGTTGCTGATAGAGGCCAGGCTGGCATAAGTCTGAGCTTGCGATTGCGACATGCCGCTGCCGACGTTTTGCCAGACGGAATCCAGGTTGCTGGCGACAGCCAACGGGTTGCCAGACGCGCCAGCCATCGACGCCGTCAAGCTGAAGCGCGAAGTGCTGAGGGCTTGCACGGTTATGCCGCCTTCGGAGTCATAAGCAAGCGCATAGTTGAAGAGGAAGTTGTTGCCCGGATCGACCACCTGCGGCAGTGCCCCCGTGCCACCGTTGGAAAACATGATCTCGACGGGCGCATTGGGCATCAGCGATGCAGGCGTGATCTTCAGGAGCGAGTTACTGGCAAAGTTCAAGGCGTAGTACACGTCCAGATAGTTGCCCCAGTTTTTGTAGAAGTCGACGCCCATCTGGATGGTGCCGGGACTGTTGAGGTTGCCGGTGAAGATCGTTTCCGCGATCGGGTTGCTGCTGGCACCGCCGATAATCAGCAGTCCGTTGTTGTTGACCGTGCCCACCGTGCTCGTGCCATTCGTGCTCCAGGTGCCATTGTTGGTGATCACACCCTTGCTGCCGATATCGACGTCACCGTTGATGACGCCGCCGGCAATGTTGTTGACCACGGCAAAGCTCGACGAGGTGGCGCTGGCGGAGACTGCCGTGCCGTTGTTGGCGGTGATCGTCCCCGAATTGGTTACCGTGCCGTCGCCGTTACCGTTGCCGCCCATCAGCATGATCGCCGGCGCGCTGCTGTTGCCGATGATGCTGCCGCTGTTGCTGACGCCTACAGCCGAGTTGCCGTTGTGGCCTTGGGTGTCGACATAGATCGCACTGGAGCCCGTGCCGGTCGCCTGGACCGTGCCGCTGTTGCTGATGGCGACCGTACCGGCATTGCCTTCGCCGCCGGCCGTTCCCATCAGCAGGCCTCCGGTAGTGGCATAGAGGCCGCCGCCGCCGCCCACGCTTTGCGCAAAGATCGCGTGTGCGTTGTTGCCTGAGGTGGTAATGGTTCCCGTGTTGTTGATGGTGACGTTGCCGCCGTTGCCCGAGCGCGCGTAGTCCAGATTGTTGTACTGCGAATGGCTGAACTGAGCGGTGGTCGTTGCGGCGGCCAGATCACCACCGAGCACGCCGCCCGCGCCTACCGATTGCGCAAGCACACCGTAGGCACCGTCACCCTGCGTGCTGATGGTGCCAGCGAGAGTCAGGTTTATGTTGCCGCCGGCACCGTAGGAGATGGGCTTGTTGAAGGGATCGGATGCTTCCGTGAGACCCACGATCCAGCCACCGCCGCCGCCAATACTCTGCGCCAGCACGCCGTGTGCGTTGCGACCCTGGGTGGCGATGCTGCTGCCAGACGAGGTGTTGACCGCCACCGTGCCACCGGTGCCGCAGGCGGCGTAACCATAATCGCCGCCAGTGCACTGATCTTCGGTCTCGTACTTGTCGTTCCAGGTCTGATTGCTGCCGATGGAAACATCGTTCTGCGATCCCGTGGCATCGAGAAGAGGATCCGTGACGCCCTGCGAGTATCCAGTGTACGTGCCGCCAGTAGCGCCCGTCTGCATGACCACGATGTTGCCGCCGCTGCCGCCCACGCTCTGGGCCACGATTCCGACGGCATCATTGCCCGCCGTGCTGATCACTGCATTGGACGAACCGCTGACATTGTTGACCGTCACGTTGCCGCCGTTGCCGTCGGTACCCATGCTGCCGCCCAGCGAGAGGGAGATCGGCTTGCCGGAGCCGGACGCATAGTTCGCGGCCGTAACGATGGTTTCGCCGCCACCACCACCCACTGATTGCGCAAAGATACCAAACGATGCATCGCCGCCGGGCGCCACGCTGTTGCCATTGATCGGATTGCAGCCAACGGTGGCATTGCATCCCGTAACGATGCTGTTGCTGTTGCTGGCAGTGACGGTTCCGCCGTTGCCGTTGTTGAGCGCAGTACCGCCCTGCGTGATGCTGACCGTGCCGCTGTTGCCCTGACCGGCAGAAAGTTTGGTCTGGTTGACGGTGGTTGCGCCATTCTGGCCGCCACCAGCGCCAACGCTTTCGGCAAAGATGCCCGGCGAAGCAGGGCCTGCGGTCTGGATGGAAAAGTTGTTGGTCGCGTTGACATCGCCGCCGTTGCCCTGCGTGGACGAGCCTGTAGCACCACCGCCCAACGAGAGCGTCATGCCTACCGTGCCGCCGCTCGGGGTTGAAGGCGTCATCGCATTGGCCGCCGCGTACGCGAGATAGTCGTAGGCCCAGCTATCCATCTCCTGGATGCTGGAGAGCTGCCAGCCTCCCCCGATCCACGACACGACGCCCGCGTAATCGCCTGTGTGTCCATTCAGTGCGGTGCTGTGCGCGAGGTAATCGGGCACGCTTACGTCACTCGTCGGAAGCCCCGCCGTGGTCGTCGAACCTGCCTTGCCACCACCGCCACCAACAGACTGGGCATAGATGCCTGCAGCGTCGCCGCCCCAGGTCACGATCGTGGCGCTGTTGGTCACATTTACCGTACCGCCATTGGCCGACGCGGCTGCGCCGCCGCTGGTCGTCACGGTGTTGGAAATCTTGCCTGCGGAGTCCTTGGACGTACCTCCGGTGCCTAGGCCGCCACCGCCGCCGACACTCTGCGCGAAGATGCCGTTGGCGCTGTCGCCCATGGTCATGATGTTGCCTTCGTTGGTGACGGCAACCGCGCCGCCCTGGCCACCCGATCCGCCCGTGCCGCCCACTTCCTCAGACAAGCTACCCCCCGAGCTGTTGCCGCCGCCAAGGAATTTGTCCGTCTCTTTACTGGTACCGCCCGAACCGCCGCCACCGCCGACGCTCTGCGCAAAGATGCCGTCCGCGCTGTCGCCCATCGTCCACAGAAGCGCGCTGTTGCTGTTGTCCACGTTGACGTTGCCGCCGGTGCCACCCGCGCCGCCGGAGCCACCGACGGCCACGGTCACGTCGAAGTTCGTGCCCTTGCCTACCGATACCGTGTACGCGCTGGAATCGCCGCCGTTGCCGCCTCCGCCGGCCACGCTCTGTGCAATCAATGCATGCGCTGCAGCGCCCGAGGTCATGATGGCGCCGTCGTTGTCCGCGGTGACGTTGCCGCTGGACGAACCGTTACCGCCGTTGCCGCCGATAGCGATATTGATGTTGAACGATGGGATGCCCGGTGCTGCCAGCATCAATGCATCAGACGTGCTCGAGCCGCCGTTGCCGCCGCCACCTGCAACGCTTTGTGCCAGCATGCCCCAGGCGTCGGCGCCCGAGGTGAAGATCTGGCCATTGTTGCTGGCAAAGACGTCACCAGCGGTGCCACCGCTGCCACCGCTGCCGCCCACCGTGAGATCGAAGCTGAGCTGGACGCTGCCGGAAAGTGACACGGCCGCGCCTCCTTCGCCGCCACCGCCGCCGATCGCTTGCGCCACGATGCCCTTGGCATGATCGCCGGTGGTGTTGACGATGCCCAGGCTGACCACGCTCGTCTGCAAGGTGCCCGGCGTGCCTGCCGCGCCACCGCTACCGCCGTTGCCGCCGACGGTGTAGGTGAATGCACCCAGGTCAACCATGCTAGCCGTACCGCCCGTACCGCCGCCGCCGCCGATGCTTTGCGCAACGAGACCGCTGGAATGTTCGCCACTGGTCGAAACGACGAAGCCGGCCTCCGCAGGGCTGCTGCCCGAGGCCATGGCTCCGTTGTCGAGCGTGACGAGACCTGCATTGCCACCGCTCTGGCCGCTGCCACCAATGGAGATGCCCCCGACAATCGAGCCACCCGACACGGCGCCGCCCGCGCCGCCGCCGCCGCCAATGCTCTGGGCGACCACGCCCATGGAATCGTCGCCCTGAGTGGAGATCAGATCGGACGGCCAAACGGTGTTGGACGAATCACCCAGCGTGACCGTGACATTCTGCCCCTCGCCACCCTGCGCGCCGTTGCCGCCCTTCTTGTAGAAAATGCCGCCCGCGCCATTGCCGGCACCGCCGGCACCGCCAATGCTTTGTGCGAGCACGCCGGCCGCAGCGAAGCCGGTGGTGCTGACATTGGCGCTGTTCAAGGCAATCGACACATTGCTCGCATTGCCGCCCGCGCCGCCCGCACCGGCTTTGCCCGAGGTGCCATCGCCGGTGCCGCCCTCGCCACCCGCGCCGCCCAGGCTTTGCGCCTGGATGCCTGCCGCCATCAGCGCTGCCTGCGCGGTGTTGCCGTCCGCATCGATCGGAATCACCGCACCCGTCGCGGCAGTCGGCGCACCGACCGCCGTAATGCTTGGCGTGGAGCTGCCCGCGCCGATCGTCATCTGGATCGTGTTGCCCATGCCGCCCGCGCCGCCCGCACCGCCCTGGCCGATGCCGATATAGGAGTACGAACCGGTACCATCGCCGCCGGCACCGCCCTGGCTGAGCGCCACGATGGCCGAGCCTTGGGACGACACTTCGCCCTGGTCGATGTTGTAGGTGATCTGGCCGGCGGCACCGCCCGTAGCGCCGCTGGCGCCAGTAATGTGCCCTCCACCTTGCGCGCCATCG
>Ga0302223_10000758_pt1 | contig 19165 bp, 14 predicted proteins | sample II_Palsa_E2_3_FD_194565 | JGI IMG/M metagenome (GOLD analysis project Ga0302223, IMG submission 194565) | Peat permafrost microbial communities from Stordalen Mire near Abisko, Sweden - II_Palsa_E2_3 | ecosystem: Environmental > Terrestrial > Soil > Palsa > Peat permafrost | place: Sweden... | reverse complement strand
GCTGTTGTTCGCGCCGGCACCCTTGATCGTTCCGAGGAATTGGATTGCGTGCTGCACATTTTCGTGGCTTATAAGCAGTGCTGGTTATCCCTACCGGAAGGCGTTCCTGCATACTCTGAAATGCCTCTGCCAGACGTAATGATGGCAGCACTGCGCCGCTGATCAGGCTTGCTATCTCGATGGCCTAGCAAGGGCCAACCGGGCGTTCAAGCCGACCGGCCCGAAAAGCCGGGCAGTCGACTTAACTTTAGCTGTTGAACGCCGCTACTGGTCGATCCCAGCCGGTGGCCTCGCACTAGACAGGAGGCCGGCGTGCTGATCATGATCGATGGGTTTTACTGATCGAATACATCGGTGTGCGCCATGTGACGGGCGAGATCGCCACGGGTTACGAAGGCGCACTTACCGTGCAAGTCGCGTGGATTGCATGATCATTTAGGTAGTGGTGCGATTTCGGCGAAAGTGGCGCGATTTTATGGGCGGACCGCTACTAGCATCGCCCATGCCGTCATCGCCGCCTTGGCGAAGGAAGGCAAGATGACCTGCAAAGGCGTAGTTCGCGCGGTCTTCCTCATAGGCATTGCGGGTTCTGACGACCTGAGGTCAAATGATCAAGCATGCTGTTCAGGTGCTAGCATCACAGGCAGGGTGGCCAAAAGATCCTTAGCGGACAGGCAAGGCCACAACGCAAACATGGAAGGGGGAGCGCTTGGCCACGGGGAAATACCACGATATTGTCGATTCCGTCAAAGACTTCAAGCTCTACCACAACAAGTTCTATGTCGACATGAGGCGTTGGAAAACCTTTCAGTCGAGAGTAAAGCTTGATTGGAAGCGGATCCGGTTTGAGCAAGGGAATCGAGTAAAAATTCCCAAGGAACGAGGCATTTATGCCTTTACTGTGTTGCTTGATTCAACAGATCTGCCGATCCACGCCTACATTCTTTACATGGGGATTACTGGCGACAATTCAGGAGCCGACCTCCATTCGCGATATGGTCAGTATCTAGCTGATGCGCGCAGCATGAATAAACGCCCGAAGGTGTGCGCGATGCTCGAGATGTGGAAGGGAGATCTGTTCTTCAACTTCGTTCCAATCCCCAACAAGCGAGTGAGCCTTTCGAAGTTGGAAAGGAGTTTTCTCTCGGCTGTCGTTCCACCTGTGAATGAAGCTGACATTGACGCCAAGGTAAGCGGAAAGAGGAAGGCGGCATGGTGAACGTCAAAGACGAAATTCTCCTGCCTGCGCTGCGTGGCGGCGTTGGCGATTGGATCTATTACTCGTGCTTAGTGCCGATTGCTGAGCTTGCCAAGCGGGTAGATTACGCAGCTGACATCCATGAGAGCAAAGAGCTGTCGACCATGATCCAGCGTAGCTTGGAGGGTGCTCGCGCGACGACCATCAGCGAGTATTTGGAAAAGACACCCCAGCGTTTCTTCAATTCATTGGTATTGGCGACCTACGGCGGAAAACCCGAATGGCTCGAGATAGGAAATCTTCAAGCCAAGTCGCCATCGGCGGTCTCCAAGCATGCAGACCAACAGGCAGTTGAGACCTTTGGCTTCCTTAGCCTGACTGGCGCTGAGAAGATCTTTGCTGTTGATGGGCAACATCGACTGGCTGGCATCAAACGCGCGATTGCAGATGGTTACGACTTCGGTGAAGAGAGGCTTCCGGCCATCTTCGTTGCTCACAATGAGAAGGAAAGAGAACGGACGAGGCGTCTGTTCACTACGCTCAACAAGACTGCCAGGCCCGTCAAGAAGGCGGACATCATTTTCTTGGATGAAGATGACTCTATGGCGATAGTCGCGCGACGGCTTGTAGAGGCCCATGACTGGTTCAAGAGCCCGAAGATTGCGGTTACAGCAAACCAGAGCTTGCCCTCAGGCAATAGGGCAGCACTGACGAACATTACCAACCTGTATGACATCCTCAAGCTCATTTTCAAGTTTAAGGAAGATCTGAAAAAGGATGACAGCCTGAGGTTCTATAGGCCTACCGACAAGCGGCTAAAAGACCTGGAGACCTTTGCAGTCGACTACTTCATATCGCTCTCTGAGGCATTTCCGCCCATCAAGGAGTTGTTCGCTGCAAAAGAGGCAGGCCCAGTGACCCAGAAGTATCGTGGGGACACTGGCGGACACTTGTTGTTTAGACCTGCTGGCCTTGATGTGTTCACGCGCGTGGCGATCCTATTCGCCAGATCACATGGTTGCACTCTGTTCGATGCGGTAGATCGAATGAAGGACATTCCAACCGAGATTTCGGCGCGCCCATTCCGGGATGTGCTTTGGGATTCTGACAAGCGAAAAATGATCCTGACTGGTCGGACGCTATCGATCGACCTGCTCAAGTATTTGCTGCGGCTCACCAAGGATGGTGATGGCACGCTCTTGAGCCGATATCGCGCAGCAATCAAGGAAGACCTCAGTCTGCCTCGGCTGCTCAAGGTTTAGCAATTAGGTGCATTGCCCAATGTATACGGATGAACTGAAGAGCAGGACTGTTGCTGTCAGTCAGATCTTTCTGGACCCAAACAACCCCCGGTTCTGGAATGAAGCTCATACGAGCCGAGTTCCGGATGAGAAGGTGGCGCTTCCCCCGGTCCAAGAACGAACCATCACAGAGATCGACAATCATGGAACACAAGAGTTGTATGGAAGCATTCTGCGCAGCGGTTTTCTCTTGCTCGATCGCATCGTCGTGCGTCCGTTGCGCGGCGAGACTGATAAGTATGTGATCGTAGAAGGTAACAGGCGATTTCGTGCTCTAAGCAAATTGCGCTCGGACATCGCAGCTGAGCGTGCGTTCGGTGCCGATGATTTGGAGAATGATGCACTACAGGAGCTTTTGGCGCGGACCGTCGAGATAGAGGTCTTGGTCTATGAGGGCAGTGAAACGGAAGACATTTCATGGATCTTTCAAGGCATCAGACACATTAGTGGAATCAGAGCTTGGCCTCCGACCCAGCGCGCTAAGCTCGTTGCTGACCAGATCGACCAGCACAATAAGTCTTACACCACAGCCGGTCAGCAGTTTGGTCTCTCTGGAAAGGCAGTTGGGCGCCTATATCGCGCGCATCGAGCTTTGCGCCAGATGGAACTAGACGATGAGTTCAAGGGGCGCGTTAAGAACGACTATTTTTCGCTCTTTGATGAGGCGTTGAACAACACCACAATGCGGGACTGGCTCGATTGGAGTGAGACAGTCAGAAGGTTTCAGAATATCGACAACGTTAAGCGCTTTTATGGTTGGATCACGCCCGATGAAGATCACGCCGGGCGCAGACGCATTCACGACCCTCATCAGATCAAGGATGTTGCTTATCTAATAGAGAACGGTCACAAGACTCTCTTGGGAGAGTTCGAAGACTTCGTGCTCAGCATTGCGGATGCCAGGAAGTCTGCGACCGCTGATGATCACAAAGACAATGACTGGAGACAGTCGATGCGTGGCACGGAGGTTCTGCTAGGCGAGCTTCCTCAATCGGCCATGGCCGATGACGCTGAAGAATTTCTCGGCTATCTGCGTCGTCTCGCGCAGATCGTGGCAGAGCGGATCAAAATGGTCGAAGCGGTCGTGGAGCAAAGCAACGCAGATCAGGATTGATTTCCGGTTCAGGTCAGATCCTTTCACCTCAGCTAGAAAGCGCGCGGAGACTAATGGCGCTTTCGATGACCTTGCGCAACGCTTCGGCTAGGTCCGCCTGAGATGTTGATCGGCCCGACGACCTCAGGCCCACGGATTGGCATAAATCGCTGTTTACGGCGATATCGCTGCTTCGTGAATTGCCAAAGTCAGCTATTCTGATGATCCCGAAGAATTCCTTGGAGAGCTTACCTAGCTTTCCATATGGCTGATACAGCAACGAGAAGCACTGAAGCTTGTAGTTGCGCGTAATCTCTAATGCGATTAGCGAGGGGATGGATCAATTTTAGCGGCGGCCTTCCCAAGGCCTATTGCATCTCTAATTCTTCGAGCAATTAGTGATCTTCCTGAGCCAGATGCATTCTGAAATTCCACGTTCGAAAAATCGATATCGCTAGCAGGAGCTAAAATGTTCTCGAATCGTTCTGGCGAGATATCCCTACTGGCGTACACGCTTTCAGAAATGTTTCGGAGAATGTCAAAAAGCGCCTGCACTCCTACAGTTTTCCTTATGAAGGAGCGAGAATTAGCATTTCTCCAAAATAGAGTTTCACAAGCCTTTAGGAAGTTGAGCACGATTTGATGGAGGGCTACATCATTGTCGGTGATATAAAGCTCCCGCAGGGGGGATCGGTCAATGCGTAGATTTTTGATGTCTTTGCGAGTATGTCTTTTTCCTTCCAGCATATTCGCCGTATCCCGTTTTGGATTCGACGAGTACAGCCTCATGATTCCTTCGACAATCACCGCAGTAGAAACTTGCCATGCTGGATTGGCCGTCAGTTTCTCAAGGCCTTGATCCTTTTTGGGAGCGATAATAATTCTTCCCTTGAGTGGGGATCCCATTTCTGTGCTGAGCCTCCTCGTTAGGAAAACGGCAAGCTTATCCGGCGTCCACAGTGAAGGTTTTTCATCTATAACGTTGTATCCAAATTGCTCGTAGGTCAAGCTTTTATCAACTGGCTTCTGAGTCGAATTGATTGTCGCAAATAGCTGAGCCTGAAATGGCTTAGGTAGATCAATGAATATCGCACAGACTAGATCCATATTCAGTCGGTCTGAATCAGCTTTCGCGAAAGCAAACAGCCGATGCTGCCCATCGATAATCGCAGCCACCTTAGCGTTGGTTGGAATTTTGAGTTCGAAACTACCATTTTCCCGCTCGTTTATGATCCAGTCGCGCTCTAAATTTTCGTCAACTGGTTCACTTTGTTCACTAGTGTCGACGTCGTCCGATGTTTCTTCCATCCTATGGTTGGCAGCCAGGATGATTGCATTGGGAAATGATGCGTCAAGCCGGTTTATGTAGCCCGTAATTGCTTCAAGGCGTTTCTGTTGAGGTTCTCGCTGATTTCCGTCTAGGCGATACGTCTGAGTTTCGCTTAAATACTCCGCTCGGAGCCTATCGCTATATGCGACATCAAGTACGAGCCAGGCTGGAAGCGATACAACATAGAAGACTCCAAGAGGCTGAACTATACGAAGCGCTTGGGTGATATGTGGGTAGATATATTTATCGCTCATGGCTCAGATGACCTTAAATCCCTGCAGCGTTCCACCTAGAGCCTCTGTTGCGTTCGAAGGTCCATATGCAGTCGGAGGGTCAGGATCCAGCAAATTTCGATTGTCGGCATTTGTAATCCACCATGACCATAGAGATATTAAAGAAAGAATAATCTCCCAAAAAAGCACCCATCCAGTGTAGTGGCCAAAAATTGCTATCAAAACACATGGCACGACGAAGAGCCCACACATCACAATGGCCAGGGCGCGCAACATCTTGGGATATTCGCCCCAGACAAATTGCAGAGCTGAAGCGCAACCGAGCGACGGGTAAAATACGTTTATTGCCACGCAGAGACTTGTCAAATCCGGAGTATTTTTGGACAAAATAATCCGGAGAATCTCAACCCATATACCAAGGCCTCCAAGAAGAAGCACGCCCACCAAGAAATAGCCCCAGTAGCTAGGGTGGTGCGAGGGATCTGAGGTTCTCGATTTCAGTGCCTCTCTAAACTGATACCAGTGATCTGGCCCATCGCCATTGTTGCCCATGTTTTTCATTCCATCGACCTTCAGATAGGAGGCTATCGATTTGGCTGTTCTCCATCGAATCAACATTCTGGCATAAGGTCAAGGAGGCCGCCGTGCGGAGGGTTCGGCTGCGTTGCGCTACGGAGCTAGAGAGGCAGAAGGATGTCACGGTTGCCGCTGAGATGAGGAACGCTCCCCACGCATTGATTCAGCCTCAAGCGATGACCTAGGACAGCGCACGAAGTCTGGCAACTCCTTCTAGGATGTGTTTTGAGGCTTGCTGAATTTCCCTTGGCGTGGTCGACCTTCCCGGCGACAGTCGAAACGCGCGTTGCGCGCGCGGCGTATCCCCAAACATCGCGAGCAAAACGTGTGAGGTTTTGACGTCCTCTGTTGAACAGGCGCTAGAGGCCGAGAAAGCTATGTCGCCTCGGAGCAGCCGAATCAAGCCGAGAGGCTCGATACCGTCGATGGAGACGGATAGGTTCGACGGCAGACGTTTGGTCGGGTGTCCATTCACGACGAGTCCGGGAAGTGCTTCGGTGAGGTGCTTTCTCAGAATGTCTCGGGTAGCTGCGACAGTTCGCGCATTCTTTTGACACTCCTTCCCGGCTATCGCCATAGCTTCGCCCATTGCCACGATCAGAGGTGTATTCAGTGTTCCGTTTCGCAGTCCTCTCTCGTGTCCACCACCCCAGGTGAGTGGTTCGAGTTGGGTGCGTGGACGGCGACGGCGGACATACAGCGCGCCTACCCCTTTGGGGCCGTAGATCTTGTGGCCTGAAAAGCTTGCGAGGTCTAAACCCAGTTCTCGCATGTCCAAAGGAAAGTACGAGGGCATTTGTGCGAGGTCGGCGTGGAGGAGAGCGCCATTGGCTGCACACAGTCGTGCGGCTTCGGCCAATGGCTGGAGTGTACCGACTTCGTTGTTGGCTCCCATGATGGAGACAAGGTACACGCCAGCCTTCAGTGCATTCTCCAGTTCATCGAGCCTTACCAATCCAATTCCATCAACGGATAAATAAGTGACCTGATGACCTTCACGCTCAAGCTGGCGAAATGATTCGAGCACGGCCGGATGCTCAATTTGCGTTGTCACCAAGCGCTGCTGTTTTTTGGTGGCCCTGACTGCTCCAATGATGGCCAAGTTGTTGGCTTCAGTGCACGAACCCGTAAAAACAATTTCGGCAGATTGTGCCCCTATGGCACCAGCAATCTTGGCCCTTGCGGCTTCAACAGCGTTTGCCGCAAACGCCCCATAGACATGCTCGACGCTCGATGGATTGCCGAAGTGTTCAGTAAAATAGGGCAGCATCGCTTCGACCACACGTGGATCCATCGGCGTGGTCGCATTGTGATCGAGGTAAATGGGTCTGGCCGCGCTCATGCTTCGGATGCATCTTCAACAGGGAAAAGATCGGCTGGACTTTTAAGGCGAACTGCGAGCGCGCCGACTCCTCGGTGAATGTGGCTACGGAGAAGTTCCAGGATCCGTTCCTCAGTCAGTTTTTTCCGACCGGAGGGATCTTCAACATAGGAAATCGTTGCTAGGAAAAACTGGGTCTGGTCACCGGTCAGTGTGTACGCATTGAATTCCTGCCCATCGTCGTCAGGAACCGGAGTGTTGCCAATAGGGCCATCTTCAAGCGACATCAGAAGCGCATACCTGCAAAGCAAGTTGGGTGTGATGCCGATACGCTGGCGGAGGGACCGGAGTTTGCCCGAAGCATCAGTCGAAATGCGCAACTTACTGTATTGCATGGACGCCTCCGCGCTGGGCCGATTTCTGGAAATAGCCCTTCGTCACCACGGTGCGACCTTCGCCTGGAAGATAGTCGAGACGCAACGACTGGGCGATAAAGGGGACCAACGTCTCAGCCATGTTTTCGTCGATTTCCGTATCCGTTGATAACACGATCACTTGGTGGCTGACCTCGGGAAGGTAGCGTTCGAGGATCGCAGTTCGATGATCACTGTCCAAACGAGCTAAGGGCGTGTCGATGATGACGGGGAGTGAGCGTCCACTGGTTTTGGCCAGGGCCCAGAGCATTGCGATGGCGAATACTTGCTTCTCACCTGCCGAAAGGCGCACACGGGATACTTCGTCGCCTGACTCACCAACCAATGTCGCTTGGAACGTGACGTCGTCAATCCGTACGGAGCGCACGAGGTCCGACTTTCTTGCAAGTCGGTTAAAGCAGTCGACGAAGGCAACCTCTAGTGCTCGGGTCTTTTGCTTGACGAGTGCTTTTTCATAGGTGGCGAGGGATGCTGCGACACGTTCGGCGATTGCCATCTGCCTGGATGTCCTTCCCCCCTGAGCCTGCTTTGTCAGGATCCGTTCCCTGTCTCTACCCAATACAGTCATCCGGTACTGAAGCGCTTTGACGGACTCCTGGAGTGCGTTCAAACGCCCCTGAGTTTCCCCGAAGGCCTGCTCGGCGCCACGCAATTCATCGAGCAGAAAACTCGACGTGGTTTCATCAACGCGTGCGAACGAAACATCAATATCGGTCAGGCGCCTATCGACCTCTTTGAGGCGCGCAGCGAACATACTCACAGTGTGCTGTTGAGCCGACGATTGGGTCAGCACTTCAGCTGCGTTGGATATTCCTGAGAACATGGAGGGGCAAGTCGTGCCGGTTTTGGCTGGTTTGAACGTTGCATTTATCAGCGTGGCAAGCTCTTCACGATGCTTTTCTGTCCATCGGCGCTTTGCCGAAGGCTCTGCCTTTTTTTGCCACGCGTCGAAGCGCTTGAGCAACGCTTCACCTATCTTCGGATTTGTATCAGGTGAAGCCGCAAGAATCTTGCTGAGATTCTTGAGAAGTTTGGGAGCAACCAGCCATGGCCACAGGTGTGCGGATCCTTCGCGGAACTGAGCGAGGAGCGCCTGGCGGACGTGAGATAAGGCCTCCCTCTCTGCTTGGAGGCTCGTTCGATTCAAGGCCACTTCACCACCAGCAGCGGTAAAGCGCTGTTGTGCACGATCCGCGACGCGACGCTGGCCATCAAGAGCGGTGTGAAGATCAGCCCGCAAGTTGATCATCTCATTGAGTTCGAGCTGAAGCTGGTCAATACCTTCGAGAATTTTTTCCAGCTCATCGGACTGGTCTGTTTCCACCCGTTGGTTTCTTGCTAGGTAAAGGCCAAGGTCTGTTCGCAGGCGTCCAACCATGTCGATACCAAGCAGAGTTCGGATGGCAGCGCTCAGCTGCTGGCCATCGGTGGCATCCTCGGCGATCTCGGTGATTTTTTCGCCATCAAAAAAAAATAGCTGCGAAACACCAAAGGGCAATAGCTCTTGGAGAAAGTTATGCCACTCATCCTTCGGGATGGCCGTTATCGTGTCGCCGTCTTTCCAGACGTCGAGCGATTCGGCTACCGAGTTGGCACGTGCTATCCACGTACGGCATACCCGGTAAGTATGAACAACGCCTGCCTCAGAAAAATCGAACTCGAGCTCGACCGATGCGCTATTGGGTGATGCACCAAGAGCCGAGCCGGTATGGATGCGCGAGCGCAGATAGAGTTCGTAGGCCGTCTGGGATGTGCGCTCACCCAGCGTAAGTTTGCCGTAGAGTGTCAATCGGACCGCATCCAGAAAACTTGTTTTACCAGCTCCGTTCTTCCCTCCGATGAGGACGATGGGCTTCGGCTTCTTCCCTTTCGATGAGGTCTGTACATCAATCGTCTGCCGTCCGGCATAGAGCCCGAAATTCTCGAGCGTCAAGGTTCTGATCAGCATCTCAGTTGATACCCTCAGACGCTGAGGGCGCATCGTCCGTGGTCATATCAGATGCCATCATCTGACGGCGCTCGGCGACGATCTCATCGCGTGTACGCCAGTCTTGAGAGAGCAAGTCTTCGATGCGCGTATGGACTGCATGCCGCCGCTTCATGCCGTGGGTCGAGCGTTCCACGTCAAGCAGACGGACGAGTAGATCCATGGGCACGTCATTGTCTGCACAGATGTCTTTGAGCAATTGACCATCTTCATGGGAGTAGGTCGCTCCGTCATCGGCAACCCAGTCAAGTTCGAGCCCAAGGACTTCGCGTACGATGGTTGGAACCGAATCCTGCCAGTCACCACGCTCTTGGCGCCATATCTGACGGATGGCGTGCAACTCAACCTCGTGAATCAGTTGAGGGATCTCTCCAGGTGGCGCATCAGCTTGGACTTCCTTCTGTGTCTTTAGAAGGTTTTCCAGAAGACTGCGGCAAAACTCGAGGGTGTAGGGACCTGGAATGACTTCGTCGGTGCCGGTTTTGAAGTTGACTTGCCCGGTGCGCCTGCGGAAGTCGCGGACGTCCCGCTTGCGAGCGGGATCTTGTGTTGCCGCCAGCATGTCCCGGTATTCGAGCAACGGCATCATCCAGTCTTGGCCAGAGTCAATCATTGCCTCCATGGCCTTGTCTTTGGTGACCACGGTGCATACCCAGCATCCAAAACGAGAGTTGCCACAGCTCGGCGTGGTTGTGTCGACAACGAGTGGACACTCGCCCGCTTGGGCGTTGCGATACATGGCGACGAGATCGCGGTTGTCGTTGCCCCAGGGAGATTCATTTTGAAGCAGGTAGGTCCAGACCTCATCAGTGCTGAATGCTTCGATAGGCGAGTACACAAACGCATTGCTCAGACTGGAGTGACGGGATAATCGTGAGCCTTTGATGCGATGAAACGACATGACCTGAGCGCGAGTCGCGCTCTCGGCAGAGCGCACTCCGAGCACCATGATGACTTCGCCAAACTCGGCCACACGGTCGAGAATAAATTCGTTGGCAGGCTCGATTTTGAGACGCTCGGTGCACCAGCGAAAACGACGGGAGGGGGCTGGGTATCCTCTTCCAATCAGATTCACCCAGAAACTGCGATCCGTGCGTGGGGTGACCTTGTGCGTGCGAAAAGGGAAGTCATCCCTAATCGCTACGGTGTTGATGCGCTCAAGCGTTCCGTCGATGTAATTGACGATGACGGGCGTCTCAACCAGGGTATCTGAGCTGATGACATACACCGGTTTTTGACGACGCTCCGACGGCAACATGGCCAATGCAGTCCAGACCAGCTGAAGCGTGCACGTAGAGTCCTTGCCTCCACTGAAACCCAGTACCCACGGTCTGTTGTCGGCTTCGTAGAGCTCCTGGACCTCTTCGTAGAGTGCTGCAATCGAGCCGGCAGCGCGTTGATTCTTCATTGAACAACCTTCTGTTTCATGGTGCGGTGAGCCGTCTCTGGCACAAGCAAGCTTTCCAGTCGCGCGGCTTCAGCGGTCAGTGGCACTCCCACCTGACGCAAGATGGCATTGGCGACGAGGATGACGCTTTGCCCAGACTTGTTGATCTTTCCACCGATGAGCGCACGTCCCTCCCAGGCAACGGCGTTAGCCCTGGACCAATCTATGCCCCGAAGCGCGGCGAGATTTTTCTTCCAAGTCTTCGGGCGAGCTGCGATCAGTTGTGTGCCGGCCATGGCGATGGCCTGCAGAGCGATGCCATGAGCATGGACATAGTCACGCCGCAGCTCATGCGCTAGAACTTCCTTCGTCGCGACGTTCTGCCAGTCCGGCATGTTCGCAATCACGGCCGTCCAGAACGCGACTGACAGCTCAAGATCCATATCTTCAATCGGTGCGCTCTTGGACTTCTGGAGAAGAAGGCCGGTGGCTTGATGAAGCGAACTCAAGGTGAAGAGCTTCAGTGATCGGTTTGAGATGCTGGTTTTTTCGAGATCTGTGAATTCTCGGAAGAGGGGGACAGCCTGGATGATCTTTCGGACCAACTTCGCCATTTCGTCGCGGTGGTCGTAAAGCAAACGAATCGACCTTGTCGGGCGGATGGCATGAACATTGAGGTCTGCAAACATCTGCTGGGAGCGTACAAGCCCACCGTCCACGAACAACACAATGGAGATGGACTCTTCGCCCAGCTCCGGGCGTTCCTGCAACGCCTCTTCAATGGCCGCTCGTCGGTGCTGACCATCATTGATGAGGATGGTTGCGCTCATGCCGATGCGCAACATGCCAATCGAACGCATCGGCCCTGTGCGCTCGACCGGTTCGAACTCAATTTCTCCATCGACCGATGCACAGAGCGAAGAGAGAATGTATTCATCGAGGTGTTCGACGATGTACCGAGAAATCTGGGGTACCCGAACGCGATTGAGCACGCGCTGTGCTCGTAGTTCAGGGGGCAGAGCCTCATCGTCAAACCGGAACAATTTCGGGACGAGCCTCAACGGGCACATGAGTACAAAGTAGGCGCGGCCTGCTTGGACGCCTCGCATGGCCGTAAACTGGTAGCTGTTGGGTTCCAAGGGCGAAATCCTGTTTGGAAGTTTGTTTTTTGCCGTTGGACGTTTGTTTATTGATACTAAACGTTTGCCAAAGATGGGTCTACCCCACAGACGTGCATGCGTCTCGTGGTGGCGCAGAGGAAGGCCGGATGATCGGGATCAGTAAGTGCACGCGCGCAATAGAAAGGGCTATATGCCTACATATCCACTATCGGACATGCGCGACAATGGCAACGCTCCGCGAGTCAGGTAGTAGCCGATGGTTGTCCTGGTAGCAGCCGACAACAGAAGTCTGGCGTAACCGACTGGGGGTGGTGAAGCTGTAGCCCCTTGTAGCATCACCAGGCGCCCTTCGGGGCGCCTTTTTTTGCGGGTGCCAACCAGCGTGTACATAGCGCGTATGCGTTGACGCTGTGTTCTTAGCGGTTGATTCCCGCATTAATCGCGATCCCGGTGGCCACGCCCAGCACTTCCTAAGTCGGGTCCGCCGCCTGTATCGGACTTTGCGGCGTTGGTTGGCAAAGATGAGGCGGCGTATTCCTATGCCTCACCGCTTCCCCTAATCAGGCGCCTTCAGCAACTCGGTGATGTCCACTCCTAAGACTTGAGCTAGCTGCTCAAGGCCATCAAGGGAGATATTGGTGACGGAGCACTCGAGCTGCGACACGTATGTGCGATGGAACTGCGCCAACTCGGCCAGTTGCTCTTGGCTCAATCCCTTAGCTTTGCGTAGACGGCGGATATTCGCCGCCGCGCGATCGTGTGCGCTCGATAGGCTTCGGGCGGGGAAGTCCAGCGCAATGGCCGCATACCAGCATTGATCTGGCTCTCAGTGAATCGAAGGCGGCCGCACCTCGGCGACCTGGTAACGGCCATCACGAAAGCGAACAATCACAGGCGCAGGCACCTCTGTAGACTCTTCCAGCGCTGCCACAATCTGTTCATCGATACGATCGCTCAGCGCCGTGTCGACGGCAAAAGGCACGGTGCCCCAGAACGCGTAGACGTCCAGTTCGAGGAAGAACGATTCATCCGGAAGCGGAGATCCGTAGTCGTGCAGTGCTTCGAAATAGGCCGCGATCGCCGTGACCAGAGATTTGCCGCGAACGCAGGCAGTCATTTCGTCCGGCCACAACAGTACGAAAAGAGCATCACCCGTCATGGCAGAACCTCGATAGAGTGGTTGGAGTTTACGTCCCAATCGACCACAGTCTCAATCGTTATTAGAGCCCGGGTGAATTCGTGCTGTTCTCAGCCAAGTGCGTATCGTGCGGATAGCTCAGCGTTTTGCCTTCGCCTTTAACTCGGCAGCCATCCTCCGCTGCTCTGCCGGCGACATACCTGCTACCGCAAGAATGATGTCTGCCAGTGCGTCGTTGTCAGCCAGTAGGTAAGCCAACGGTACGCCAAGTTCTTTAGCCAGCTTGCTGGCTGTCGCGAAGTCCGGCTCAGAAGTTCCGAGTTCGTACCTTGTGACCCTGCTGGACACGACGTCCTCCGATAGTCCAATTCTCCTGCCCAGCTCTCGTTGGGAGATTCCCAAAGCCAAGCGTGCCTCTTTCAGGCGCTTGGTGAACATTCTGTGGGAATTGGAAGACGACATGAACCGTAGAAAGCCATTTCTGTACTTCACTACAGGATGGCTTCCTTAAGCTCAATCGTATGCTACATTATATGTAGCATGTAGAGGGTGGTGCGCTTAGGCAACATGATGCTGAAGCGTTCAACGTTTTAAGACTGTCATTCGAGTGGCATCAGCGGAGGAAAAGTGAATATAGTCACGCCACATTAGCTACATTAAATGTAGCTAATGATTTTTATCTCGCAAATTTCAACCAGTGAATCTGCGCGAGTTACGACCGGACGGCAGGCGAGAGAGGGCGCAGGCGAGGTGCGAAAGAGCGCCTCCGCCAGCGATGCACTGCCGCCTCTGCAAGCCACACACAAAACAGCTCTTGCCCGACGACCTTGCCAAGGCCCGGACACGACCGGACCGGCAGGCCAACAGGGCCAACCCAAGGGAAAGCAAAGGACGCCGCTATGAAAACAAACACGTTACGACACGCCGTTTCCATCGCCTTGCTGGTGGCTGCCACCGGTACGGCCGAGCCGACGCGGGCGCAGAAAGCCGCAGCGGACACGAGCCCGCCGGCGCGGGCCGCGGTGACCGGTTCGCCGATCGACACCGATATCGATCTGCCCGCCGGCACGCTGGCCGCGGCACTCGATGCGCTCGGCAGGCAGAGCGGTCTGCGGATGGACTATCCACCCGCGCTGGTGGCGGGCAAACAGGCGAGGGCGGTGCATGGCCACATGAGCTGGCGCGATGCGCTCAGCCGTCTGCTGCGGGGCAGTGGGCTCGTTTATCGGCAGGCCGGCGACACCCGCATCGTGATCGTGCGCGCGCCGGACAGCGCCGCCTCTGCCTCGCGTTCGGCGGCCAACGACGCGGCCACTGCCGCATCGTCCTCGGCACCGGCGGCGGCCCAACTGGCCACGGTGACCGTGACCGGCACACGTATCCGCGGCGGCAGCACGCCTTCGCCGGTGGTGTCGATCGGCAGCGAGCAGATGCAGCAGGAAGGCTTCGCCGACCTCGGCGAGGTGATACGCAGCGTGCCGCAGAATTTTTCCGGTGGACAGAATCCGGGCGTGCTCAGCGGCAACCTGGCGGGCGCGGGCAACGCGAACCAGAACCTCACCGGCGGATCGAGCCTGAACCTGCGTGGCCTGGGTGCGGATGCCACGTTGACCCTGCTCAACGGGCGCCGCATGACGTACGGCGGCTTTACCCAGGCGGTGGATATCAGCGCGATACCGGTGGAGGCGGTGGACCGCATCGAGATCGTCGCCGACGGCGCGTCGGCGATCTACGGCTCCGATGCGGTGGGCGGTGTGGGCAATGTGATCTTGAAGCGCGACTACGACGGCGTGACCGTGGGCACGCGCTTCGGCACGGCGACGCAGGGCGGCATGACCACGCGCGAGTACGACGCCACGGCCGGCACCACGTGGAGCACGGGCGGGCTGATCGCCACGTATAAGGACGAGTCGGTCGACCCGATCTACAGCAGCCAGCGCAGTTACACCTCGCAGCTGGTCGACCCCGCCACGCTGTATCCCGGCAGCGATTTGCGCAGCGGCCTGCTCAGCGTGCACCAATCGCTGGGTGACTTTGCCGAACTGCGTCTGGATGCGCTGAGCACCACGCGCGACCAGCTGTTTTCGTACAACTACAAAGGCGTCGTCAGCCGTGCGACGCCGCACACCACGACGACGCTGATCTCGCCGAGTCTCGAATTCTGGCTGCCGGGCGACTGGTCGCTGACCCTCAGTGCGACTTCCGGCCAAAGCGAGCACCACGAGTATCTGGTGCAGACGATAACGGTCAGCGGCGCGGCGGCTCTGACTGATGCCTGCTACTGCAATACCAGCCACAGTTACGAGCTGGGCGCCGAAGGCCCGCTGTTTGCGTTGCCCGGCGGCGATGCGCGGCTGGCGGCCGGCATCGGCTATCGGGACAACGGCTTTCGCGATGTCGACCACGTGACCGCGGCCGATACGTTCCGCGGCAGCGAGGGCACCCGGTTCGCGTATGCGGAGTTCAATCTGCCGCTGATCGGCGCGGATCAGCAGGTGCGCGGTGTGCAGCGCTTGGACGTAACGGCCGCGGTGCGCGGCGAGGACTACAGCACCTTCGGCGGCGTGACGACGCCGAAGCTGGGCCTGCTGTACGACCCGAACCTCGACTTCACGTTGAAAGCCTCGTGGGGCAAATCGTTCAAGGCGCCTACGCTGTTCGAGCAGAACTATGCGCAGAACGCGTATCTGTTTTCGCCGAGCAGTTTCGGCGGCGTGGGTTATCCCGCGGGTTCCACCGTGCTGGTGCTCGATGGCGGCAACAAGCAGCTCAAGCCGGAGCGCGCCGATACGCGCTCGGTGTCGCTGGCGTTTCATCCCGAAGCGCTGCGCGAGCTGGAGGCGGAGCTGAGCTGGTTTCGCATCGACTATCGCGATCGGGTGATTCAGCCGATCGCCAATTCGAGCCAGGCGTTGAATAACCCGATCTACGCGCCGTTTGTCGACACGGCGCCGACAGCGCAGGCGCAGGCTGACGTGCTGGCGAATGCGGAAACGTTCTACAACTATGTCGGCGCGCCGTACGACCCGAGCAAGGTGGCGGCGATTATCTACACGCAGTACGCCAACACCGCGCAGCAGCGCATTCAAGGCGTCGACCTGTCGGGCTCGTACCGGTTCCACCTGGGGCAGGGCGCGTTGACGCTGCGCGGCGCGACCAGCTGGCTGGACAGCGCGCAGCAGACCGTGGCCGGCGGGCCGGCGTACGCGCTGTCGGGCACGCTGTTCAATCCGCCGAAGATCAGCAGCCGCATCGGCGCGGACTGGAAGCGGCAACGGTTTACCGCCTCGCTGTTCGCCAACTATCGCAGCGGCGTGACCAACCGGGTCGACGGTGTGAAATCCGCCTCGTTCACCACGTTCGATGCCGCGCTGCGCTATGCCATCGGCCCGCGTGACGATGCACTGTCGGGGCTGGAATTCGCCCTGACGCTGGACAACCTGCTCGATCGCGATCCGCCGTTGTACCGGGTGACGTCGCCGCTGTATGTGGCGGCGTACGACTCGACCAACTATTCGCCGATCGGCCGCTTTGTGAGCGTTTCCGTATCCAAGCACTGGTGATGCCGGCGGGGTGCCGGCGCGGCCGGCACCCCGCATTGGCGGGAGAGAACGAGCATGTCTTTGTTGAAGTGCATCGTGCGGCGCCTGTGGGTGGCCGTCGCCTTGTCGGTTGCCTGCGTGTGCCATGCGGATGACGTGTCGCCGCGTCGGCTGCTGGAGGTGGCGGATATCGCCAGTCCGACGGTATCGCCGGACGGTCGCCGCGTGGCGTTTCGGGTCGAGCGCGCGTCGGTGGCGCGCAATACCTATGACGCCGAGTGGTACGTGCAAGGCCTCGACGAGCCGTGGCCGCGACGCGTCGGCGATGGCGGCGTACCGCTGCGCGATTCGGCGGGCGGCTCGCTGTCGCCCAAGCTGGTGTGGTCGCCCGACGGTCGCTGGATCTACTACCTCGCTCTGATCGATGGAACGATCGACGTGTGGCGCGCGGCGGCCGACGGCTCGGGCGCGCAAGCGCTGACGCACGACGCGGCAGACGTGCGCGATTTCAACCTTGGCGAGGGCGGCAAGGTACTGCGCTACAGCGTCGGCGCGACGCGCGACGATGTGCGAGCGGCGGAGCAGGGCGAGTACGACGAGGGTATCCCCATCGACGCTAGCGTGCCGATCGGCCAGGGCTTGTTTCGCTCCGGCTTCGTCGGCGGACGCATGGCGACGCAGCGCTTCAGCACGGTGTGGTTCGACCATCTGCCGCTGCTGGCCGATCGGCCGGATCGTTGGGCGCAGATCGACCTGACGACCGGCGCGCGTCGGACGCTTGCCGATGCGGCCGTACCGGCCGCGCCATCGCCGCCCAAGAATGCGGCCGGCGTCGATGGCGATGCGTGGAAGTCCGTTGCGGATGCGCATGGCGAACGGGTGGCGTGGCTTACGCGTATCGGCGACGGCAAGGGACAGCAGGTGCGACCGGATGTTTTGCTGTCCGCGCTGCCGCACGCGCAGGCGAGTCGCGCCGTGCGCTGCGTGTCGGCGCTGTGCACGGGCAAGGCCATCACGGCGATGCAGTGGCGGCCGGATCATGACGAGGTGCTGTTCACCGTTACCGATCCGTACATGGGCATGGCGCAGTCGATTTTTCGATGGAATGTTTCGAGCGGCGATGTGCATGTGGTGGCAGCGACCGATGGGCTGGCCAACGGCGGGCGCGATACCGCATCGAACTGCGGCATGTCGGCGGCGACGCTGGTGTGCGTGACGGCGCAGGCTGATCGCCCGCCGCGGCTGGAGCGCATCGACGTGGACAGCGGACAGCGTCATGTGTTGTTCGACCCGAATGCGGCGCTCGCCATGGATATGCTCAAGGCGCCGCCCGTGCGACTGCTTCGCTGGCAGGACAAAAGCGGGCGACGGTTCGCGGGCTGGTTCTTTTCGGCACGACAAAGCGGCAAAGGGCCGACGCCGTTATTCATCACCTACTACAGCTGCGCCGGCTTTCTGCGCGGTGGCGTAGGGGACGAGTGGCCGCTGGTTTCGCTGGCGCAGGCCGGCATCTCCGCGCTGTGTATCGACCGACGCCCCGGCTTCACGATGGACGCGGTGGCGCGCTATGGCGAAGGGCTGGCCGCGGTGGAGAGCGCGATCGATCTGCTGTCCCGCCAGGGCGAGATCGACCGTGCGCGCGTGGGCATGGGCGGATTGAGTTTCGGCGGCGAGGTGACGATGTGGACGCTCACCCACTCGCACCTGCTCGCCGCCGCGTCGGTCGCCAACCCGGTACTGTCGCCGCTGTACGACCTGATGGGCAGCATGAAAGGCGACGCCTTCGCCAAGGGCTTGCGCAACCTGTGGGGGCTGGGTTCGCCGAGCGAGACACCGGCGCGCTGGAAAGCGCTGTCGCCGGTGTTCCAGCTGGATCGGATCGACGCGCCGATTCTCTTTCAGCACTCCGAACAGGAGTACCTGTATGCGCTGGACTACGAGATTCCGCTGATCCGCGCGCACCGCGCCGACCTCTACGTATTCCCCAACGAGCCACATCAAAAATTCCAACCCAAGCACAAGCTGGCCGTGTACGAAAGAAATCTGGACTGGTTCCGCTTCTGGCTGCAGGGCTACGAAGATCCCGACCCGGCCAAGGCCGCGCAATACGCACGTTGGCGGCAGATGAAAGCGCGGGCGCACGCCGATAAAGGCGAACACGTGAATCCGCCCGTCGTAATCGGTGCGCCGGCATCCTGATTGGCGTTGGCCGGGGGTGGAATCGGCCAACACCGGCTAGTCGGCTGCCGAAAATGCACGCCGCAAAGCAGTCATGTGCGCGTTTCGGGAAGTCCCCGCCGCGCGTCACTTGATGCACCGGTAATTGAATGTATACACTGTATACATGCCTCGCTTAAGTACCGCCGAAAAAATCCTGCGCGCCGCGCACCGGCTGTTTGACAACGGCGGCGCCGATGCCGTCAGCATGCGCCGCGTAGCTGAGGCGGTCGGCATCACGCCGATGGCCATCTATCGACATTTCCCGAATCGCGAAGCCTTGCTCA
>Ga0302223_10000757_pt1 | contig 19180 bp, 17 predicted proteins | sample II_Palsa_E2_3_FD_194565 | JGI IMG/M metagenome (GOLD analysis project Ga0302223, IMG submission 194565) | Peat permafrost microbial communities from Stordalen Mire near Abisko, Sweden - II_Palsa_E2_3 | ecosystem: Environmental > Terrestrial > Soil > Palsa > Peat permafrost | place: Sweden... | reverse complement strand
CGGCCAGCTCGAAGGCATCAACAACAAGATCAAGGTCATCAAACGGATGGCTTACGGCTACCGCGACAGTGAGTACTTCTTCAAGAAGATCAAAGTCGCCTTCCCCGGGAATCCGTGAAGAACCAAAAAAAAGCGGCGCGCCGTTTCGATGAAACGTCGCGCCGCAGGATCAAACCATGGTCAGTGTTTTGCGTGGTCGTAGCGCTGGACGCCGGCCAGGATCTCGGCTTTCGCCTCGTCAGCGCCGACCCAACCTTCTACCTTCACCCACTTGCCCTTCTCCAGATCCTTGTAGTGCTCGAAGAAGTGGCCGATCCGCTCCAGCCAGTGCGGCGAAACGCCCTTGATGTCGTTGATGTGCGCGTAGCCCGGGAAGATTTTCGGCGCGGGGACCACGAGCAGTTTTTCGTCGCTGCCCGCTTCGTCGGTCATCTTCAGCATGCCGACCGGCAGGCAGCGGATCACCGAGCCGGGAATCAGCGGCAGCGGCAGGATCACCAGGGCGTCCAGCGGGTCGCCATCGCCACCCAGCGTGCCCGGCACGTAGCCGTAGTTGCACGGGTAACGCATTGGCGTGGACAGGATGCGGTCGACGAAGATCGCGCCGCTTTCCTTTTCCACTTCGTACTTGACCGGTTCGGCATCCTTGGGGATTTCGATGACGACGTTGATTTCGTTCGGCACGTCGCGGCCGGCGGAGACAAGATGCAGACCCATGGGATGTCCTTGCGCAGATGGGGGAGTGGGCCCGCAAGGATACGCCAAACGCTGCTGCGTCGCAGCAATAACCAGGCAATGTGCGACTTAGGCCTGCCGGCGGTTCCGGAACGGCCGCTCGCGCAGCCATTTGGTCGCAATCCATTTTTCGCCGCGGATCACCGGCAGACCGGCGTGCAGTGACGTCCGGTCGCCGCCTTCGTAAGCGAAATAGACGGCCGAACCCCGTCGCGCGGTAATCGTCAGGCCAATCCCTGGAAACGCGGTGCCGCCGCCTTGCTCAGGGCTGTTCAGATACATCACCACGCTGGCAATGCGTTGTCCGCCCAGCTTGGTCATGGGGCCAAAGCTGGGCAGTTCGGGATCGAACCAGTCGTAGTGCGGCTCGTATTCCTGGCCCGGCAGGTAGTGCAGGATCTGCAAACCTTCGCCGTGATTGACGGGAATCTCCAGCAGCCGGCTGAGGCGTTGCTCGATCAGGCCGATCAACGGCAGTTCGTTGATGGCGAAGAACGTGCCTTCGCTGGTACGTCGCTGATCCACCTGATACCGGCCATCGGTGTCGACGGTGAGCGTGCGTTGGAGGCGCGGGCGCGCCAGCTCGATCAGATCGGTGCATTCCTGTTCCGAGAGGATCCCGTCCAGCACCCGTAGCGTGGGAGCGTTGACGCTGAGCGAGACGCCGATGGTGCGCCCATCGACCACGACCTCCGGCGCCTCAGGGTGCTTCGTGCGCATGCCCTGCGGCGCTTTGGCGGGCGTATGCTGGGTGGTCGCATTCAATGCGGCCAGCGGCAGCTTCAGCACTTCGGCGACGATGCTGCGGCTTTGCCGCGGGTTGTAGCCGTTCTCCTCCATCAGGCGCAGGACATCGGGTACGCCGTGCCCGGCGCGCGTCGTGGCAAGAATCCATTCGCGCAATTCGGGGCGGATCGTGGTGCTTGTGCTCATGGCGCTGGGACTTGATCGGTGTGGCGGAAAGTTTACTTCATGCGTCACCGCAGGCATGCGCTGCTGCCGCGCGCATGCGGATGCCTCGAAAAGCGCCTTTTGCTCGTCATCCCTGCGAAGGCAGGGACCCAGTGACTTCAGGTTCTCGATGAGCAAGAGCACTGGGTTGACCAGCTTCGCTGTTAAAAAACGCCTTCTGCCTTCGCAGGAACGACGAGCAAGGTAACGGGTTGTACGAGATGCCCCGTTACTTCAACTGATCCCACAGAAAATCGTAGGCCAGCGCGTGCATCAGTGCCGCCTGCTTGTTGTCCGCGCCCGCGCCGTGGCCACCCTCGAGGTTCTCGTAGAACCACACGTTCGCGTAGCCCATCGCCTGCATTTTCGCCGCCATCTTGCGTGCCTGCACTGGGCCAACGCGGTCGTCGCTGGTGGTGGTGTAGAACAGCACTGGCGGGTAGTGCTCGTCTTTTTTCACGTTCTGGTACGGCGAGAACGTCTTGATGAAATTCCAGTCCGAAGTATCCGGATTGCCGTATTCGGCCATCCACGAGGCACCCGCTGACAGATGGGTGTAGCGCTTCATGTCGAGCAGCGGTACCTCGCACGCGATCGCACCGAACAGCTGTGGATAGATCGTCAGCATGTTGCCCATCAGCAAGCCGCCGTTGCTGCCGCCCTCGGCGCCGAGATGCTTCGCGGAAGTCACGCCGCGCTTGACCAGGTCTTCGGCGACCGCGGCGAAGTCTTCGTAGGCGCGCGGGCGATTCGCCTTCAGCGCAGCCTGATGCCAGGCTGGGCCGTATTCACCACCGCCGCGGATATTCGCAACCACATACACGCCGCCACGATTCAGCCACGCACGGCCGATGCTGCCGCTGTAGTGCGGCTGCAGCGACACTTCGAAACCACCGTAGCCGTAGAGCAGGGCGCGGTTGGAGCCATCCAGCTTGATGCCTTTCGGCGCGATCTCGAAGTAGGGCACGCGAGTACCGTCTTTCGAACTGACAAAGTGCTGGCTGACCTCGAACTTCGAGGCGTCGAAAAATGCCGGGTCATGCTTGATCGTCTCGGCCGGGACGCTGCCCAGCACGCCACGCTGCAGCGATGACGGAGCGAGGAATCCGGTGACGCCGAGCCAGTATTCGTCGCTGTGGTCGGGATCGGTGTCTACCACGCTGATCGTGCTCATGGCAGGAGCGTTCGGCATCGCCTCGCGCTTCCAGTCGCCGGTGGTCGCAATCCTTTCTGGCGGCGTCAGCACCTCCAGCCGGCTCTTGACGTCGTCCAGCACATCCAGGATCAGGTGATGCTGGGTCCAGGCATAGGTATCCAGCGAGGTATGCGCGTCCGGCTTGAACAGCACGGTGAACTCGCGCTTGCCGGCCATGAACGCATCGAACGTCGTTGCCAGCAGTGCGCCGGACGGGTAGGTCGTGCCATCGATCGTCCATGGCGAGCGCGTCTGCACCAGCAACCATTCGCGATGGGCATCGGCCGTGGCATCGGTTGGCACGTCAACGCGCGTGAGCTTGTCGCCGATGCGCTGGTACAGCTCGCTGTGGAAGAAATCTTTCGCGACGCTGACGAAGTCACGCTCGAAGCCCGGGGTGCGGTCGTGCGACGCGCTGACCGCCAGATCGGTGGACTTGCCGGCGTACACCGTGGTGGCGGCCGTCAGTGGCGTACCGCGCTTCCATTCCTTGGCGATGCGCGGATAGCTTGATTCGGTCATCGTGCCGGGACCGAAGTCGGTGCCGACATAGATCGTGTTGTCATCGATCCAGCTGGCTTCGGTCTTCGCAACGGGCAGGTCAAAACCGCCCTTGACGAATGCTTTGGTGGGAATGTCGAACTCGCGCACGTTCCCTGCATCACCACCATCCGGTGACAGCGAAATCAGGCAGCGGTCGTACTTCGGCTTCAGGCACTGCACGCCCTTGAACACCCAGCGCTTGTCTTCGGTTTTGTTCAGCGCGTCGACGTCCAGCAGTACCTCCCATTGCGGATTGGCCTTGCGGTACTCGGCCAGCGTGGTACGCCGCCAGATGCCGCGCGGGTGTGCCTTGTCGCGCCAGAAGTTGTACAGGTGATCGCCCATGCGGTTGACATCGGGAATCCGCGCGTCCGAGTCGAGCACTTCGAGAATGCTGTCGCGGGTTTTCGTGAACTCGGCGTTGCCGACGAATTGCTGCGTCGTCACCGCGTTCTGTTTCTTCACCCAGTCCATCGCACGGGCGCTGTGGACATCCTCCAGCCAAAGGAACGGATCATCGCTGGCCTGGGTGTCTGCGGGCGTGGTGGCGGGTTTGTTGTCCTGGGCGTGGGTGTTGTTCATGCCCGTCAGTGTGACGCCGAGTGCCAGCATCAGCCAGACCGATTTCATCGTGTGCTCCTCGCGTGCAGTGGATCCAGCGGATTCAGACCGCAATCAACCGAGCGTACCCGCACGATGGCATGGCCGCCCGTGACTAAAGTCAGGGCCGAAAGAAGCCGGCCCGAAAGAAAAGCCCCGCACAGGGCGGGGCTTTTCTGTAGTTTGGTGCGGCTTGGCCCTCACCCCGGGCCCTCTCCCGCGAGCGGGAGAGGGGAGTCGGTGCCGTGCGGGCTCGCTCGTTATGCATTCGAGGTAACCGCAAAACTCAAGATCAGAGCAGAGGAATGAGCAACAGGGCCACGATGTTGATGATCTTGATCAGCGGATTCACGGCCGGGCCGGCGGTGTCCTTGTACGGATCGCCGACGGTGTCACCGGTGACCGCCGCCTTGTGTGCCTCCGAACCCTTGCCGCCGTGATGACCGTCCTCGATGTACTTCTTCGCGTTGTCCCACGCGCCACCGCCGGTGGTCATCGAGATCGCCACGAACAGGCCGGTGACGATGGTGCCGATCAGTACGCCGCCGAGTGCTTTTGGTCCCAATAGCAGGCCAACCACGATCGGCACGGCCACCGGCAGCAGCGACGGCACGATCATTTCCTTGATCGCCGACTTGGTCAGCATGTCCACCGCGCGCGAGTAGTCCGGCTTGGCGGTGCCCAGCATGATCCCGGGAATTTCGCGGAACTGCCGACGTACTTCTTCCACCACGGCACCGGCGGCGCGGCCGACCGCCTCCATCGCCATGGCACCGAACAGGTACGGGATCAGGCCGCCAATCAGCAGGCCGATGATCACCATGTGATCGGACAGGTCAAATACGAAGGTCTGTCCGGGATGCTCGGCCTGCAGGTTATGCGTGTAGTCGGCGAACAGCACCAGCGCGGCGAGTGCCGCCGAACCGATCGCATAGCCCTTGGTCACCGCCTTGGTGGTATTGCCGACCGCATCGAGCGGATCGGTGACGCCGCGCACTTCCGGCGGCAGATCGGCCATCTCGGCGATGCCGCCGGCGTTGTCGGTGATCGGGCCATAAGCATCCAGCGCGACGATCATGCCGGCCATCGACAACATGGCGGTGGCGGCGATGGCGATGCCGTACAGGCCGCCCAGGGAAAACGCGCCCCAGATCGCCAGGCAGATCACGATCACCGGCATCGCCGTCGATTTCATCGACACGCCCAGGCCGGCAATGATGTTGGTGCCGTGGCCGGTGGTGGAGGCGGCGGCAATATGCTGCACCGGTTTATACTGGGTGCCGGTGTAGTACTCGGTGATCCATACGATCACGCCGGTCAGCGCCAACCCGATCAGCGAACAACCCCACAGATTCAAGGCGCCGTACGACGAGTCGCTCATCAATTGCGTGGTGAGCGGGTAGAACGCAACGGCCGCGAGCACGGCCGAGACGATGACGCCCTTGTACAGCGCGCCCATGATCGAACCACCCGCCTTCACCTTGACGAAGAGCGCGCCGATGATCGAGGCAATGATCGAGGCGCCGCCAAGCACCAGCGGATAAAGCACCGCGTTCGCGCCGGCCGTGGACACCATCAACCCGCCCAGCAGCATCGTGGCAATCAGCGTTACCGCATAAGTCTCGAACAGATCCGCCGCCATGCCGGCGCAGTCACCCACGTTGTCGCCCACGTTGTCGGCGATCACGGCTGGATTGCGCGGGTCATCTTCGGGAATGCCGGCCTCGACCTTGCCCACCAGGTCGGCGCCGACGTCCGCACCCTTGGTGAAAATGCCGCCACCCAGGCGCGCGAAAATGGAGATCAGCGAGGAGCCAAACGCGAGGCCGACCATCGCATGCAGCGAAGCTTCGGACGAATAGCCGAAGTGCCGCAGTACATCGTAGTAACCCGCCACACCGATCAGGCCGAGCCCGACCACCAGCATGCCGGTGATCGCGCCACCGCGAAACGCCACGTTCATCGCCGCGGCCAAGCCGCTGCGCGCGGCTTCGGCGGTACGCACGTTCGCACGCACCGAGACATTCATGCCGATATAACCGGTGGCGCCGGACAAGATCGCGCCGATCGCAAAACCTATTGCCGTGGGCCAGTTCAGGGCAAAGCCGACCACCAGGAAGAGCACGACGCCGACGACGCCGATGGTGGTGTACTGACGGTTGAGGTAGGCGCGCGCGCCCTCCTGGATCGCCGCGGCAATCTCCTGCATCCGATCATTGCCGGGGGATTGCGCCAGGATCCAGCGCACCGAAAACGCTCCATAAAGAATGGCCACCACCGCACATGCCAGCGCTATCCACACACCATACTGCTGCAGCATCGGAACCTCCCCACGAGTGATCGTCCCAGGAAACCGGAATGCCGTTGGCATTCCGACGGCGGCCGTCCAGGTTGGGCGGCCCGGTCGAGTATAGGCAGAGGTTGTGACGTATCGCGTTGTGCGGCGCAACGGATGCGATGCGGCTCACGCGCCGCACGAAAAAAAGCGGGGTGACCTTTCGCTTGTGTGGGAGTCCCGCGCCGCCCTAAGCTCGGGGCTGCCGCAACGAAAACAGGTGAATCGCATGCCATGGCGGGTCTTGGGCGTATTCGTCGGCGTCTTGCTGTGCCTGTACGCCTTGGCGTGTGTCTTTCTTTACCTGAATCAGCGGCACCTGATTTACATGCCCGAGTCGAGCCGGCCGGTGCGGCAGACACCGAACTTCGTGTTGTTGCGAGATGGCGCGATGTTGCGCGGCTGGGTCGTGAATCCGGGGAAGACCAGGGCGCTGCTGTACTTCGGCGGCAACGGCGAGCGCATCGAGGATTTGCGCGAGGAATTTCCTCGCTGGTTTCCGGATCGGACCATCTATCTGCTGCCTTACCGTGGCTACGGCGCGAGCAGCGGCGAACCCAGCGAGTCGGCGCTGGTCGATGATGCGCTGGCGCTGTATGACGAGGTGGCGCGTCATCACACAGGTGTGGCCGTCATTGGCCGCAGCCTGGGCAGTGGCGTTGCGGTGCAGCTTGCCGCGCGACGCCCATTGGAGCGGCTCGTGCTGGTCACCCCGTTCGACAGCCTGCAGCGCGTGGCGCAAGGCGCCTATCCCTACGCGCCGGTATCCTGGCTATTGAAGGATCGCTACGAGTCATGGCGTTTTGCCGGACAGATTCATTGCCCGGTACTGGTGTTGCGTGCCGCTGATGACCAGGTTATCGATCCCGCGCGTACCGCCGTGCTGGTGGCTAGCTTTGCCGCACCGCCCGAGGAAGTTGTGATTGCCGGAGCGGGACACAATACGATCCAGAATGATCCCGCGTATCAACACGCACTCGACGCCTTCCTGAAATTGTAGAAGCACCCTCGCGTAGGTTGGGGTAAGCGCAGCGATGCCCAACAGTTCTTCGAGCATCCCGCAAAGACGTTGGGCATCGCTTCGCTCACCCCAACCTACGGGATGAATCTGCAGCAGGTTTCAGCGCGTCATTTTTCGAATGCAGGCAGCTTTTGTGCAACGGCGAGATTCTTCAACGTCACGTATTGAGGCAACCCGTTCTTGCCATACGGCGGCGGTGCCTCGCCCTGGATCAACGGTGCCAGATATCGCCGAGCGGCGGCGGTGATGCCGAAGCCGTCGCGAGTGATGAAACCCTTGGGCATCTTCTTTTCGCGATTCGCAATCTTCGCCAGCTCTGCCGGTTCGATCTTCCAGCGGTAGGGCGCATCGGAAGTGCGCACGATCACCGGCATCACCGCGTTCATGCCTTTCAGCGCGTATTCCACGGCGGCGCGCCCGACCGCATAGGCCTGCTCGGCATCGACCCTGGACGCAGCATGCCGCGCGGAGCGCTGCAGGTAGTCGGGCAGCGCCCAGTGATACTTGTAGCCAAGTTTCTCCTTCACCAGGGCCGCCAGCACCGGCGCCACGCCACCGAGCTGCGCATGGCCAAATGCATCGCGCGTACCCGCTTCGGCAAGGAACTGGCCGGCGCTGTTGCGCACGCCCTCGGAGGCAACCACCGTGCACCAGCCGACACGTTCGACGGTCGCCTTCACCTTGGCCAGGAACGCCGCCTCGTCGAACGTGTTCTCGGGGAACAGGATGATATGCGGGGCGGCATCCGCACCTTCGCCAGCGAGGCCGGCGGCGGCGGCAATCCAGCCCGCGTGGCGGCCCATGACTTCGAGGATGAATACCTTGGTCGAAGTTGAGGCCATCGATGCCACGTCAAGGCTCGCTTCCAGCGTCGAGATGGCCGTGTATTTCGCGACCGAGCCAAAGCCGGGACAGCAATCGGTAACGGCAAGGTCGTTGTCCACTGTCTTGGGTACGCCGATGCAGCGGATGTCGTAGCCCATGGCCTTGCCCAGCTGCGAGATCTTCAGCGCGGTATCGGCGGAGTCGTTGCCGCCGTTATAGAGGAACCAGCGGATGTCGTGGGCGCGGAACACATCGATCAGCCGCGCGTACTCGGCACGGTTGTCCTCCAGCGATTTCAGCTTGTAGCGACAACTGCCGAACGCGCCGCCAGGCGTGTGGCGGAGCGCGGCAATAGCGCTCTTCGATTCCTTCGAGGTATCGATCAGCTCCTCGCGCAATGCGCCGAGGATGCCGTTGCGCGCGGCATAGACCTTCACGCCGCTGGCGCGCGCGGCCTCGATCACCCCGGCAGCGGTGGCATTGATCACGGCCGTGACGCCGCCGGACTGGGCGTAAAGCAGGTTGCCGGTGATGGTGGCCGGGCGGCGGGTCGGGCTCATGGGATCCTCATTGGGGCAGTCATGGGAACAGTCGTTCAGACAGTCATTCGGCAGCTGGTCGAGCAGCAATGGCGTGTTGGCGGTCAGGGTGCAAATCTTTTGACAACAAGCACTTGGCGACAGGTGACCGATGCCGCTGTTTGACGGCACCGGGTGCAGACGCTAATTTGACATCTAAATCTGGATACGGACCGGTTGCTGCAGTGTGCGGCAGCCCGCCGAACTTGTGGAGCATTATGCGACTCGTCCTACTTGGTGCGCCCGGCTCGGGCAAAGGCACGCAGGCCACCCGGCTGAAGACGGAATTAGGTGTGCCGCATATCTCGACCGGGGACATGCTGCGCGCTGCTGTCGCCGCGGGTACTCCGATGGGACTCAAGGCCAAGGCCGTGATGGATGCTGGCCAACTGGTATCTGACGACATTCTGCTCGGCATGCTGGAGGATCGTCTGACCCAGGACGACGCCAAGGCCGGCTTCATCCTCGACGGCTATCCGCGCAACCTCGCCCAGGCTGACGCACTCGATCACCTGCTCGACCGCATCGGCCAGCCGCTCGATGCGGTGGTCAAGCTGAAGGTGCCGAGCGAGGTGATCATCGGTCGCTGCGAAATCCGCTTCAAGGCGGAGCATCGCAAGGATGATGATCCCGAAGTCGTGCGCAAGCGCCTCGCCATCTACGCCGAACAGACCGCACCCGTGGCGGATTTCTACGCCAAGCGCGGCAAGCTGCAGATCGTCGACGGTGTCGGCGAGCTCGACGAGGTCACAGCGCGGGTCAAGCGCGCGCTCGAGAGTGAATCGGCTGCGGCAAACGGCTGATCTTCGCGAGTCGCCCTCGGGCGACTCGCAACCTGTGGGCAGCCCGTGATCGCGTTGCCCCTTGGCAAGTCCTCACGCGACCATCCTTCACGCGAACAGGTAGCTCATGCGTCTGCACATCCTCGGCATCTGCGGCACCTTCATGGGCGGTGTCGCCGCGCTGGCGCGTGAACTCGGACTCGAGGTCGAAGGTTCCGACGCCAACGTCTATCCGCCGATGAGCACCCAGCTGGAAGCGCTCGGCATCGACTTGATGCGGGGCTACGCCGCCGAACATCTGCAGCCTGCGCCTGACCTGGTGGTAGTGGGCAACGCGATGACCCGCGGCAATCCCGCCGTGGAATACATGCTCGACCAACGCCTGCGTTACATCTCCGGCCCGCAATGGCTGGGTGAGACGCTGCTGGCCGATCGCGATGTGCTGGCGGTCGCCGGCACCCACGGCAAGACCACCACCACCAGCCTGCTGGCTCACTTGCTGGAAAGCGCAGGTCTTGCGCCCGGCTTCCTGGTCGGCGGTGTACCGGGAAATTTCGGTGTGTCGGCACGGCTGGGGCAGGGCAAGCCGTTTGTGATCGAGGCGGACGAGTACGACACTGCGTTCTTCGACAAGCGCTCGAAGTTCGTGCACTACCGGCCGCGCATCGCGATCCTCAACAATCTCGAATACGACCATGCAGATATTTTTCCGGATGTCGCCGCGATTCAGCGCCAATTCCATCACCTCGTGCGCACCGTGCCGGGCAATGGTCGACTGATCGTCAACGCACACGACCATTACCTCGCCGACGTATTGGCGATGGGCTGCTGGACGCCGGTGGAAACATTCGGCATTGGCCGCGGCGACTGGCAGGCCACACTGATCGAAGCGGATGGTTCGACATTCACCGTGCACCGCCGCGGCGAGCTGGTCGGCGATGTGCGCTGGACCTTGCTGGGTAACCATAGCGTGATGAATGCACTGGCCGCGCTGGCCGCGGCCACCGCTGCAGGTGCCGATCCGCACGCGCTGCTGAGCGCGTTCAGCACGTTCCAAAGCGTCAAGCGGCGGATGGAGCTGGTGGGTGAGGTGAACGGCGTGCGCGTCTACGATGACTTCGCCCATCACCCCACCGCGATCGCCACCACACTGGCTGCACTGCGCGCGAACGTGGGCGACGCGCGCATCCTGGTCGCGTTGGAGCCACGCTCCAATTCGATGCGTCAGGGTGCTCACGCCGATGCACTGGCCCCCTCATTGAAGGACGCCGATGCGGTGGTGTTTCTGCATCGCCCCGAACTGCCCTGGGACGCCAGGCACGTCACCGCGGCGTTGGACGGTCGCGGCTACACCGCGCCCACTGTGGATGGGTTGATCGATTTGCTGGGTTCAAAGGTACAGCCCGGCGACCAGGTGATCTTCATGTCGAACGGCGGCTTCGAGGCCGCGCCGCGTCGCTTCGTCGAGCGTCTGCGACAGGATTGAGTCTGCACGTCGTGACGGGTGCCGCTGACCGGATACAACGCACTGGCTACACTTGGCGGATGGCCACCCAGTCTGCGCTCATCGAGATGCCATTGTTTCCGCTCGCCACGGTGTTGTTCCCCGGCGGCCAGCTGCAACTGCGGATCTTTGAACCGCGCTATCTCGACCTCGTACGCGAGTGCACGCGCTACGACACCGGCTTCGGCGTGTGCCTGATCCTGGATGGACGGGAGGCCGGCATGCCGGCCGTGCCGACCGCGATCGGCACGATCGCGCGGATCAGCGACTTCCACCGTGACGAGGATGGCTTGCTTGGTATCGTTGCCGAGGGTGGTTCACGTTTCCGTGTCGAGCGCAGCCGGGCGCGTGCCGATGGTTTGCTGCGCGGTGACGTCGAGATCTGGCCGACCGAGCCGGAGCAGCAGGTGCCGGTGGAGTTTGCGCTGCTGCAGAGCATTCTCGAGCGACTGATCGAGACCATGGCGCCGCACTGGCGGCATGCGCCGCGCAGCGCCTACGACGATGCCAGTTGGCTGGGTTTTCGTCTGGCCGAGTTGTTGCCACTGGACCCGGCCGAGCAGCAGCGCATGCTTGAGCTCACCGATCCGCTGCTGCGGCTGGCGGAGCTGCGCGACATCCTGCCGCGTTTTCAGAAACCCTGAATCACCAGCGCGGGCTGGCGGTTTCTGGACTGACTTCTGCGCGTAAACCGACCCGGCGCTTTAGACTGACCCGGCACTTTAGTCTGATACTTTCAACGGAGTCGAAGCACATGGGCAATCTGGCCGGCAAGACCTTGTTCATCACCGGCGCCTCGCGCGGCATTGGATTGGCGATCGCGTTGCGCGCAGCCCGCGACGGGGCGAACGTCGTGATCGCGGCCAAGAGTGGCGTGGCCAATCCAAAATTGCCCGGGACCATTCATACCGCTGCCGCGGCGGTCGAGGCGGCCGGCGGCAAGGCGCTGGCGTTGCAGGTGGATATCCGCGAGGAGGAGCAAGTCGTGGCCGCGGCCGCGCAGGCGGCGGAACATTTCGGTGGCATCGATATCCTGGTCAACAACGCCAGCGCGATCTGGCTGGCCGGCACCGCCGATACGCCGATGAAACGATTTGATCTGATGCATCAGGTCAATACCCGCGGCACCTTTCTGGTGACCCGCAGTTGCCTGCCGTATCTGAAGCAGGCGGCGAACCCGCATGTCCTGATGCTGTCGCCGCCGCCGAACCTCGATCCGAAATGGTTCGCGCCGCACACCGCCTACACCATAGCCAAATACGGCATGAGCCTGTGCGTGCTGGGCATGAGCGCGGAGTTCGCGCCGCTCGGCATCGCGGTGAACGCCTTGTGGCCACGTACGGTGATCGCCACTGCAGCCATTGCCATGATCGATGGTGTGGAGGCCGAGCAATGCCGCAAGCCGGAGATCGTCGCTGACGCCGCCCATGCCATTTTCACCTTGCCGGCGCGCAGCTATACCGGCCAGTTCGCCATTGATGAAGAGGTTTTGCGGATGTCCGGCGTCACTGACTTCGATGCCTATGCGATGAGCCCGGGTCAGCCTTTGTTGCCCGATTTGTTTCTCGACTGAGGCCTGTGTGACAGCTCTCCGCACGGATTTCCCGCTGTCTTGAGGGGTTCCCCTACATCTTTTCAGGCCATTTCCTGCATTGAGGTCATCTCAGTGCATTAATTGTGGCGTATAGTTCGCCACTCTATTGACAGCAATGTTCTTCTGTGCCTAATCCATGACCGAGTGTTAAGACACCGGTGCCAAACAACCAATAAACAGGATGGTGGACGGGAGGGGACAATGGACGACACTCCGAGGGGCGGGCGTTGCGTGGTCTGGTTTGGTCAGCCGATCGCAGCGGAGCAACAATCCCTGGCCAAGTCAGGCTGGTCAGTCCGGGTCGCCAATATCAACGCGCGCGAAGGAGTCGGTGTCCGCGCAGGTCAGACTGTGGTGGCGATGGCCGATTTTCGCCATGGCGATGACAATGTCCTGCAGGCGATGGGGCGCCAGATCGCCCAATATCCGCGGGTACCCTGGATTGCGCTGGTTTCGTCTGAGATGCCAACGCAGGAGCCGCTGGTAAAACGCATCCTGCTCAACTGCGCTGAATTATTTACCGCGCCGATCGATATGCCCAGGCTGCTGGAGACGCTGGCGCGCTTCAGCGACGGCAAGCAGCCACAACTGGTGATGGCCGAGCCGGATACGCTCGGCATGGTCGGGCAGAGCGCCGCGATGCTGGCCGTGCGCTCCAGCATCCGCAAGTACGCGCCGGTGGATCTGCCCGTGTTGATCACGGGCGAAACCGGAACCGGCAAAGAGGTAGCGGCGAGCGCGTTGCACGAGTTGTCGGTGCGTGCGATGCGACCATTCGTCACAATCAATTGCGGCGCGCTGCCTTCCAACCTGGTCCAGTCGGAATTGTTCGGTCACGAACGTGGCGCGTTCACCGGCGCCAATGCGCGGCGGATCGGCCATATCGAGAGCGCATCCGGCGGCACCGTATTCCTCGATGAAATTGGCGACTTGCCGCTGGACGCGCAAACCAGCCTGCTGCGCTTTCTGCAAGAGGGCACCATCGAGCGAGTCGGCAGCAGCCAACCGATTCGTGCGGACGTGCGCGTGTTGGCGGCCACCCATGTCGATCTGGAAATGGCGGTAGCCGCAGGCCGCTTCCGTGAGGATCTGTATTACCGGCTCAACGTGCTGCGTCTGCGCATGCCGGCATTGCGCGAGCGCTTGGACGACGTGGAAATGCTTGCGCAGCATTTTCTCGATGTCTTCCGCGAGCAGCACCATAGTCATGCCCGCTTGTTCAGCGGCGCCGCAAAGCAGGCCATGCGCGCGTTTTCCTGGCCCGGCAACGTGCGCGAGTTGCTCAACCGCGTGCAGCGCGCCGCGGTGGTGGCCGAAGCCACGCTGATCAGCGTGGCCGATCTGGACCTGCAGGATGCGCCACTGACGAACGCCAACCACTCCAGCCTTGGGTTGACCCGCGTATCGGCCGAGCGCGAGGCGGTCGAGATCTGTCTGCGCGAGAGTCGTTTCAATATCAGCGAATGTGCGCGGCGCCTGAAAGTATCGCGGGTCACCGTCTACCGCCTGTGCAAGAAACATCAGCTGGTGCCGGAGCAGCTGCGCTGAGCGCGCGCGATATTTGCGTACGGCAGACAGCCGGCACCTATCAGGGAATCTGCTGGCGGAGCCGATGAGTCCCCCGCTGGTCGACCGCACCGGGCCGGTGTTCGCCTTGGCCGCGATCATGTCGACGCCTGCTCGTGCCGGGCGGGCTGCAGGTTTATGATGCGCGCCAGCGCTGACCGCCATGAAGATCGTGGGTAGCTGCTTTCCCGCCCATCCTTGTTGACGGTGTTGTCCTGGCGACAACGCCCGGAATCCACCATGCATGCACAAGATCACTCCGCGCAGTCACTGATCGATCTCGGCAAACGTTACTGGTTGCCGGTGTACAAACCGCGCGAGCTGGTACTCGATCACGGCAAGGGTGCCCGTGTGTGGGATACCGAAGGACGCGACTATCTGGATTTCGGGGCCGGCATCGCGGTGAACGCGCTCGGCCATCAGGATGCGGATCTTCTGGCAGCGCTCACCACCCAGGCGCAAAAGCTCTGGCACAGCAGCAACGTGTTCTACACCGAGCCGCCGCTGCGCCTGGCTGAAGAACTGGTGCGCGCTTCGCACTTCGCCGAGCGCGTGTTCCTGTGCAACTCCGGTGCGGAAGCGAACGAGGCAGCGATCAAGCTGGTGCGTCGCTGGGCGGCGTCGAAGGGGCGAGCAGCGGATCAGCGCATCATCATCACGTTTCGGGGCTCGTTCCACGGCCGCACGCTGGCCACGGTCACGGCAACGGCGCAGCCGAAGTATCAGGAAGGCTACGAACCACTGCCCGGTGGATTCACGTATCTGGATTTCAACGACGTCGCGGCGTTGGAAGCGGCGTTCGCCAACGGCGGCATTGCCGCGGTGATGCTGGAGCCGGTGCAGGGCGAGGGTGGTGTGCTGCCGGTCGCGCCCGGCTTCCTCAAGCGTGCGCGCGAACTGTGCGACCAGTACGACGCGCTGCTGGTGCTGGATGAAATTCAGTGCGGCATGGGACGCACTGGTACCCTGTTCGCGCACACTCAGGATCATGTGCGGCCGGACATCGTGACGCTGGCCAAGGCGCTAGGCTGCGGCTTCCCGATCGGCGCGATGCTGGCCGGCCCGAAGGTGGCCGAAGTGATGCAATACGGATCGCACGGGACCACGTTTGGCGGCAATCCGATGGCGGCGGCGGTAGCTCGCGTCGCTTTGCGCAAGCTCTCCTCAACGGAAGTACTGGTGAACGTGGAGCGGCAGGCAAACGATCTGCGTGCCGGGCTGGCACACATCAACCACGAGCTGAAGTTGTTCGCGCAGGTGCGTGGCCGCGGCTTGATGATCGGTGCCGTGCTGAACGACGCGCACAAGGGCAACGCAGCCGAAATTCTCGACTACGCCGCAGCGCACGGCTTGCTGTTGCTGCAGGCAGGCCCCGACGTGCTGCGCTTCGTGCCGCCACTGACGATCAGCGACGCTGATCTGACCGAAGGCTTGCGGCGCCTGCATGCGGCCTTGACGGACTACATGGCAGCCTGGACTCTTTTGCAGGAGGCACGTCCATGAAATACCTGCACAGCATGATACGGGTGCATGATCTGGATGCCTCGCTACGCTTCTATGGCGAGGGACTCGGCCTGCATGAGGTGCGTCGCAAGGAAGTGCCTGAGGGCAAGTACACGCTCGTATTTCTCGCCGCGCCCGAAAGCCCCGATGCGGAAATCGAGCTGACCTGGAACTGGGGTTCGCAGGAAGACTACGGCTCCGCGCGCAACTTCGGCCATCTCGCGTTCCGCGTGGATGACATCTACGCCACCTGCGCCCGACTTCAGGCGATGGGCTACACCATCCATCGCCCGCCGCGCGACGGTCATATGGCGTTCGTGCGCTCGCCCGATCTCATCTCGATCGAGTTGTTGCAGGAAGGTCACCTGCCACCGCAGGAGCCGTGGGTGTCGATGCCGAACACGGGAAGCTGGTAGAGATTGCCGCCCACGCCGACGCGGCGTGGGCAACCTGGTCAGGCGCGTGCTTCGCGCAGCGCCTCGCGCGCGGCCTGCAACGTATCGGCGATGTCCTGCTCGCTGTGTGCGCTGGAAACGAAGCCCGCTTCGAACGCCGACGGTGCGAGATACACGCCGCGCTTGAGCATGCCGTGAAAGAAGCGATTGAACAGAGCGGCATCCGCCGCCGTGGCCTGTGCGTAGCTCTCCACTTTCTCGCCGGTGAAGAACAAGCCGAACATGCCGCCGACGCGATTGGTGCTGAACGAAACGCCTTCGCCGTCGGCCACCGATTGGAGTCCATCGGTCAGCAGATGCGTGCGTGCCGCGAGCTGGTCGTAAAAGCCCGGTGCCTGAACAAGTTCCAGCATCGCCAGACCTGCAGCCATCGCCACCGGGTTGCCGCTCAAGGTGCCTGCCTGATAAATCGGTCCGGCCGGTGCGATCTGTTCCATCAGTTCGCGGCGGCCGCCGTAAGCACCTACCGGCATGCCGCCGCCGATGATCTTGCCAAAGGTGGTCAGGTCCGGCGTGATGCCGTAATGCGCCTGCGCACCGCCCAGTGCAACACGGAAGCCGGTCATCACTTCGTCGAAGATCAACAGCACGCCGTGCTGCGTGCATAGTTCGCGCAGGCCTTGCAGATAGCCGTCTTTCGGCAGGATGCAGTTCATGTTGCCGGCGACCGGCTCGATGATGAGTCCTGCGATGTCATTGCCCTGTTCGGCGAACAAGACCTTCGCTGCATCGAGGTCGTTGTACGGCAGCGTCAGTGTGAGATCGGCATTGGCCTTCGGTACGCCCGGCGAAGTCGGTACGCCGAACGTGAGTGCGCCGGAACCCGCCTTCACCAGGAAACTGTCCCCGTGGCCGTGATAACAGCCTTCGAACTTCACGATCTTCGAGCGACCGGTGGCGCCACGGGCGAGGCGGATTGCCGACATCGTGGCCTCGGTGCCGGAGTTCACCATGCGCACCATCTCGATCGACGGAATCAGCCGCGTGATGGTCTCGGCCATCGTCACTTCGGCCGGGCAGGGCGTACCGAACGACAGCCCGTTTTTCACGGCGCGCTCGACCGCTTCGCGCACGTGCGGGTGATTGTGGCCGACAATCATTGGACCCCATGAGCCTACGTAGTCGATGTAGCGCGTGCCTTCCACATCCCACAGATAGGCGCCATCAGCACGCGCGGTGAAGAACGGCTCGCCACCGACCGACTTGAACGCACGCACCGGCGAATTCACGCCGCCGGGCATCAGCGCCTGTGCGCGCTGGAAGAGTTCGTGGTTGCTCGTCATGGTGATGTTCCGCAAAAAGATGAGTAGAGGTCGGTGAAGCTTTGTGCCGCGTGGCGTACGTCGGCAGCGCCAAACACCGCCGAGATGACGGCCAGATAGTCGGCGCCTGCTTCGACCAGCGAGGCCGCATTGTCGGGCGTGATGCCTCCGATCGCCACCCGCGGCACATCCAGCGCGGCACTTTGCCTCAGCAACTCAATCGAAGCGCGTGGCGCCAGCGGCTTGGTGGGCGAAGGGAAAAATGCACCGAATGCGATGTAGCTGGCGCCAGCGGCCGCCGCCGTCTTTGCTCGCTGCAATGAGTCGTAACACGACACGCCGATGATCGCGTCCTGGCCGAGCACGGCGCGCGCGGCGGCAAGGTCATCATCGTCCTTGCCCAGATGCACGCCATCGGCAGCTACTGCCAGCGCCAGCGCGACATCGTCGTTGATGATTAACGGCACGGCGTAGGTGTCGCACAATTGCCTGAGGGCGGCGGCTTCGCTGTAGCGCTTTGTCGAATTGTCACCTTTGTCGCGGTATTGCAGCAGTCGCGCGCCGCCCGCCAGCGCTTGGGAAGTCACATCCAGCAGGTCGGACCGCGGGCCATCGGTAATCACATACAGGCCGCGGCCCATAACTTGTGCGAACGTTTTCAAATCGTGATCTCACACGCGTGGATAGGGTGATGGGCGATGATGCATGCTTTCGCATTGCCCGACGAGTTGCGAGAATGTGCCATTCCCTCATGATCATAGAAGCCCGACAATGAGCCAGAGTTCCACCGAAACCACCCTGCGCAAATGGATGTGCGTCGTCTGCGGTTATATCTACGACGAAGCCGTGGGCGTGCCCGATGAAGGTATTCCGGCCGGTACGCGCTGGGAAGACGTGCCACTGACCTGGACCTGCCCGGACTGCGGCACCACCAAGGACGATTTCGAGATGATCGAAATCGACTGAGGGCCGTCAGTTGCCCGCAAACGGCCCGATATCGTCATCACATTGACCGGGCCGTCTGTTCTGATGCTCCTGCGCGCCACGAAGCGGCGCGCCACTGTAAGGAGCACACCATGCAACAGTTCATTCCCTTCGAAGATGACTGGGACGCGCTGGAAAATCTGCGCCCCGAGGCCTTGATCCCGTTTCGCCTGGGCCTGCTCGGACCCTCTGAGCTGCCCGCTCCCCGCGCTGCGCATGCGTTGCCCTCGATCTTCGGCTCACCAGCTTGCGCGCAGATCCAGTGCGCGTTACCGATCGACAACTCCAGCAGCACATAGTGGTGGGTGCATTGCGCGGATAGCTAGCTACGTGCAGGGATCGACCATGTACGTAGCTGGCCAACAGCATCGAAAGGCGTCAGCGTTCCGCATCAGGCGATCTCCATCGAACGCATGATGTGTGGAGCGGGATCAATGCAAGAGCCGCTGCGTGGTCGATGACGTGGAACTCGAATGTCTTCGTTCTGTGCATTTCCGAGAGAAAAGTCTGCGCGCCCTCTTCACACAGAGGCGCTGCGGCGCTATGATTCTCCCCCCTTCGACGAGCTGCTCTTCGCGAAGGGCGTCACCACCAGCCCGGATAGAAAATTTCTTATCCCAAGGTGTTGACGGTCGCGAAAAGCGATGTAGAATGGGCGGCTCACCCGGGACGAAAGGTCTTGGGGCGGTATCGAGGAATCGGTGCCAAGTGATTGATCTTTGACAGTGTGCGCAGGTGAATTGTGTG
>Ga0302223_10000755_pt1 | contig 19198 bp, 34 predicted proteins | sample II_Palsa_E2_3_FD_194565 | JGI IMG/M metagenome (GOLD analysis project Ga0302223, IMG submission 194565) | Peat permafrost microbial communities from Stordalen Mire near Abisko, Sweden - II_Palsa_E2_3 | ecosystem: Environmental > Terrestrial > Soil > Palsa > Peat permafrost | place: Sweden... | reverse complement strand
TCGCACCGTAGAGAAACTATATTACCGATTGGGGCTAGTTAATAGCCAGTTTTGCTAGTATTTACGCACCTCCTGTCAGGGTTAGGGTAGTTATTACCCGCGATTACTATTTGTTAATCACGGTTGAAAACCCGGTTGGAGCTGATAATCATCTGCTACTACTTTATAATACCTAGAGCACTCTCCACGCTCATTGAGGACTCTATTAATAACTTCCACAATTTCTTTTCCCTGTTTTTCAGTCACCCAGCCCAGAATAAATTTCTCATCCGGGTAATCTCCAGCAAAGTTATCTGTGTCTACTATTCTCATCACTCCTCCGGGGGGCTATTCGCATCCCGCACGCCCTCAACAAACTTCCCACCACGCGACAGCCACGAAGTGAAGATCGGCTTGAAATCCGGGGGCAATCCAGCGGCAATTGCCAAGTTGCGGGTCTTGACGTCAGCCTGTGAGTTGGCTGTGTCCCATGTGAATTTGGAACCTTCGCGGACAGCGAGAATCACATCCGAAAACATTGCTGGCAACTTCGGGGCCAACTTATTCCCGAGAGTGCTGACCATCAGCTTGATACCACCGAGAACTTCATCCTTTTCCCGCTCGACGTGAGCAATGAGGATGAAATGGCACTTGCAAGCGTCCGTCCAGAGGTTGATGACCTTCTCGATCTGATCCTGGGCTATTCCCCAGTCGCTAATATTCTTGACAGGCTTATTTCCCACGACGAGGGACATTGCCATGCGAGCCAGACCGGCCATTCCGTCGATAACAAGGATTCGGTTCGGACCCCACTCATCAGCGCAGCCAAATTTCTTGCCTGTTCTGTCGTCAGGGAAATCGTTAAGGACTTCGAGGAGCTTGATAAATCGATTGTGTTTGGATCTGTTGGGATCATTTGTTTTCGCCAGTGTTTCCAATGACATCGTGTTAACTCGCTTCGCACCTTCCAGCATGTCCTTGAACGATGCCTTAGCTGCTTCGAGATAATGCCAATGGAGGTTAGGGGGTAGAGGTTTCCCCTTGCTCTTGTAGTAGCCGAGCAGGGTTTCCATCCCGGGTTCCAGACCGAGGTAAAACACTTCCAGATCGGGGTAGGCTTCGGCAATGGTTCCGATGGCGTGGGTTTTGCCTGTGCCTGATGGCCCCATCAGCATACAATTTACGCCCGGTAGTGCCGATAGTTCCATTCCTGGAAGATCAGCGGAGTCTCCTACTGCTGTACCTTGTTCGAGTGTCATTACATGTGATCCGCGTAGAGTTCCAGGTAAATTCCTGTGTATGTCGCTTTCCCTTTCATCAGGGATTCAGCGTAGTAGCGCTTTCCATCAGTGAAGTCGAATCTGGCTTTGTTGACGGGGAATATCTGCCCTTCCCAAAGGACCTTCACTGGTAAATGTTGAATCTCTGCCGGAAAGGATAGCAAGTATTCGGCTAGCTCCCCTATCGACATGTTGTCCTCTTCAGGCTCTTTCCAGCTTTCTGTCATTTTCCTTATCCCATAGTCGTAAGTGAAGGGCGAATTCCCTTTTGATAACTTCATCCGGCAAGATAGCGGTGAGTTCCGGTTCCCAATTCAGCATCAGGGAGCCTGCGATTGCATAGCGGGACTTCCCGTGCTTCTCGCAATACCCCCCGATGATCCGCCAATCCGCCATTGAGTTGAGCACCGGCATCCTCGCCCAAATCTCCCCACAGCACGGGCAGAACATCACGTAAGGGACAGGCTGTTGGGCTTCCCCGTGAATGAATCGGATGCGGTCTTCAGAAGAGCCGAGGTAGTTAGTTCCGATGTAGAAGTGGCGGAAGAATTGCATGTCACTTCTGATAAAAATACATCACTAAGGCACCTATTACTGCTCCGCAGAGAAATTCAAGTAAAGCCTGAAGAACTACTGTTGACGTTGTCATAATTACATCAGTCCTTTCAATTCTTCACCAAGCGCATGGCCGTCTCCAAGCAACAATCCAGGGAGTCCTGGGGCAGGAGGTGCTTCTTCTGGCCGGACGAAGCCCCACTTAGACTCGTAATCGGCAACACTAATCTCAGCACGCTCCAATGGGTCCCACACACGCTGCACGAAATGTGCTGGAAGCCATTCATCGGGGTTGCTGGATTTGCAGATTCGCTGAAACTGGCAACCACCATATTCCGTACACGCCCCGTCGATGTCATAATCCCAGTACCCCTCTTCCCAGCAAGCTATCATTCGTTTGATATCTCTGAGAGTTTGCTTCTCCCAGAGGGCGATTTCATGAGGGCTACGATAGGTCGGGACTTCCATCGTGTCGTACTTGGTCTTGAGGATGGAGATGCCACGGACGATAGTGCCCTGGGGTTTGATGCCTTGCTGGAGGAGAGCCCAGTTGTAGCCGGTGAACTGGCTGCGCATCTCCCACTGCCGGCCCCAAGTAGCCCCTAAGGAGCTGGTGGTTTTCTCGTCGTAGTTCCAGATCCCTGTACCATGACGATTGGCAACCATATCACTACGCCCAGTATAGAGAATAGGAACACCGGTAACAGGATGATTAATAGCAAGAGGCTCAGCAAAAGAGAACTCAATGCCCTTTCGACCCCCAGGCAGCGTAATCGGTTCGGCACCATCACCCCCTAATGGGTAGTTGAAAAGATAGAATTCGAAAGCCCCGAGCATGCGTTCCAGTGACTTGGCACTCTCTGGAGTACACTCGAAATCCCCGTACCCCTTGATAAGAGCAGTCATTCCGATTGCTTCTGAATCGCTGTTGGACTTTCCTTCGACGTAGAAGGCTTCCCGAGCGGCTTCGATTGCTGAGGCGAATGCGCCTCCGGCGACGAGATGGACGCTCTTGGTGGTGCTTTTCCAATGCTCTACGTAGCTCAGGAAAAACTTTTGGGGGCATGCCCGGAACGCGGCGATCAACGTGGAGTCGACTGCATTGGGGAACATTGGGCGGAATTTAAAAGGGGATGTCAAGATCATCTCCCTGTGGAGCTACCTGAAACTCGATCGCGGTCAGCTGGTTGATTTCGGCCTGGATTTGGGTGATGCGGTGGTTGAAGTCGGCCATGAGCCTAACCCGCTCCGCTTCAAGTGCCTGCAATTTCAGATCTTTCGCATTCAATCCATCAGGGACTTCAAAAGTAACTTCCTGAGAGGCGACAGCAGGGTCGGAATCTCCGTATTTGTCGTAGGGCCATACTGTGAAAGAGACACAATCTTCGTATTCGTAAGTCTCCTGATTGTAGTTCTGGCTTGGTCCTGCTATCAGATAAACCATTTGTGTTACTTGCATTTCGAGCCTCTGTAGTTGTACTACGGTTAGATGCCTAGTTCTTTCAGCAGATCGTCGGAGTTTACATCCTCCGGTTTGAGCTTCTTCGGCTTTGCTGCTGTGCCCGCTGCGGCACGCTTCTTCGGCTTGGGAGCTTCGAGATTGGCGCGCTCCTTGCGGATTGCCTCGATAGCGATTTTCATTTCATCAATCGACAATTGACCTAATGCTGCTCGGTTGCGCCAATCTTGAACCTGTTCGTTAATCAATTCACTTGCCATCGCTGAAAATCTCCGGGTCGTAGGCTTCCCAGTCATCACAAACCATTGCCCAATCGAATTCACCGGGAGAATAGCAAGGGTGACAAATACGAACAAGCTTGTCATGCAACTCTTCAGGGATCAGCACGAACTTCACCCCGTCGATGGTGGTTTCTTTAAGATGATGCATGTTATTTGTCCTGGTAAGTTTTTCGGTAATACCCGCCAGACTGCATACCGCGACAGGATGCATCATCCGGGACTGCCACAGTAACTCTCTTACGACGGCCACAGTTCACGTGAGAGCATTCCTGCTGGGTCTTTTTATGGCAAGCCGGGCAGAAGTCTAAGGGGTCGGGCACATTCAATTTAACTTTTCCCATTTCAGCCTCCGATTTAGTTTCTCACCGCGATTAATCAATAGTAATCCCGGTAAATAATAGATGCTAGTCAGATTTAACGGGTAACAACCCGTGATCTCGTTTAAACTTATACGCTTTTACTGTAATGCCATATTCAGCTGCAAGCTCGTATAAATTTTTTCCCCCTGTTTTTAAACAAACTCTACGATTGAGGGCCTGTTCTGAAGAGGTGGACCATTTACAATTACTTTTACAGTAATTGCCATCATTATCAATGCGATCTATCGAATGCTGTTTCGAGGGAGCTCCTCCCATATCCCGGAAAAAGGCGGAAAACTCTTCCCATTCCGGGGCATAAGTAATCCCCCGACCTCCGTACTGATCGTAATTCCGAACATTAGGGTTGTTACACCTGTCTTTTAAGTTTCTCCAGGCCAACCATTCCTTAGTTTCAGTTCTTCCGTGCTTAAATTTTTCAGGGTGAACTTCGGCCCAATTGCAGCCGCATCCTTTCGAAAGGCCCCTGCGAAGATTTCCCCCATAAACTTCTGCAAGTGTTCCGCAAACACACCGACAAACCCATACCGCTCTTGTCTGTCTATTGGGGGCTCTTTCCACAACTTCCCAGTTCCCGAACTTTTCCCCAACAATATCAACCGCTTCCATTTAGATTCTCCTTGCACTCCCCATGAGTACGCACAAACATCATATGCAAACTAGTTTAGGCAAGGTAAAGTCTTTTACTAGCACGAGAGCACGCTACATATAAACACTGAAAAGCCTCTCTACGGTTCCTGTTGTAAAGAGTATCCTGGAAATCTACGAATACATTGGTATACGTAGACCCCTGCGATCTATGCGCAGTGATTGCATAGGCAAATTTAATCTGATGGAACAAGTCCTTAAGGTCCCAAAAACGTCGCCAGAGTTTTGGATTCCCCCTGGCTTCATGGGCCAACAGTTCACAATCATTGTCGTGTTGTTGTTGACTAGCTGGATGAATGACTAAGAGGCGAATAATCTGGTTATCCTCCCTTCGGCATTTCAACTCCAGCGCGTGATACTTCGGCTCCAGCGGATGCTTGCACTCAATCACTCCTTCAACAATAGCCTCGTCGTCGGTGTGGAGGAGCAGGTCGTCATTCCGCTCACAAGGGCCAGCTGCCACAACTCGGTCTCCCACAAGAAAAAATCCTGGCTGCGCTTCTGCTCCAAAGATAGCGGCTCTGGCGATTTGGTTGTACTCGTCAACCTTGACATTTCGCCAGGAGATGACCTTAGTTGTTCGGCCATCAGCGAATTCACCTCGGGAGGCTGCTGCATAGATTTCTTTTTTGAAGTCTGGCTTGCTGAGCTTCCAGACACCCTCTCCGTTTCGGTTGTCAGATTTGATATTAATTGAAGGTGCCGGAGAGAATATAACTTCTCGAATCGAAGAGACGAGCGAGAGAATCTGGTTGTCATGGCGCATCACCTTAGTGAGTTGAATGCCCGTTTCACCCTGCAGGGCAAGGCTCTCTGATTCTTTCACAGGAGGTAGCTGCGCAGGGTCCCCCATGAAAACCACTTTGAGGTTGAATTTGTCCGCGATGTCGGAGAGCAGGTCGAAGAGGTGCGCATTCACCATCGAGGCTTCGTCTACAACAATAACATCCAGGTCTGACAGGTCAACAGGCTTACCGTGTGCGATTTGCTTAGTTTCTCCGTTCTTGTCAACTCGGAGGCCCAGCAAGGAATAGATGGTTGAGGCACTGCCCACGATCTCCCGCAGGACTTTTGCTGCCTTGTTTGTTGGAGCAGTGTAAGCAAATCTAGCATTCGACGACCCAACTCGTCTGGCGACCTCCCGCATGCAAGATGTTTTGCCGGTGCCAGCATAGCCACGGAAGCAGAAGTACCAGTCGGTGAGATAGGGGCTGGAGATGTAGTTGAGGAGTTCTTGGATCGCTTCGAGCTGGTCCGAGGTGAACTCGAATGGGGCTTCAGCTTGGTAGAGCGTCGCGTCCGCTTGGGATGCTGATAGTTCTTCATGATTCACAATTGAGCCTTTTAGCTGTCAGGGCTTGCCCTGGTGGTGGGGGTGAGTTACTTGTTCTCTTTATCGAGTACGGGGGAGTAGTAGATGATCAGTCCTAACATCTTGGCGATACGGTGTTCTTCCTTAGCGCCCTTGCTATTCTGCCAATCGGGGAGCATCAGCAAGCTGTCACAGAGGGGGATAGCAGCTACACAGTAATGCATCATGTACTGCCAGAGAGCTTCCCCCTCTAGCGGATCAATCGGCCAATCAATGTGGATTGGATTGAACACAGAGCAACCGGCTGAGAGCAGCATCCGTTGCGCGAGGAGGAACGAGGGCCGGTTGAATTCCTCGATACCGGTGACAGGGCCGGAGATGTAGCAGGTGGTATTCGGCTGCGGGAACTCTGTGGAGTTTCTGGCGAGATTCGGCCACAAGTCACACTGGGCGTAGTTCATCCCCCCATGCGGCATCTTGCCTAAGTCCGCTGGCTTCAACCAACACGCTGATGCTGCATCACGTCGTTCTGCTGGGATCATGCTTGCTACTCCTCTAGGCCCAAGAGCCAGTCTGTTGAACATTCAAGTACCTGAGCAATTTTGATCAGGTTATGCACGTGCGGGGCTGCTCCGCGATTCTCTATAGCAGTGATACTGTAAACAGACATGTTTACGGATTTGGCGAAGGCATTGAGATTGGTAAATCCCCTGCGATTGCGCTCTTTCTTGAGACGATCCCCCAGTGGGGTTGTTCCGTCAGATTTCCTGGCCCATCCCATTTTCTTTCTCCAGTGAGGTTTCGATTTCAGTGAGCTCTCCGTCAAGTGTTTCAAAATATTGACGTGTCAGACCTTCGAAGAACTTGCTCTTGTCACCATGCGGGACTCGATTTTCCACTTCGGACTTGAGGTGGGAGTCGAGTCGGTCGGCCAGATCCTGGGGCAGGGTGAAGCCAATGCGGACAGGTGGGGTGGTTTTGCGAGGACGGCCCATTAGGAAGACTCCTTTTCAATTAGATGAACAATGCGTCTGCGACTCACTTCAGTGCTTTCGTAGGCGTCTATCGACACATCAAGCCATGAGCCGTTGTGCTGTTCTATCTGGCAGATCACCACCGGTCGCGCATCTGCGCCCTGCGTGGGGGCGACGTCATCGGTATAGAACGTCTTGCCGTCGTCACTTTTTACTTTGGTAGGCCAGATCATTTCGATTCCTTTTCAGATTCTAGGGCTGAGGCAGCCAGCATTGACACTTGCAGGCCCAAGCCGATGGACAAGCGCGCGGCAAGTAACAAGCTGATCTTGTAGCCCTTGTGGTTCTCGACTTCCCAGATATAAGACTTCGAGCAACCGATGGCATCGGCTGTTTCTTCGAGCGTCAGGCCAAGCGCTTCACGGCGCGTACGGATCAATTCACCGAGCCTCATGGCTTATCTCCGCCCATAGACGCCGCAAGGAGGGCGCGAGCAAATGCTAATGCGTCATCCCAATACAGTTTGCTACCTTCAAGCGCATATCGGGCGTGAGAGTCAAAATGTTCTTTAATCTGCCCATCCGTCAGCACGCTCGCTACGGGGCTGGCAGGGGTGGCGTAGAGCGGAACATTTGAAGATCCAGCACCGTTAGGGTAATCAGATGCCCAGACGAACGACTCTTGACGGCGGCCGTCATTCGGATCGTAGAACGCTACCGGCTCGCTTCCAGTGGTCGGAGCGGTGGAGAGGAATGTGCGTGCCTTCAATATCAACTCCCGAAATCGGAAGCCGTCGCACGGTTCGCCATTCTCTTCGCATAGCAGCGTGATCGTTTCGAGCGTGCTCCGGATGTCATACGCGCCTGGATCGCGCTCGCCTGCCGCTTGAGAGATCGGTGAGGGGGTGGGAGATTTCATCTCAGCTACTCCTTCAAAGTAATAGGGGCATCCGACCAGCCCTGGGTTAAATAGCAATTCGGGCAGATCGGAGTGTAGAGAGGGCGGATTTCAATTTCCCTTGGAAGGTCTTTCAGGTCGAAAGCGTCCTTGGGCTGGAGATAGGAGATAGCACGTAGCCGGAGGTTTTCCTTCTTGATGAAGGTGCCCTCGACTCGCTGGTGTTCTGTATGGCAGGTAGTGCAGACCTGGGCGTGGATCAGGAGGATAGCTGCGAGCGGCTTCCAGCCTTCAGCGGTCTGCTTTATCTTGGCTACGTCCTTGTAATGCTCGGCTACTTCCGGCCCGGTCATCCATGCAGCTGTTTTGGGGAGGACTGCACCCTTGTTGGAAGCCTTTTTGGCAGATTTTTGCTCTCTGCGGGCCTTCTGGATGTCGACGGACTCTTCGAGGAGAGAGTCGAGGTCTAGTCCTACATCAATATCTATTGTCACGTGAGCCTCACAATGGAGAATAAGGGGGAATCTAGCTAGCTCGGGTCTGTATCCCCGCATCCTTCTCTAGTGCTAGCCCCGACTCCATAACTCTAATTATAGTTATTCACGCGGAAAACGCAACTCAGTTATCAAAAAGAGTTTTCGACGGGGATTACTATTTAGTAATCGCGGTGGGAAATGAATTCCACAAGAGAAAAGAGACCTCAACAGCTTTCACTGGAGGTCTCTTGAACCGTAAGGCACAACACAGGAGGCTCAGTTCTGTGTCTATTACGGCATGTTCGCTGCAAATACCCTTATCGCGGGGGACCCATTAACAGTTTTATTCAGGTAGTCACTCCTGAACTAGACTGAGGCGTTGACTAGACGCTGTTGTCACCCCTGATAAGGATACTTAGGCGGGAAGGTGTCAGGGACGTACCGATCGACCTTCCCAGGCTCCCCTCCTTTTGAATAGCTAGGGGCCGCTATTTGCTTCTCGCTCTGTTACTCCGCGCCAAGTTCCGACAGCAGATCTTCCGTGTTCACTCCGTTATCCTTCGGTTTTTGCTTTTTCTTGCTTTCCAACTCAGCAATCACCGGCTTCAACGTCGGATTGTCACGCAGCGCGAGCTTCTCCGTGTTGGTTTTGCTCTTCAGGAAGCTCTTGACGGCTTCCGCGGTCTTGCCGGAGACCTGCACCAAGGCCTTTGCCAACACCGACAGACCAGCCATCGCATTGCTTTCCCCGCGTGCACGCTCAGCACCCCACTCCCCACCTTCCAGACGGGCGATCAGCTCTTCCTCTGCGATCACCATGTCTTCCACATCATCCAGACCGGCGACTTCATCGCCGAGCTTCTGCAGCATGCCGTGGGCAGCAAACTTCGCGAAGAGTGGCTTGTTGGCTGCGAGGGAGAGCTGACGCGTTTCACCATTGACGAAATCCAAGGTGATCGTCACGTCGAAGTTGTCTTCCGAGATCGCTGCCGTTTTCAGCAACCGGCGCTTGCCAGCAAATTCCACTTCACGGCCATCGCTCATCACAACAGTCTTCACTTCCCGCACTGCCTTGGCCTTTGCCGCCGTGCCCACTTCAGTTGCTTCCGTCATCTCTTGTTACTCCAGTTTGGTTGGTGTTCAGTAGGCGACTCGGTAGTTGGCGAGTCGTTAGAGAGACTATAGAGCAGCGCGGGGCGAGTGTCAACCGAGTAATTGCTATGGTTTGTTGCCGTGTGCCGCTCGTATGGAGGCGAGGTGAGCGAGATGTTCCGATAGGGGCGTGACCGATTCCATAACCCCCGGAGTGGTCGGACCATCTGCGAAGCCCTTTTCTAATCCCAAGGCATCGCGGAGGGCTTCGGATTCTTTATCTTCCCCCTTTCTGTAGAAAACCAGCGCGGTCCCAGCGATGCGCATGGACAAATTAGTGCACATAGCGGTTAGGTCCGGGCGATCTCCGCAGACTCGCAGGGCATTGAAATAGCTATAGATACGAAAGCGCAGCGCATGAGCGAGCTTGTGCGTGGCGAAGTCTATCGGGAATTCATCGGCTCCGGATAGGAAAGCCTTGTCCACGCGGAGGAGCATCTGCTCGAATTCCTTTCCAAAATCGGACAACTCTTTACCTTTTGGCATGGCTGATTACCTATTGAAGTAGTGCTGCATGAATGGTTATTCGGGATTGGTCTGCCGTTTTCCCCGGGTAGTTCTCAGACTACCGCCACTTCATTAAAACATAAAGGAAATCCCGCTCTATGGCGGGTTCGTTTCCATCGCACGCCGTAGACTACCAGCGCTTACTTTGCCCCCCATGACGAGGCGGGGGCGAGGCCGAATCGATATGCTCAATCACGAGTGTCATTGCCCCGACAAACCCTGTGTACCATGCCTCACGTGACGCTCGCATCACAGCTGGGGATAGGTAGGTCGGTAGGTACTTTCCAGGACAATCAATGGCCGATTGGGCCAGCTCTCGTAGGGAGTTGTGTTTTGAGTTGTGACTCGCGCACATGGCAGCGAGGGTTTCGGTAATGGCAGAGATTTCACGTGGCATGCTGAGCCCCTAGTAAATGACCGGGATTACTAAATGTTAATCCCGGTGAATAACGATCAATTCCCACTGGCCTCACTCACGACGAAATCACCCCATTCCTGCGCAGTGATATCGAGAACCCTATGGGAAACCCCGATTCGGTAAGTCGGCTCCTCAAACCTAGATGCTATTAGGAGAACCAGAGCCACCGCACTATCATGCCCGGTTACCCATTCGGTAGCGAAGAGTCGCTTGTCTTTCGTTTCTACAGTCACTTGATATTGATGCATGATATGAGCCTCTATGAAGGTTAGAACTACGGGAAGTACAAAGTCTCGTATTGTTCGGGCCTGGATAGTGTGATAGGCGAGTATCACGACATCCGTGCTGCTATTTAGTTAGTGGTAAGGGCGGAACGTTGTTAGAAATAGCCATGCTGCAGCATCCACAAAAGGCCAGCAAAAAACATTGTTAGAGCGACTACGAATCGAATCAGGAACATGAGCGGTTACCACGGACGTTCATCGGATATCCCACGCAACCATAACCACGTGCGGTAGCTGACGGGATAGGTGGCCTCAACTCCACAATGCCGTTTGTAGGTCATGTAGAGGAGGAATATTTCGGTTGTGTGGTTCACGGGGTTGGCCCTCCCGGTACGGCAGGTTTATTTTAATGGATTGCGGACGGCTCGGATAGTCAGAGGTTGCCGCAATCCACTAGTTCTTTACTCGCCGGACGTGACGAGGCGCTTCTTGCTGGTGCGGGTATTGGGTGTTTTCGCGGCAACGGGCACGGGCAAGTCAGCCTCAATTCCCGAACCGTCTCCTGCATCGGCAGCTTCAGGCAGGTCCATGCCGAGTTCACTCAACAACTCATCCGTGTTGACACCATTCACGACCGTAGCAGCCGACAATTCAGCCATGATCTGCACCACCCGCGGGTTCTTACGAAGCGCGGCACGTTGCTCTTTTGTTTTGTTCCCCAGGTAGGCTTTGACGTACTCCATATCACGCCCGGTCATTTTCATGAGAGCCCGGAGCAGGATGTTGTTCACGCCAGCCGTGGGTGACGGTTCGCTACCTGCGGCACGTCCCTCGTTCCACTTCGCCCCATCGGCGGTCAACCGATCGGCAATTTTGCGAACGGCATTGTATTTGTCATCCACGCTTGCCGATGCGCCCGTGTCGAGGTTGCGCGAGATTGCAGCCGCGTCAACGAGTTTCTGCTTCAGCCCGTGGAGGAGGGCTTGATTCCGAATCTCCTCCGACAACGTGTTTGCATCGATCACAATCTCCTTCCCGTTGATGAAGGTCAGAGTGAGTTGCATTTTCGGCAGGAACACGTCAGCCATGATCGTGGATTTCTTGCTGGTGCGGATTACGTTAGACATTGCGAGCCTCTATTAAGAGAATGGGAGTGTCGGACTCTCAACCGTTTGCGAGGTACATTATCCCGTCGCATGTAGATACTATAGAGCAACAAACTGGGAACCGCAAGGACTATCTGCAACAAACTACCATTTATTCGTGATTCGATACAACGCGAATGCTACCAGCCCGATGACAATTACATGCACGATAGCGAGGGCTAGCAGGTCTTTCCATAGTGGCGAGTCGAACTCGTTAGCCTCGCGCCATGAGATAGCATGTTGATGATGTTTCATAAGATGCTCCATACGAGTTTGATGAATCCGACGAGAAAGGCGAGAACAAACAGGAATGACAGGACATTGCCGCAATCCCTGAGAAATTCCGCATCACCCTCGCGGGAGAGTTCAAATTGCTCACGCCAATACTCTAACCATTCGTTCATGTCAGCCTCCACAATGAGTTTTCAACCGCTATTACTAAATGTTAATCCCGGTTAATAACCCGGTCAATCAGTTTCTAGCACCACACTACATTGTCATAACTCACCCGCCGGACAAACCGGACCTTGTTCCATTGCTCATAGCACCGTAAGAGCGGGGTGATATGGTGCGAGGCACGTGCGGGAGTTAGGTAGACCCCGAATTCGGCGTAGAACATAGCCCCTACTCCTTATAACAAATCGAATAATGCGCCACATCACAATACCCGAGCACCACACTACCATTCCCCCCGGATTGCCCCGCGCCGCCACTACTAGCCGATGCGTTAGAGGCTCCGGATTTAGCCGCTTGCCCCGCTGCAGCCTGGCCCCCAGCCGGACCTAACCCCGCACCGCTATGGTTGCCATGGGATGCTCCGACTACGGAGGCATGGGCAGACGCGGCTGCGAGTAGCGCGACGATTGCGATTAGTTGTTTCATTTTGATTCCCCGGCACGAGTTACGATCAGTTTGACGAGCCCCATAAAATCCTGTGTGAGGTCATCACCTTTACGAATGCGGCAATGAAATAGCGTTTTGAGTTGTTCGTCCTGCGCCCACAAAAACCGGACACCGATTCTAATAACGGCAACTCCGCATAAATCCTTAATGTAATTCGGTGCAACTATCAATGTATGTTCCACGTTCCCTCCGTTGGTCTCATCAGGGTACGCGTTACGTACCGACCGCACGAATGCGGTTTCGACCTAGTCACTCCTCCGGGCATTCATTCTCGTCCGCAACCTCGCCATCAACGATCAATGCCACGTGCTCACCAGCCGCACGACCCTCGCCACGCTCGGACATATTCACGTAGTCCTTGTAATTGTCGAGTGCCGACCCTGCGTCGTTGCCATCAAACACCGTACCAATGTTGCCTACTACTACCTGATAGCGTGCCATGTTCGTTACTCCGTTTCGTTGATCGCTAACCCATGACTAGATATTAGTCCACTCAGTCATCCACGTCAACACCTTTCTATCAACTATCTCAAACTATTTCTATCACGCTACCATGCTACGTTGAGAACGAAACTGGCTCGCGGGTAAAGGGCTCGCTACCGACTACTAACACACAGCCTGATACATATATGTAGTAGAGAGAGTGGACTATGCAGAGCGTGAGCTATGGCATGCGTGACTAAACGCTAGCCCTACTCACCACTCGCCTCTCGTTAGCATAGCTCACACACGTGCTCGCTCACCACTACTAGATAGCATGGTGCATGCGGTAGTACTGATCGTCACGTCGATGCTACCGACGAGGGCAATGGTTGATAATTGGACGTTATGTCAAATTGCAAATTGGGGCGGGTGGAGGGGGAAATTGTTGGCAGTGAGTGAAAATTTGCAAGGCATCATCCTATTTTTTCTGAAATTTTCCACTTTCTTCTCTTACTGACTCGGCAATGGAGCATGCTACTTAGTTGGTGTCCAGTTATTTTATTTTTTATTATTTTTCTCCTTACCCGCGAGCCAGTTTCCGAGAAATAGTAGTCTCCTACACGGCTGTCGGAGCCTGCAGATGAGTTTCTCACCGGGATTACTTTTTATTAATTTATGTCGATAACTAACTGAAGCTGATCCGACCCTACCTGATTGACTGGCTGGTTGCGGCCGGCTTCGTACGCGGCGCGCGAATATGTTATCTTCACGTTAAATTAGCCACGGAGCAGCCCCCATGAAACTTAAATACACGCACGAAGCCATGATTGACTTGATCTTGGCAGAGCCGACTGTCACGAATAAAGAACTGGCGACGATCTTCGAGTATTCCGAAGCATGGATCTCACATATTCGCTGCTCCGACAGCTTCCAGTCTCGGATCGCAGAGCGTAAATCCCTGCTCGTTGATCCAGCCATCCGTCGGTCGATTGAAGATCGACTTGCTGGGGTCACGACCTCTGCGATCAACCGGCTCCAGGAAGTCCTCGATGGTCCTGATGCTTCGGCACAGTTCGCGCTGGATGCTCTTGGCGTGGCCACTACTGGTTTGAAGGGGTTGTAATGGATGACGATGCATTCCATGCCATTGCTCAGAGCATTGCTGACACGCCAGCTGTGCAAGAGAAGGTAGTTACCCTTGCCCCTTCAATTGGCTTGGCAAGAGTGAAACCGGAGGGGGGCTTGTCGATTGCTCCTGGAACGGATCTCCGCTACTCCCCAGAACTGATGGTCGATCTCATCATCAACAACCCCGATTACAGCTCCAAACAACTCGGGGAGATCTTCGGTAAGCCCCAGTCATGGGTAGCTCAAGTCCTCGCATCGGCTAATTTCCAGTCTGCCCTCGACCCCAGGAGAGCTGAAGTCCTCAATCCAGAGTACGCGATGACTCTCGAAGAGCGGTTCCGGGGGCTGACTATCCGGTCCCTCAACATTCTCCAAGAGAAGATGGAGACCGGGAAGGCCCTTCCTGACATGACTGTGCTGAAGATAGCCGAACTTGGAATCAAGGCTCTTGGTATGGGGCAGAAGGCTGCGGAGAAAGCACCACCAGAGGAAGCTCCGAAGAACTCCAGTGAGATGGTTGCTGATCGGATCATGGCAGCTATGGCAAAACGGAAGGAAGCCCAGCAAGGTGATGCAGTCGACGTAGTTGCGACGGAGATCCCAAATGAGTAAGGCACACCAGTTGAAGCTACTTCAGCAACTAGCTGCTCCCAGATTGAATGACATCCCCGGGAGGCTGCGGCAACTCGCTGATCGGATGGAACGTGGAGATGTGGTAACGGATGCTCTCTTGTTAATTTTCGATGATGAGATGCAAGATGATGAACTCTGTGTTGTCGGGTTCGGTGATTACACCCCACAGGAAGCCCACTGGGCATTGTGCCTCGCACAGCAATTACTTTTGGACCGCTGATGGCTAATGCCCTCCAGACCTCTCTGAAGAAAACAGTCCTCAATGCCGAGTTGATTGAAGGCTTTGCTGTCACCTATCTCTATTCTGGATTTGACGAGGCCAAGCCCACTCCGCAGTTCCATAGAGAAGGTTGGGAACTCTACTCTGGCCCCTCCTTACAGGCCTGTGTGATCGCACCGCGGGGGCATGCCAAATCCTCAGCCCTGACCCACGTATTCATCCTCGCCACGGTACTATTCCGGGTTGAGTCCTACGTAATCCTCATCTCCACTAACGAAGAACTCGCCATTGAGCACTTGGGCGACATCTCACGGGAACTTACAGAAAATGAAGACCTCATTGCCGACTTCGGGATCAAGTCCTTTGTCACCAACAGCAAAACTGAAATCATCGTTGAATTCAATGATGGGCATCAGTTCCGTATACTTGCTCGGGGATCTGGACAGAAACTTCGAGGACGAAAGTGGCGAGGCATGCGTCCCGGACTTATCGTGTGTGACGACCTTGAGGATGATGAGCAGGTCGAGAATAAGGAACGCAGAGAAAAGTTTCGAAAGTGGTTCAACCGTGCTGCAATGCCGGCGCTGCGGAGAGGTGGCAAGATTCGGGTCCATGGAACCATCCTGCATGAGGATTCGCTTCTGGCTCGCTTCCATAAGCAGACCCGCGAAAAGAAATCCTGGGTAGTTCTCTTCTACAAGGCCCACAAGGCCTATGACGACTTCACCGAAATCCTCTGGCCGGAGCAGTTCACCTGCACTGACCTCCAGGCAATCCGTCAGCGCTACATCGATGACAACGACTCCTCTGGATACTCTCAAGAATACCTCAACGACCCTTACGACAACACTGATGGCTATCTCAAGAAAGAATACTTCCAGCAAATGGAAGATGATGATCTCGACGCTGACGTGCAGATCTGCGCTGGAGTTGACTTCGCTATCAGCAAGGCTGCCAAGGCCAATCGTAGTTCTTTTACTTTTGCTGGTCGTACTACTAACAACACTCTGAATTTCTTCCAGCAAGACAAAGGCCGCTGGGGGACTGATGAGATTATCGAAAAGATGATTGAGTACGAGAAGCAGATCCATCCTGATGTGTGGTTTGTAGAAGATGGGGTGATCTGGAAGGCGATTGAGCCGATTCTTCTGGCTGATATGCGAGCAGCCAACGTGTTCCTCAACATCGTCCCGCTCTCTTCTGTAAAGGACAAGGCAACCCGTGGCCGTTCCTGGCAGAAGCGCATGAAATCCCTAACGTGTAAATTCGATAAGCAAGCCGAATGGTATGCTGACTACGAGCACGAATGCCTGCGGTTCACTGGCTACTCCGACTCGATCCTTGATGACCAATTCGACAGCTCTGCTATCTTGTCTCGTGGATTCGACACCCTGCCGATGATGACTGAAGAAGACTTCATGTCGGAAGAAGAGATCGAATCCCTGCGCACTGACGCTCCGAATCATCACGGCCGCAACGCAACTACAGGATATTGAAAATTATGGCAGCCTACATCTCACAGCAGGATTCGGTCAGTGCGCCGCCAGAGCCGGAAATCAAAAAGAAGTTTGATCTGGATAAGATTCTAAACAGCCCGAATCTGGCTGAAGACCTCGACCCGGACCTGCGCAATGCCATCGGCAAGTGGGTTGTTGGTGGGTACGTGAAAGACATGTCCAGCCGCACTCAATGGGCCGAACGACATGCGGCAGCTATGAAGCTGGCTCTGCAGGTGAAGGAAGCAAAAACCTTTCCGTGGACCGGAGCTAGCAATGTGAAGTTTCCGCTGATTACTGTCGGGGCATTGCAATTCCTCGCTCGGATTTCCATTCTGACTAAGGGCAACCATCTGGCCAGCTTCCGCATTCAAGGAGCCGACCCAGAAGGGAAGAAAATCGCCAAGGCTAAACGGGTCAGCACCCACATCAACATGCAGCTAGTTGATGATGATCCGGGCTGGGCAGACATGGATGAGAGTTGCAAGTTTGCTGCTAGCCTGCTCGGGTCATCCTTTAAGAAGACCAGCTACGATGCTGTGTCGGGGATCAACTGCAGCGAATTCGTCCCTGCGCAGCATTTCATTGTGGATTACAACTGCAAGAATCTGGCTACGGCGTCTCGCTATACCCATGTGATCAGCATGGATGAGAATAAAATCACGGAACGAGTCAAGCGGAAGATCTTCATCAAGGAAGAGCAATCTGCCAACTCCAGCCCGGATCAGGTACTCACCAACCTGTTGGAGCGTGCTGCTGTTGAAGTGGCTGGCCTCTCACCGAATTCTGAAAGCGAGGATAAGAGAATACTGGAGCAGTACTGCTGGCTGGATCTGGATGGGGATGGGTATAAAGAGCCCTATGTGGTGTCGGTTCGTGAAGACACTGGCCATCTGTATCGGATCGTAGCTCGGTTCTATGATGATGGCAGTGTGCATCGCCGATTCGACGCCCGGCAGCGGCAATTCGAGAATCTAGCTAACCTAACCACTGACCCGAAGCAGAAGAGCTTGTTCGAGCAGCGGGCAATGGCTACCCGTAACGCCAAGGACAACTCAATTGTCCGCATCGACCCGGTGAATTTCTTCACCAAGTATACCTTCGTGCCTTCTCCAGATGGTGGATTCTACGGATTGGGGCTTGGCTCTCTGCTCGGTCCTGTCAACGAGGCCGTCTCTACCCTCATCAACCAGCTAATCGATGCTGGCACAATGCAGACTACAGCTGGCGGCTGGATGGCGCGCGGTGCTCGGATGAAGGCCGGGAAAACCAGCTTTGACCCGTTTGAATGGAAGCATGTGGATTCGACTGGGGACGATCTGAGAAAGTCCATCATGCCTCTGCCAGTGAACGCTCCGAGTGATGTGCTGTTTCAGTTGCTAGGGGTGCTGATTCAATATGGAGAGAAGATCAGCTCCGCTACCGATATTATGACTGGCGTTTCTCCGGGACAGAATACTCCTGCTACTACTTCCCAGGTGACTGTCGAGCAGGGCATGATGCTGTTCTCTGGCATTTACAACCGGATGTATCGTAGCTTCCGACATGAACTGACCATCCACTATCAACTCAATCGGACATTCTTCCAGCATTCGCCCCGCTATTGGGAACTCACTCAGGGACCTGATGCGATTCTGCAAGAGGATGACTACCAGCAGAGCAGCTTCCGGGTGTTCCCTTCAGCCGACCCGTCTGTCTTGAGCATGTCGCAGAAAAAGGAAAAGGCCAGCCAACTCGTGCAGGCCGCGCTCACCCCAATTGGAGCTCAGTGGGATAAGGCAGTGGTCTCTCGTAAGTGGCTGGAAGCTAACGAATGGGACGTCGAAGAGATCTTCCCTGATCCTGCAGGTCCACGTGCTATCAAACCGCCGGTTGATCCGAAGTCTGCCATTGCTCAGGCCAAGCTCCAGCAAGAGCAGCAGGAACATCATGACGACATGATGCTGAAGGTTGCCGAATTGAAGGGCAAGCTGCAACTCAACAATGCTGAAATCGAGAAGTTGAAAGCAGAAGCGGAGAAGCTGAGTGCACAAGCGGATTCGGAACCAGTGAAAACACAGATTGCTGCTATCGATGCACAGATCGGGGCCAGGAAATCACATAACGACACCATTTTGCAGGCTGCTGACATGATGCTCAAGGGCCACAAGACACGTAACGACATCGAGGGCGGTCATCACAAGATGCTGATGGACGTGCAGGATCGGATACTTGAGAAAGAGTCGGCTGCGCGGGAAAATCTGGCGGCAGATCAGGGCGGCGCAGGGCAAACTACTCCTTCCACAACTAACCCCTAATGGAGAATCAAATGGATAATCAGCACAAGCAAATCAAGGGCTATCGTGACCTTTCACAGCATGAGATCGATCTTATGAATCGAGTTAAGAACGAGGCCGCTGCGGTGGGAATTCTCTTTGATGGCCTGGAAGGAGCTGAAGGGATTGACCAACGTTGGCTTGCTATTGCCAAAACGGACCTTCAAAAAGGCTTTATGGCTCTGGTTCGTAGCATTGCACAACCTACTTCTTTCTAGGAGCCTGCTCCGTGCAACTCCCCCAAGACTACGGCCCAGAGGATTTCCTGGGCTGGTTTCACAACCCAATCACCGAGAGTTTTCTGCATAGCCTACGAGAGGACAAGCAGGAGATAATGGAAGCGTGGGCGAGGCGTGCCTACACAGGTGAAAACGAGGGGCAGACTCTGCAGCTGAA
>Ga0302223_10000746_pt1 | contig 19476 bp, 17 predicted proteins | sample II_Palsa_E2_3_FD_194565 | JGI IMG/M metagenome (GOLD analysis project Ga0302223, IMG submission 194565) | Peat permafrost microbial communities from Stordalen Mire near Abisko, Sweden - II_Palsa_E2_3 | ecosystem: Environmental > Terrestrial > Soil > Palsa > Peat permafrost | place: Sweden... | reverse complement strand
CGCCTGATGCAGCTCGCCGATCATCCGGCCGGACTCGTTGGACGCCGCACCGTCCACGCCGAGGCCGACCGGTGCGCCGGCATCCAGCAGCGCCCGCACAGGCGCGATACCGGAACCCAGCCGCCCGTTCGAGGTCGGGCAGTGCGCCACGCCGGTCGCGGTCGCCGCGAACCGCCCGATCGCCTCATCGGACAGGTGCACGCAATGCGCCAGCCAGACGTCCGGACCGAGCCAGCCGAGGTCCTCGGTGTACTGGGCCGGGGTCCGCCCGTAGGTGGCCCGGCAGAAGTCCTCCTCGTCGGTGGTCTCGGCCAGGTGGGTGTGCAGCCGGACACCTGCCTGCCGGGCCAGTTCGGCGCTGTCGCGCATGAGATCGGCTGTGACCGAGAACGGTGAGCATGGCGCGACCGCGATGCGGGTCATCGCCCCGAACGAGGGGTCGTGCCAGCGGTCGATGGCGGCCTGGGTGGCGGCGAGAATGTCGTCATGCTTCTCGACGACGGAATCGGGCGGCAGGCCGCCGGCCGACTCCCCGAGGTTCATCGACCCCCGGCCCGGGTGAAAGCGCAGCCCGATCTGCCTGGCCGCGAGGATCTCGGCCTCCAGCAGGTCGCCGCGCCCGGCCGGGAACACGTAATGATGATCGGTGGTCGTGCTGCAGCCGGTCAGGGCCATCCAGCCCAGGTTCGCCGCGGCGGACGCGTGCACCAGATCCGCGTCCAGGCCCGCCCAGACCGGATAGAGCGTCGTCAGCCAGCCGAAGAGGGTCTCGTCGGCCGCGTAGCCCCGGGTGATCCACTGGTACAGATGGTGATGGGTGTTGACCAGGCCGGGCGTGGCCAGCAGGCCCGAGCCGTCGACGCGCTCGGCGGCGGCGTAGCGGGGCGGTAGCGGGCCGGTCCCGACCGCCGCGATCCGGTCCCCGTCGATCACCAGGTAACCGGCGGGATGCTCCGTCCCCGCTTCGTCCACCGTCGCGATGTAGCAGCCGTCGATGACCAGCACGTGTCCTGCGTCCTCCCCGAGATCGCGATCCTCTTAGTGTGGCCAAGTTGCCATTACAGCGATATTTCCGTCCCCGGTTATGCTCTCAGGAGCGGCCCTAGCAGGCGACTACACCGGAGGTGCATTGTGACCCACGAACCTGAGAAGGCCATCCTCGCCGGCGGCTGCTTCTGGGGGGTGCAGGAGCTGGTCCGGAAACTTCCCGGGGTGATCTCCACCAGGGTCGGCTACACCGGCGGCGAAGTGCCCAACGCCACCTACCGGAACCACGGCAGCCACGCCGAGGCCATCGAGATTACCTTCGACCCGGAGAAGATCTCCTACCGGGATCTGCTGGAGTTCTTCTTCCAGATCCACGATCCGACCACCCGCAACCGGCAGGGCAACGACATCGGCCTGAGCTACCGGTCGGCCATCTTCTACACCAGCGACCAGCAGAAGCAGGTCGCCGAGGACACGATCGCCGACGTCGACGCCTCCGGCCTGTGGCCGGGCAAGGTTGTCACCGAGGTCGAGCCGGCCGGGCCGTTCTGGGAGGCCGAGCCGGAGCACCAGGACTACCTGCAGCACTATCCCGACGGCTACACGTGCCACTTCGTCCGCCCAGGCTGGAAGCTCCCGCACCGCGCCGACACGATCACTCAGTGAGATCCGGGCACTCATGGAAGTCCGGGCCAGAGCCCGCAGCGCCCCGCTCGTGAATCACAGGCGGGGCGCTACGGGACGAACACATGCGCCGGCCAGCTGGTGGCCGCCCCAGCCCGCTGGGCGGCGGTAAGACCGTAAGCGGCGCCGCTCAGGCCGCCGGCCGTGATCAGGGCCGCGGCACAAGAAAGCACGCGGGAAACTCGGGGCGTAGCGGATCCGCCTTTCACGAGGCCGCGGACCGGGACGGCTGCGGCGGTCTGTCGGTCCCGCTCCGCAGTGCGCATCATTATTAGTAAAGTTTCCTAAACGTAGAATGACGGTCTGGTCATGTCACTAACGGTCTCGTCATGTCACTATCTGTGCGTTAAAGAACTGCTACGCCTGCGCGGCTTGCGCGGCCAGCGGTTGGCCGAATGCAGCCCGGCACCGGGTGATGAGCTCCCGCAGTGCGGGTGACGCTACCGGGCGCCAGATCACCGCGAGCACAGCCGGGATGCGGATGTCGTCGATAACCATCGCCGTCAGCCTGTCACGGCCGGTGCCGGTCATGGACTCACTGAGGATCCCGATCCCCAGCCCGCGCTGCGCAAGCTGGATGATCGCCTCGCCCGCGCTGGCCTGGACGGCGATGACGGGCCGGAGGCCGGCGGCCGCACAAGCCTGGTCGAGGACGCCTCGCAGCCCGGTACCCGGCGGCATGCAGATCAGCGGGCAGGCGGTGACGTCGCGCAGGCACACCGGCCCGTGATCGAGCAGTGGGTGGCCGGGCGGGACCATCGCGACCAGGCGCTCGCTGACGACCGTGAACGACCCGACTCCGGCTGGTGGTGCACCGGCCGTGCCGACCAGTGCGAGGTCGATCTGGCTGGCCCGCACGCCGGCGGCTAGCTCCGCGGAGCCGCCCTCGATCAGGGTGATGTCCACCCCGCCGTACGCGTGATGGAAGCCGGCCAGCGCGTCGAACAGCGGCGTGACCGTGCAGCCGGTCACCATGCCCACGGTTAGCTGACCGCGCAGCAGCCCGTTCACCGCATCAGCCGCCTGCCGGGCCGCGCCGGCGGCCGTGAGTGCGGCCCGGGCGTGCTCCAGTACGGCTTCACCTGCCGCGGTCAGCGAAGCCCGGCGGCCCGACCGGTCGATGAGCTGGGCGCCAAGCTCGTGTTCGAGCTGCCGGATCTGGGCGCTGACGCCCGGCTGGCTGATCCGTACCCGTTCGGCGGCGCGGGTGAAGTTCGCTTCCTCCGCCACGGCGATGAGGTACTCGAGCTGGCGAAGTTCCATAACTGGCAATTATAGAACTCAAAATAACAATCTGTTGGACTTCTGGTGGCGCCCTGGGCCAAGCTGAAAGCGGATCACTTCAGGCCAGCAGGAAAGGAATGCCATGACCGCGCAGGAGAAGGCCATGACCCCGGAGGACATCACCCGGCTGTTCGTCGAGCGTTCCAACGCCGGTGACGCGGACGGGGTCGCGGCGCTGTACGAGGAGGACGCGGTGCTCGCCTATCCGCCCGGATCGCAGACCGTTGGCCGCGAGGGTATCCGTGCGCTGTGGACGACGGTGCTGGCCAGCGGCCCGCACTTCGAGCCGGAGGCCCCGCTGCCCACCCTGATCAGCAACGATCTGGCGCTGACGGCCACGCCGCCGCGGGACGGCGCAGGAGCCCGGGCCCAGGTCGTGCGGCGCCAGCCGGACGGCAGCTGGCTGCGCGTACTGGACCAACCGGAGTTCACCCGGCCCTGACCCGGGGAGTGTCCGAAAATCCGGGCCTGGGCCCGGGCACCCGGGACCCGGGCCGTCCAGCAGAGGGGACATGCCGATGAGCGGTGACGTCACGGGCGGGAGCTTTCCGCTGGCGGGGGACCTGACCGTGACCCGGATGGGGTTCGGCGCGATGCAGCTGGCCGGCCCGGGAGTGTGGGGGCCGCCTCGCGACCGGGGAGAGGCCATCCGGGTGCTGCGGACCGTCGCCGAGCTGGGGCTGACACACATCGACACCTCGTGCTACTACGGCCCGAGCACCGTCAACAACGTGATCCGGGAGGCGCTGCATCCGTACCCGGACGACCTGCACATCGTCACCAAAGTCGGCTTCCGCCGTAACGCCGATCGTGCCTGGCTTCCGGCGCTGTCCCCGGAGGAGCTCACCGCGGCGGTCCACGTCAATCTCGAGCAGCTGGGCCTGGAAGCCCTGGACGTGGTCAATCTCCGGGTGGGCTCCGCCGCGGTGGGGCCGGCCCCCGGCTCGATCGCCGGGCCGTTCGGCGTGCTGGCCGGCCTGCAGAGCCAGGGCCTGATCAGGTACCTGGGCCTCAGCAACGTGACGGCCGATCAGGTGGCCGAGGCGCAGGCCATCGGCCGGGTCGTCTGCGTGCAGAACTGGTACAACCTGGCCGACCGCCGCGACGATCCACTGCTCGACCGCTGCGCGGAGCTGGGCATCGCCTTTGTCCCGTTCCACCCGCTCGGCGGTTTCTCCCCGCTGCAGGCCAGCGGGCTCAGCGAGGTCGCGGCCCGGCTGGGTGCCTCGCCGCACCAGGTCGCGCTGGCCTGGCTGCTGCACCGCTCCCCAAATATCCTGCTCATCCCGGGCACCTCGGCGGAGCGGCACCTGCGCGACAATGCCGCCGCCGCCACCTTGATCCTGCCCGCGGACGCCCGTGCCGTCCTCAACGCCGTTGGCGGCTGAGGACGGCCCCGGCCGTAAGGTTTCTGTACCGGCCTTCGTGCCTTCTGCGCGCCAGAGCGCGACATCCAGGTACTTGGCTGAAACGATAGGGAAGCGGCCCGCATCGCTGGTCCGCATCGTTCCGGCTCGGGAGGAGAGCAGGTTGACCGCACCACTCCAGGTAATCGCGCTGACCTTTGACCTCGATGCGGATGCTGAGCAGCGCATCCTGGCCGAGGTCGACCGGGTCCAGGGCCGTGGCGTGCTGCGCGTGCTCGACATGGTCTTCCTGGCCAAAGGGGAGGATGGCACCCTGCAGCGGCTCAAGATCGGCGAGGATGAGGACTTCGGCACGCTGCTGGCCGGCATCCTTCCCGGCGCAGCGGCCGACGAGAGCGGCTTCGCGTCCGATGACCGCCCCGAGCCGGCTGCGGCTCCGGCGGCCTCGGGCATGACCCGGGCCCAGGTGCTCGTCCGTTCCCTGGAACCGGGCCGCGCGGCCGCCTTCCTGCTGGTCGAGCATCTGTGGGCGGGGCCCCTGGTGGATGCGGCCTTCGCCGCGGGCGGCGCACTGATCAGCGATGACTTCCTGACCGGGGAAGCGGGTCTCGCGGTCGGCAGTGAGGTCACCGTGCTGGAAGAGGCGTCCGCGGTGATCGCCGAGGCGCAGGCGGCCGAGGCGGAGGCCGTGTTGCGGGCCGTCGCGGCCAGTGCCGGGGCCGCCGACGCGGAAGCCGCCGCCGAGCAGATCCAGGCGGCCGCGGCGGCCGACGCGGTCAGCGCGCTGATCGCGGCCGGGCTGGTCGAGGAGGCCGCCACGCAGCAGGCCGTGACCGCCCTCACCGCGGCCGGGCTGATTACCGGCGCCGCCGCCGAGGCCGCCAGCGCAGCCACGGCCGGTGCCGCACTCACCATCGCCGCCGCCGGCCAGGCTGCCGACCAGGCCGTCGCGGAGGATGCCGCGCTGATCGGCGCGGCCGACGAGGTGGCCGGCGAGGCGACCGGGGAAGCTCAGGGCCGCGTCAGGGCCGCGTCGATCACCCGGTCCGAGGCCGAGATACTGCCCTACTTGCCCGAGCCAGTACCGTTCTCCATCATCGCCGACAAGATGGGCATCTCCCGGTCCGCGGCCAAGGAGCGCGCCGAGCGCCTCTATCAGCGGCTCGGCGTGCACAGCCGGACCCAGGCCGTCGACCGGGCCCGTGAGTACGGCCTGCTGCGGCGCCGTCCCGGCGAGACGTGACCGGATGACCGGGCCGGAACCGCCGGAACCGCCGCCGGACATCAGCCCTGGTTCCCGCTACGTCGCGATGGGAAGTTCGTTCGCGGCCGGCCCGGGTATCGGCCGCCGTGCCCCCGGCAGCCCCCGGGCGGCGGGGCGCTCGTCGGCCAACTATGCGCACCTGGTCGCCCGGCGTCTCGCTCTCGAGCTGGACGACGTTACGTTTTCCGGCGCGACCACGCAGGACATCCTGGCCGCGACTGCCGCTGGCCGCCCGGCCCAGATCGACGCGGTGGCACCGGCCACGAAGCTGGTGACCCTCACGGGCGGTGGCAACGACGTCGGCTGGGCCCCCCGGATCCTGCTGTCCAGCCTGCCGCGGCCCGTGCGGGCCATCCCGCCGGTCCGCCGTCAGCTGGACTCCTACGCCGACCCTGACCTGACCGAGCAGCGCTTCGGGACGCTCCGGGAGAACCTCCTGAAGATCGCGGCGGAGGTGCGGCGGCGCGCACCGGAGAGCCGCCTGGTGTTCGTGGACTACCTGACCGTGCTGCCGCCCGACGGGACTACGCCCACCGGCGTGCTCCCGGCCGGCGTCGCGGAGTGGGGTCGGGCCGTGGCCCGCAGGCTCTCCGGCATCACCCGGGATGTGGCCGCGCAGAGCGGGAGCGTCTTCGTGGCCGCGTCGGCGGCGAGCGCCAATCACCACGCGTGGTCGGCCACTCCGTGGACTAGGCGTTTCCATCTCAGCCTGCGCGGTGGGGCGCCCTACCACCCCAATGCCGCCGGCATGGCGGCGGTGGCTGAGCTGGTCGCGGCGGCCCTGCCGCCGCCGCGCGCCTTGAGCCGGCAGTTGCCTGGAGCCCAGCCTCCGTTATGGCTTACGGGCGAGGTATGGCTTACGGGCGAGGCCCGCGCACGCCAGCCGCAGCACCGGCCAGTCCTGCTCGCTGGGTGTTCCCGGGCCCGGACGCCACTGCGGCACCAGCACCAGGCCGGGCGGGGCCAGCTCCAGGCCACCGAAGAGATCCCTTATCCGGGCGCGCGTCCGGAACTGCACCCGCCCGAGTGCCCGGCGCATGGCGCTCGGCAATCCGGCGGTCGCCCGGTCTTCGCCATCGAGCAGGTGGTGGATGAAGACGTAGCTGCCCGGGAGTACCGAGCCGCCGGACCGGATGATTCTCGCGGAGCTGATCCTGGCTGGCGGCCGGGATCTGTGGGGGCTGGACCGCTTCACCGGGCTTCCGCTGACCGCGTTCAGCGTGCTGGCGGCGGGATTGGCGTGGGTGGCCGTGAGCGCGGCCTTCCGGTTTCCATCCGGGTGGGAGAGGATCTTCCAGACGCTGGTCGCGGCGGTGACGGTGGTGATGGTCTTCGTCATCCAGCACACCCAGGCCCGGCATCAGGCGGCCACCCAGCGGAAGCTCGACGAGATTCTGCGGGCGCTGCCGGAGGCCGACAATTCGCTGCTCGCCCTGGAGCACGCTTCCGATGATGAGCTGCGCGCCACCCGGCAGCAGCACCGCCAGATCCGGCGGGCCGCGCTGGCCGAAGATGACCGCCGTCCCGGTCACCCCGGTCACCACGGTCACTCCGGCCGGGCCGGACGGGAACGGTGACGGAATGGGCACGGCCTGGCCGGCGCTGACATCGACATGAAGAAGATCGGTTTCCTGTCGTTCGGTCACTGGCGGGCAGCCCCCGGCTCGCAGACACGGTCGGCGTCCGACGCACTGCTGCAGACCATCGAGCTGACGCAGGCGGCGGAGCAGCTCGGCATCGACGGGGCGTTCGTCCGGGTGCACCACTTCGAGCGGCAGCTCGCGTCGCCGTTCCCGTTGCTGTCCGCCATGGCGGCGCGGACGAGCCGGATCGAGATCGGCACCGCGGTCATCGACCTGCGGTACGAGAATCCCCTGTACCTGGCCGAGGAGGCCGCCGCCGCTGATCTGATCAGCGGCGGCCGCCTGCAGCTGGGCATCAGCCGGGGGTCGCCCGAGACGGTGCTGCGGGGCGCCGAATCCTTTGGCTACCGGCCCGCCGAGGGAGAGACGGACGCGGACGCCGCGCGCGCCAAGGGGGAACTGTTCCTGGCCGCGATCGGTGGCGCGGCGGTGGCCCGGACCGATCCGGCCCGGACCGGCATCAGCGGTGGCCTGGCCATTCAGCCGCAGTCGCCCGGCCTGGCCGACCGGATCTGGTGGGGCTCCGGCACCCGGGCGACGGCGCAGTGGGCCGCCCGGCAGGGCCTGAACCTGCAGAGCTCCACCCTGCTGTCGGAAGACACCGGTGTCCCGTTCGACCAGCTTCAGGCCGAGCAGATCCGGCTCTACCGGGCGGCCTGGGCCGAGCGGGGCTGGAGCCGCGAACCCCGGGTGTCGGTGTCCCGCAGCGTCCTGCCCATCACCGAGGACATTGACCGCATGTACTTCGGCGAGCAGGGCCACGATGACCAGATCGGGCTGCTGGACGGCGTGCGCTCCCGGTTCGGCCGTACGTTCGCCGGTGAGCCGGACCGGATCGCCACGGAACTCGCCGCGGACGAGGCGGTCCGTGCGGCCGACACCATTCTGTTCACCGTGCCGAACCAGCTGGGCGTGGCCTACAACGCGCGCATCCTGGCCACGATCGCCGAGCACATCGCGCCCGCCATCGGCTGGACGCCCAGCGGGGTCACCGCCGCGGCCTGAACTGGGCCCGGGCACCGCGGCCGGAACTGGTCGCGGGCCGACGCGAGGCGGGGTCAGCCGATGGCGGCGGCGATGATCTCCTGCGCCTGCTTCTGGATCGCGGCCAGCTGGTCCGGACCGCGGAACGATTCGGCGTACAGCTTGTAGACATCCTCGGTACCGGATGGCCGCGCGGCGAACCAGCCCGTGGCCGCGACCACCTTGAGGCCGCCGATCGGGGCGCCGTTGCCGGGAGCGCTGGTCAGCGCCGCGGTGATCTTCTCGCCTGCGAGCTCGGTGGCCGTGACCTGCTCCGGGGACAGCTTGCCCAGGGCGGCCTTCTCCTCCCGGGTGGCCGCGGTGTCGATCCGGGCGTAGGCGGGGTCGCCGTACCGCCCGGTGAGCTCGCCGTAGAGTTGTGAAGGCGAGCTCCCCGTCACGGCGGTGATCTCGGAGGCGAGCAGGGCGAGGATGATCCCGTCCTTGTCCGTCGTCCACACCGAGCCGTCGCGCTGCAGGAACGAGGCTCCGGCGCTCTCCTCGCCGCCAAAGGCAACCGAGCCGTCCAGCAGCCCGGGCACGAACCACTTGAACCCGACCGGTACCTCCAGCAGCTCGCGGTTCAGGCCTTCGGCCACCCGGTCGATCATCGACGAGCTGACCAGGGTCTTGCCGACCGCGGCCCCGGACGGCCAGCCGTCCCGGTGCCGGTACAGGTAGTCGATGGCGACCGCCAGGTAATGGTTCGGGTTCATCAGGCCCGCATCGGGGGTGACGATGCCGTGCCGGTCGGAGTCGGTGTCGTTTCCGGTGGCGATCATGAACTCGTTCTGGCGGTCGATCACGCTGGCCATCGCGTACGGCGACGAGCAGTCCATCCGGATCTTGCCGTCCCAGTCGAGGGTCATGAACCGGAACGTGGCGTCGACGGCCGGGTTGACCACGGTCAGGTCCAGGCCGTAGCGCTCGCCGATCTCACCCCAGTACGCCACGCTGGCCCCGCCGAGCGGGTCGGCGCCGATGCGTACCCCGGCGGACCTGATCGCCTCGAGGTCCACCACCTGGCCGAGCGCCGACACGTAACCGTCGAGGAAGTCGAACTTCCCAGTGGTGTCCGCGGCGGCCGCCCGGGCGTACTGCACCCGGCGCACGGCTTTCAGCCCGTCGGCCAGCAGTTCGTTCGCCCGGTCCTGAATCTGCCGGGTGATATCGGTGCCGGCCGGCCCGCCGTCAGGCGGGTTGTACTTGAAGCCTCCGTCCGGCGGCGGGTTGTGCGAGGGCGTGACCACGATCCCGTCGGCGCGGCGTCCGGTCCCGGACGCGTTGTGGGCCAGGATCGCGCGGGACACCGCCGGAGTCGGTGTGTACCCCCCGCGCGCGTCGACCAGCACGTGGACGCTGTTCGCGGCCAGCACCTCCAAGGCGCTGACCTGAGCCGGCTCGGACAGTGCGTGGGTGTCGGCGCCCAGGTAGAGCGGCCCGTCGATGCCCTGACTAGCCCGGTACTCGCAGATCGCCTGGGTGGTGGCCAGGATGTGGTCCTCGTTGAACGTCGCGCTGAACGCGGAGCCGCGGTGACCGGATGTGCCGAATGAGACACGCTGCCCCGCGTCCCCCGGATCAGGGTGCACCGTGTAGTAAGCCGTGACGAGTTTCGCCACGTCGACAAGATCCCTCACAGCAGCGGGCTGTCCCGCGCGCGCATCCACCATGCCGTCATACTGACACGGGAAGCAGCGCATAAACACACCCCGGAGCCCGGTTCACCGGCCCGGACCGCGGTAGTTCAGCGCTTCAGACTCAGGAGCGGCACCAACTGCTACCGGGCCGCTGGTTGCTCGGGCTCGCCCGCCGGTGAGCGGGCGGGGTAGGTCCCGGACGCGGCACGGGTCAACTCCGGAAGCGGCGCCGTCAGTTGCCGGAGCGGCGCACGCGGTCCGGGTGGGCGGCACGGGTCAGCTCCGGAAGCGGCGCCGTCAGTTGCCGCAGCGGCGCAGGCGGTCCGGTCAGCTGCGGCGGGCGATACGGTCCTCGATGGCCTGGACGCCCTCGCGGAACGCGGGACGGCCGGCGGACCAGCGCTGAGCCGCGGTCTCCTCGGCCAGCGCGTCTGCGTGCTCGAGAGTGGACAGCGCGCCGCGCAGCGTGGCCGTCAGTCGTTGCACGTAGGCCTTCTCCTGCTTCGCCAGCCGCTGGCCGAGCGCGACCGCGTCGTCGATCAGGTCCTCCTCGGCCAGGGCGGCGGCCAGGCCGGTGGCCACGGCGGCGCGGGCGTCCCAGACCTCGCCGAACAGGCAGGCCAGCATGGCCTGCTGCAGGCCGACGGCGCGGGCCAGCATCCAGGCATGGCCGCCGCCCGGGTGCAGGCGCAGCGCCGTGAAGCGGGCGTCGAACAGTGCGTCCGGGCCGACCATGCGCACGTCGCACGCCAGCGCGAGATTGAATCCCGCGCCAACGGCGGGACCGTTGACCGCGGCGATGGTCGGCAGCGGGCAGTCCCGGACCCGCAGGAAACCTTGGTAGACGGTGTCGACGTCGTCGAAGGCCCCGTCGGCGGCACCCCGCAGCGTGGCCAGTTCGGCGCCCGCGCAGAAGGCGCGGCCGGCCCCGGTGACCACGACGCAGCGGGTCGCCTCGTGACCCTCGGCGCGGTCCATCGCCTCTCCCAGAGCGCGGACCAGCGGACCGCTGAAGATGTTGCGACGGGCCGGATCGTTGAGGGTCACGACCGCGACCCCGTCCCGCTGCTCGAGCCTGACCAGGTCATGGGCGTTGTCCGGCACGCTCTTCGCCTCCTCCGTCACGGCCCGACAGTATCGTGGGCGCGGCTCGATCGTGGCCGGGACCGCCCGCCCCGCTGCGTCAGCGGGCCAGCTGCCGGGCCATCCAGTCGGCGCTGTAGGGACGGTGCAGGTAGGGCACGTTAGCGCAGCCGTGGTTGCCCTGCTCCAGCAGCAGTAGCTCGGCCGGCTCCGGCACGCTGTCGCGCAGCCGGACGGCGTCCTGCCAGGGGAAGATCCGGTCCTGTCGGCCGGCCACGATCAGCAGCGGCATTGTCAGCCGGTCGGTCCGGCCTGCCAGGGTGAGCTGGTGCGCGCGCCCGATGGCGTCCTGCTCGCCGTCCGCGCCGGAGCGGACGGCGAACGCCTCCCGGGTGAGCTGCGGCAGCTGCTCCCAGTGGCTGCCGAGCTCAAACGGCCCGCACAGCGCGATGCAGGCCCGCACCCGCGGATCACCGCTGGCCAGCCGGGGCGCGTAGTAGCCGCCGAGGCTGACCCCCCACACACCGATCCGGCCCGCGTCTATGCCTGGCTGGGCGGCCAGCGCGTCCAGGATCGCCGCGCCCGGCTCCTCCCAGTCCGGCTGGATTGGCAGCTGATACTCGGCCTCGCCCTGGCCAGGACCGTCCACCGACAAGGTGGCCAGCCCCCGGTCCAGGAACAGCTGCTCGACCGCACCGAACTCCTCTTTGGCCGAATCCAGGCCGGGCACGAGCACTACGGCCGGGTGCGGGCCCGGGCCCGGGGGCCGCCGCAGCACCGCGGCGAGCATCGCCCCGCCGAACGGGATCTCCAGCCGGGTACCGGGCGGATCCAGATACGGCAGTGCCGTGCTGAGGCACCGGACCGCCTCGGCGTGAGCGGCCTGCATCTGGTCCATGTCCTGCACGAACAGGAACTTTGCGAAGTGGTAGTACACCGCGGCCCGAACCAGGTGGCCGCCCGCCGACCTGGTCCGGCCCTGCTCCAGCGCCTGCAGACCGAGCTGCGCGTGCTGAGCGCCGGCCTGGCTCCAGCCGCCGCACCACTCGTCCCAGCTTCTCAGCGCGCCGGTGATGCGGCTGAAATCGGCGGGCAGCACACCAGCGGCGAAGAACCGCGCCGCCCAGTGAGTGATCGCCGCTTCGAGCTTCCGGTCCGGCATGGGCGAAGTCTTGCACACGATTGCCTGAGCTCCAGGGGTGGCCCGGAGTGCCGGCGACTTACGCAGACAGAGCCGGTGACTTACGCAGACAGAAGGGACAGACTCGCTCTACAAACGATTGCGTAAAGATCCAGAAACGTCCCCGGAGCGCCGTTGACAAAGCCGGGACAGGTGCGACAGGCTCATTGTGCAAACGATTGTGAAGTGCATCACACCACCCTCGATTGGCTCTGAGCTGGTCAATTCCGGCGCTGTTAAGCCAGGCCGGAGTGGTGACCAATAGAGGCGGCGCATGCGGTGGAGCCGGGGGGTGGCCGATGACCGGGACAGACCTGACGCACCGGTTGGGCTGGCTGGGTACGGGCCGGATGGGAGCCGCGCTGGCGCTGCGACTGCTGGCCGCGGGATGCGATCTGACGGTCTACAACCGGACCCGGGCCAAGGCCGAGCCACTGGCGGCCCGCGGGGCCACCATCACCGAGACCGCGGCCGGACTCGGCGCTGCCGACATCGTGTTCGTCACCGTGGGCGCGTCGGAGGACCTGCTCAGCGCGGTGCTCGGGCCTGGCGGCCTGATGGACGCGCCGTCGGCCCCCGCGATCGTCGTCGACTGCTCCACCGTCTCCGCCGAGGCGTCCCAGCAGGTCCGGGAGCGGCTGGCCGAGCGCGGTACCGCGCTGCTCGCCGCACCGGTGATGGGCAACGCCAAGGTAGCCAGGGCAGGTCGGCTGACCCTGGCCGTCTCCGGCCCGGAAGAGACGTTCAAGCAGGCCAAGCCCTACCTGGACCTGCTCGGCACCGGGGCCACGTACGTGGGCGAGGGGGAAACCGCCCGGATCGTCAAGCTTTGTCATAACCTCCTGCTGGGGGTCGTGACCCAATCCCTGGCCGAAGTCACGATCCTCGCCCAGCAATACGGTGTCAGTCGGCACGCGCTGCTGGAATGTCTTAACAACAGCGTAATGGGCTCGACGTTCTCCCGGTACAAGACGCCCGCCCTGGTGAACCTGGACTTCCACCCGACGTTCACCGCCACGCTGCTGCGCAAGGACTTCGACCTAGGGCTGGCCGCCGCGCGGGAGCGCGAGGTGCCGCTGCCGGTGGCGGCGCTCGTCCATCAGCTCGTCCAGAGCCTGGTCGGGCACGGCTATGGAGGCCAGGATTTCGCGGCGCTGCTGCAGATGCAGGCCGACTCGGCCGGGGTCACGCTGATCAGTGAGGACGTGGAGGTACCGGACGGCCTGGAGCCTGATCACGCCGGCGCGCAGCCGGATTAGGGGGGACCACAGTGAACGCCACTCGGCACCCGCCGACATCCTGAAGGGAGGGCCGCGGGATGAGACCCGTCCGGTCCCGTCGCCATAAGAACGCCCGGTTCCTGAGCCTGACCGCCACGGCCGCAGCTGCGGCCGTCCTCGCTGCCGGCTGCAGCAGTAGCAGCAGCTCCGCCACCGGTAGCAGCAGCACCGGCAGCGGAAGCAAATCACCCCTGGTCATCGGAGCCTCGCTGTCCCTGACCGGGGACTTCAGTGCGGACGGCCAGGCCTACGAGAAGGGCTACGAGTTCTGGGCCGATCAGGTCAACGCCCAAGGCGGCATCCTCGGCCGCAAGGTCGAGCTAAAGATCCTCAACGACAACAGTTCGCCGACCCAGGTGGCGACCAACTACCAGACGCTGATCAACGCCGACCATGTGGCGCTGACCTTCGGCCCGTTCTCCTCGCTGCTGACCGCGCCGGCCGCCGCGGTCGCGCACCGGTACGGCTATGCGTTCGTCGAGGGTGCCGGCGGTGCGACATCGGTGTTCGCGCAGAAGCTGAACAACGTCTTCGATGTGAGCCTGCCGGTCGCCAACGAGCTGGATCCGTTCACCACCTGGATCGCGTCGCTGCCGGCCAGCCAGCGCCCGACGACCGCGGCCTACCCCATGGCCAACGACCCGTTCGCGACCCCGCAGGTGCAGCGGGCCCAGAGCATCCTGCAGCCGCTGGGGGTCAAGACCGTCTACTCGAACATCTTTCCTGAGGAAGTAGCCGACTACAAGGCGCCGGCTGACGATGTGGCCGCGTCGAAGGCGCAGGCGGTCGTGCTGGGCTCGACCGACGTGCCCACGGTCTCTTCGTTCATGACCGCCTTCGAGCAGCAGCACTACAACCCGAAGATCTTCATCGCCGCGGCCGGCCCGGACCAGGGCAGCGCGTTCACCAGCGCGGTCGGGGTCAAGAACGCCGACGGGATGATGGTTCCCGACGCCTGGTATCCGGGCTCGTCGAACAGCCTGAGCAAGGCGATGGTCCAGGCTTACGTGGCGAAGTACGGCGGCCCCGCGTCGGCGATCAACGCCGACATCGCCGAGGCCTACTCGGTCGGCGAGGTCGTCGACCAGGCCGTGACCCACCTCGGTGCCGTGGACAACACCAAGCTGATCAGCTACCTGCATAGCGGCGTGACGTTCCAGACCGTCCAGGGCCCCGTCCGGTTCAACTCGCTCGGAGAGAACCTGGTGGCCACCGCGTACATCTTCCAGTGGCAGAACGGCAACTTCGTCCAGGTGCTGCCGGCCGGCGACCCCGGTTCGGTGAAGATCCTCTACCCCAAGCCCAGCTGGGGCAGCTGAGAGTGCCGGAGTGCATCGGGCAGCCGCACCGATGAGGCGGACGGGCGACGGCCGGCAATGACACACGGAGCGGCACGGAGCTGAGATGGCGCATCAGATCTACGAGGCCATCGTCGACGGGATCCTGGGCGGCGGCGTGTACGCGCTGATGGCTGCCGGGCTGACGCTGATCTTCGGCGTGCTCGACATCATCAACGTCGCCCAGGGAATCCTGGTCGTCGTCGGCGGCTACCTCAGCTACGTGCTCTCCGTGCACCTGCACATCGACCTGTTCCTCGGCCTGCTCATCACGATCCCGGCCATGTTCGTCCTGGGCCTGGTCATCCACACCACGGTCATCCGGCCCCTGCGCGGCGCCGAGCGCACCTCGATGTCGCTGCTGGCCTGCTTTGCGGTGGCGATCATCCTGGAAGGCGCGCTGTACTGGATCTTCGGCGCCAACAACATCACGCTGAAGGCCTCCTATGTCGATGCGAGCTTCAAGGTGGCCGGGTTCTACATCAGTGACATCTACGTGTACTGCTTCATCCTCGCGGTGGTTCTGGTCGCCGCGATCTACGGGCTGCTGTACCGGACCACATTCGGCCGGGGCGTGCGGGCCACAATGCAGGACCCGATCGCGGCCCGGCTCATCGGCATCGACGTCAACCGGGTCGCCGCGCTGACGTTCGGGATCGGCGTCGCCGTGACCGCGGCAGGCGGTATGGCCTACGGAGCCACCAGCGGCGGGTTCAACCCCAACAGCGGGTACGACCTGATCTCCCGGCTGCTGGCCATCGTCATCCTGGGCGGCCTGGGCAGTATCGGCGGCGCGCTCGCGGCTGCCGTCTTCATGATCACCGTCGAGTCGCTGGTGGACATCTGGTCGCCGAACTGGGCCATCGTGGTCTTCTACGCCGCCCTGGTGATTGTCCTGACGGTCCGCCCGGCGGGCCTGTTCGGCCGACAGGCGGTGCGGGCCCAGTGAACCCGGCCGCCACCCAGCCGGCCGCTCCGCGGCCGGCCGTGGGGTCCGCCCGCACCCTGGCGAGCCGCAAGACGCTGCTGGGCGCGGCCGGCCTGGCGGTGCTGCTGGCCTTGTTCGCCGTCTTCCCGCTGGTGTTCACCAACCCGCTCGCCACCACCTACGGGTTCGACGCGCTGATCTTCGTCGCGGCCGCGACGGCCTGGAACATCTTCTCCGGGTACTCCGGCTACCTGTCCCTGGGCCACGCGGTCTTCTTCGGCACCGGCATGTACACGGTGGCGATCGGCGCCCGGGACTGGAAACTGACCGGCGACACCGTGTTCGCCCTGCTGCCGCTGGCCGCCCTGGTGGCTGCCGCGATCGCGGTGCCGCTCGGCCTGGTCGCGCTGCGGGTCCGGCGGCACACGTTCGTCGTGGTCACGATCGCCTTCTTCTTTATCTTCCAGCTGATGGCGTTCAACTTTTCCTTCACCGGCGGCACCAGCGGTATCGACGCCCCCATCCTGAACTGGGCGCCGGCCACGTACAACAACCCCTTCTACTACCTGGCGCTGATCATCGCCGTGGCCACGCTGGCCCTGTCGGGGCTGGTCCGGCGCTCGCGTTTCGGCCTGCACCTGCGGGCGATCCGGGACGACGAGGACCGGGCCCGCAGCCTCGGCGTGCACGCCATGCGGGTCAAGCTGACCGCCCTGGTGGTGTCCGGCCTTGTCACCGGGCTGGTCGGCGGCCTGTGGTACTACTTCATCGCCGCCGTTCAGCCCCAGTCCGCCTACGACCCGCTGTTCGACCTGTCGCTGGCGCTGATGGCGTTCTTCGGGGGTCTCGGTACCGTCCTGGGCCCAGCGCTGGGCGCGCTCATCCTCGAGCCCGCCCAGCAGTGGCTGACCGTGCAGTTCACCAACGACTATCTGAGCGAGATCCTGCTCGGTGCGCTCTTCCTGGTCGTGATCCTGTTCCTGCCGCGTGGCGTGCTGCCGACCGGGGCCGAGCGGGTCCGCAGCTGGCGGGCTCGTTCCCGGGCCCGTTCGGCAGCAGAATCGGCCCCGGAACCGGCCGCGGCCGATGAGGCCACGCGAACGGGCACCCCGTCATGACCGCCGCACTTCGGGCCGAGGGGATCGGCAAGGCGTTCGGTGGCGTGCAGGCTCTGGACGACTGCACCCTGACCGTGGCCCCTGGCTCGATCACGGGTCTGATCGGGCCGAACGGCTCGGGCAAGACCACGCTGTTCAACATCATCACCGGGTACGAGCGGCCGGACACCGGCGACGTCTACCTGGCCGACCGGAAGATCACCGGCGCGTCCGCGCAGCACGTCTTCGCCCTGGGCCTGGGCCGCACCTTCCAGCTGACCAGGATCTTCCCGCGGCTCACCCTGCTGGAGAACATGCTGGTCGCAGCCCGGCCCCGCCGCGTGCGCGGTGGCCTGCTGGCCCGGGCCGGCGGGGCAGCCGACCGGCGGCGCGCTCTTGAGCTGCTGGAATTCACCGGGATCGACCAGTACGCCACTGCCCTGGCCGGCACCCTGTCCTACGGCCAGCGCAAGCTGCTGGAACTGGCCACTGTGCTGGCCGCCGACCCAGCTGTCGTGCTGCTCGACGAGCCAGCCGGTGGGGTCAACCCGTCCCTGATCCAGCACATCGCGGCCCGGATCCGGGACCTGAACGCCCGCGGCACCACCTTCCTGATTGTGGAGCACAACATGGAGTTCGTGATGGGGCTGTGCGATCAGGTGACCGTGCTCGACTACGGCACCGTGGTGGCCGCCGGGCCGCCTGAGATCATCTCCACCGACCCGCGGGTGCTGGACGCCTACCTGGGTGCGGCGCTGGATGACGAGCCGGATCGGGATGGCACCGATGCCCAGTGACGCGCCCCGGACGGACGGCGCCACCGGGATGGCCGGGATGACGGAAGCGGCGCTGGTGGTGCAGGGCCTGTGCGCCGGGTACGGCGGCGGCGACATCCTGCACGACGTGTCCTTCACCGTCCCCGAAGGCGGCATCACCTGCATCGTCGGCCCCAACGGGGCCGGGAAATCGACCCTGCTGGCCAGCATCAGCGGGCTGCTCCGGCCACGGCGTGGCCGGGTCCTACTGCGGGGCGAGCCGGTCACCGGGCGCTCCCCCCGGCAGATCCTGGGCCTCGGCCTGGTGCATGTGCCCCAGCACCACAGCCTGTTCCGGGACATGACGGTCGCGGAGAACTTGGACCTCGGCGGCTACACCATCAGGGACCGCAAGCTGCTGCGGCGCCGGCGCGCGCAGGTGCTTGAGCTTTTCCCCGAGGTGGCGGGCTGGGCCCCGCGAAAGGCCGGCAGCCTGTCCGGCGGCCAGCAGCGGCTGGTCGAGTTCGCCCGGTGCCTCATGCTCAACCCGTCCTTGATCATCCTGGACGAGCCGTCCATGGGGCTGGCCCCCAAGGTGCTGCGGTCGGTGTTCGACGCCGTCCGCGCGATGAACTCCGCCGGCAAGACGGTCCTGCTGGTGGAACAGAACGCGCGCGCGGGCCTGCGGATGTCCACCCACGGAGTGGTGCTGGAAAACGGGCGGGTCCGGCTGTCCGGGACCGGGCGCGAGGTACTCGAGAACCCGGAGATCGGGGCCCTGTACCTGGGCGGTGCGTCCGGCACCACGTCCGGCGGTGCACCGCAGTAACGCAGCAACGCAGTAACGCAGTGAGGGCAAGCTGCGCCGGGCCGGTCCCCGGCCCGGCGCGATCCCGGCGGAGTGCGGTCCCCGCGCGGCGAGGGCCAGGGCCTCAGGCGGCGAGTTCCGCGTAGCGGCCGTTGTCAGCGATGAGGCTGGTGTGGGTGCCGGTCTCGACGATGCGGCCGTGGTCGAGGACGATGATCTGGTCGGCCTCACGAACGGTGGAGAGCCGGTGCGCGATGGTGATCGTCGTGCGGCCCTCCGCCAGGGCGTCGAACGCCTGCTGCACGGCTCGTTCCGTCTCGGTGTCCAGCGCACTGGTGGCCTCGTCCAGCACAAGCACGCGCGGGTCCCGCAGCAGGGTGCGGGCGATCGCGATGCGCTGCTTCTCGCCGCCGGAGAAGCGGTGCCCGCGGGAGCCGACCATGGTGTCGTAGCCGTCGGGCAGGCTGGCGATCAGGTCGTGAATCTGGGCGGCGCGGGCCGCGTCCTCGATCTCGGCGTCGGTGGCCTCCGGCCGGGCGTAGCGCAGGTTCTCGCGCACGGTGGTGTGCAGCAGATACGTCTCCTGGCTGACCACGCCGACGATCGCGGCGAGGTCGGTGAGCCGCATGTCGCGAAGGTCGACACCGTCAATCCGGATGCGGCCGCTGCTCGGGTCGTAGAGCCGGGCCAGCAGTGAGCCCAGCGTGGTCTTACCGGATCCGGTCTCGCCGACCAGGGCCAGCGTGCTGCCGGCCGGGATGTCCAGGTCGATGTCGGCCAGCGCGGGCCGGTCGGCACCGGGATAGGTGAAGCTGACATCCTCGACGCGGACGTGTCCGGTTACCTGCGCGGGGTCGATCTCGGCCGGGTGGGCGGGCTCGCCGACCTCTACGGGGAGGTCCAGGTACTCGAAGATCCGCGCGAACAGCGCCAGCGAGCTGATCACGGACACGCTCGTGTTGAGCAGGCCGGTGATCGGCCGGAACAGGCTGTTCTGCAGGGTGGTGAAGGCGACCAGGGTCCCGATGGTGATCACGCCGGCGGTGGCCGGCAGGCCCGCGGCGAGGTAGATGATCGCCGGTATGGCGGCGAAGACGATGCTCAGCGAGGCCATCC
>Ga0302223_10000714_pt1 | contig 20049 bp, 21 predicted proteins | sample II_Palsa_E2_3_FD_194565 | JGI IMG/M metagenome (GOLD analysis project Ga0302223, IMG submission 194565) | Peat permafrost microbial communities from Stordalen Mire near Abisko, Sweden - II_Palsa_E2_3 | ecosystem: Environmental > Terrestrial > Soil > Palsa > Peat permafrost | place: Sweden... | reverse complement strand
CCCGGCCGGCGCTGAGCAGACCGCCGGGCAGCGTCGTCCTAGCCGAGCAGAGCCCTTGACGCTGATATCGCTAATTGTGGCGTCAAAGCCACACGCGATATCCGCCGTTCGGGGCGGCTTCGGCCCGAACGATCTGTGCCTGCGCCGCGTCCCCATAACTGCTCATTCGGTGCGGTCGGCTGACCTGGCGAAGGCAGGCGAGCGGGCCGCGGGCAACTTGGTGGCCTGATCGGCTGCGTGATACAGCCCGGGCTTCGCTGGTGGCCGCAGCGGGCCGCCGCGTAGTGTTTCCTACCGGCGGTATCCGTTATCGGAGGTGAGGATGTGTCAGGCAAGGTGGCCAGACGTGGTTGCTGGGTTCTCGCCTCGGTAACCGGGGCGGCGCTGGTAATCGGGGCCGTGGTCCGGTTGAGAGCCCGCCGCAGTTTGGGCCAGGCGGGCATACCAGCCGACGTCAGCTTCATGCGCGCATTGCACGCGGCGTTGCGCCGCGACCTGTCCCGGCTGCGGGATGCGGCCGCGCAGCTCGACAGCTCCGCGGGTGCGCCATCGACGGTGCTGGCGGGCTGGGACGCCTTCCGGACTCAGCTCGACAACCATCACTCGGCCGAGGACGACGACCTGTGGCCGGTGCTCCGGCAGGAGCTCACCGATCCCGGCGAGCTGGCATCGGTCGACGCCATGGTGGAAGAGCACCGGCATATCCCGCCCGCCCTCGCGGGCGTGGACGCGGCGCTGCGCGGCGGAGGCGAGCTGACGGCACCCGTCGAGTTCTTGTCGACTGCCGTGCTGAATCACCTGGCGCACGAGGAACTCGAGGTCCTTCCCCTCATTGAGCAGCACCTGACCCCGGCGCAGTGGCGCGCGTTCCTTCGCAAGGAACGGAGCCGGCGCTCGCCACGGGAACGGCCCGACTTCCTGACCTGGATCCTCGACGACGCCAGCGAGCAGGATGCGGCGGCCGTCCTTTCCGAGATGCCGCCACCGGCCCGGCTGGTCTACCGCCGGGTGCTCCGGCCCCGCTATGGCGCCCGGCATAGGTGGCAGATCCCCAGTCCCACTGCACAGACTTGAAATGGCCGGCCATGAGGGGCCGGCACGACGCACCCGCCGCTGCACCTTAACGCTATACCGGCTCGGACCTGTGGATCTCGGCCGGGAGCGGCGCGCACCCCCCATGGCCGCATCACCGAGATCGTCGTCACCGACATCATCCAGGCCGCCTAGGACCTACCTTTGTGTCGACCTCCTGTCCAGCCGGAAACGGCGGGGCTACCACCTGGCGGTCCAGCAAGCACATGCCGGGCACTGACGGCCAGGCCGCGTCGCCACCAGCGAGTCACGACGCAATCACCGGCAGAGCCAGGCACGCAGAACCGGACAATCTGCGCCTGGCAGCCGATGCGGACAGCGCATGCGTCAGCCACACCGAGTCGGCGCTCTGGAGCGTTGCTTAGGTTAACGCTCCGCTCGTGTGCAAAGCGGATTGTGGCTCGCTGTGACAGCCGGAGCCGCCGGGGACGCTCGCGCGGTTCGGCGGATCCCCCTGACCTCGTCGGGGATGACCCTGATGCCCTGGGGGATGCACACCAGGGTGCAAACCGGGCTGATCCCGATCGACGCAGGCCACTGCCGGGCCGCAGCCTTGAAGCATGAACACGAACACCGCAGATGCCGGGTCCGCCGCCGTTAACAGCCAGACCGAAGCCCGCCAGCTGCGCCGGTCAGGCGATGACAAGATGCTGGCCGGCGTGGCCGGCGGCATAGCCCGGTACCTGAACGCGGACGTCACGCTAGTCCGCGTCATCATCGCGGCGCTGGCTCTCTTCACCGGCGCTGGTGTGGCTCTTTATGTTGCCGCCTGGCTGCTGATCCCCGCAGACGGCCAAGACCAGCCGGCCGCCGCGGCGTGGATCGCCGCCCCCCGGGACCGCATCCGCTAAACCCCGGCCCGCAAACCCCCTGACGTAAACGGAGACCGATCACCATGCCCGTAATCATCGCCCTTGCCCTTATCGCCATCGTGGCCCTGACCGTCCTCAGCTTCGCCGTGCACGTCCTGTTCTCCCCGTGGCTGCTGGTGGCCATCGCCATCCTGGCCTGGATCAAGTTCCGGCCACGCCACGCCCACCGGTAGCCCCAGCGCCCGGCCACCCGCTGCCCGGCCGGCGCTGAGCAGACCGCCGGGCAGCGTCGTCCTAGCCGAGCAGAGCCCTTGACGCTGATATCGCTAATTGTGGCGTCAAAGCCACACGCGATCCGCCGATCGGTGCGGCTTGCGGCCGTGGGATGTCAGCGGCTCTCGGCGCGCAGATCTGGACGTTCTGGATGCTGCCGCACAGCCGCGCCAGAATGGCGATGACTTTCTCACTCCTCGCCGGGCGGTGCGCGCTCGCTGTCATCGGCGAAATGTGAAACGGGGCCTCGATGAGCGGAGAGATACACGTTGTGCGGGCCGGGTCCCAGCCGGGCGGATCTGGTCCTGCCGTGCTGCCTGCCCTGGCCATCGAGCCTGTGCTGGCCATCGCGGTCGTTCTCACCGGCCTGCTGATCGCTTTCTCTGATCGCTATGGCTACCACCGGGACGAGCTCTACTTCATCGAGTGCGGCAAGCATCTGGCCTGGGGTTATCCGGATCAGCCGCCGTTCGTGCCGCTGGTCGCCAGGCTGATGACCAGTCTGGCACCGGGATCGCTTGTGGTGCTCCGGCTGCCGTCCGCGCTGGCGGGCGGGATGCTGGTGTTCCTGACCGGGCTGCTCACCCGCGAGCTTGGCGGGCGGCGCGCTGCCCAGTCGCTGGCCTGTGCCGTCATTGCGCTCGCACCGGTGGTCACCGGCTCAAGCCACCTGCTCAGCACGGCCACCCTTAATCTCCCGGTCTGGGCGCTGCTGCTGTGGCTGCTGGTACGGATCCTGCGTACCGGTGATCAGCGGCTCTGGCTGCCTGCCGGGCTGGCGGCAGGCGCCGGGCTGCTCGATACCGACCTGGTCGCCTTCCTGATCGCCGCGGTCATCGTCGCGCTGGCCGCTGCCGGGCCGCGGGCGCCGCTGCGGTCTGGCTGGTTCTACGCTGGGGGCGGCATCGCACTTGGCTTGTGGGCCCCCTACCTGGCCTGGCAGGGCAGCCACGGGTGGCCCGAACTGGCAGTGGCCCGTTCGATCGCGGCCGGCGGATCGGGAACATCGGCGCCTTGGTGGCTGATCCTGCCGGAGCAGTTCGTCCTGGTCGCGTGGTACTTCTCGCCGATCTGGATCACCGGGCTGGTGCGGTTCTTCCGGGACCCGGAACTTCGCTGGTGCCGGGCGGTCGGCGTGGCCTACCCGGTGCTGGCCGTGGCGTTCATGCTGACCGGTGGCAAACCGTACTACCTGGCTGCGTACTTCCCCGCCCTGCTGGCCGCCGGTGCCCAGCCCGCGGTGGACTGGGCTGGGCGCGCGCACCGCAGGCGCCGGGCCGGGCTGATCACGGCAGGGCTGGTGCTCGCCGTGCTGCAACTGCCGATCACCCTGCCGGTCTTGCCGATTTCAGCGGTTCACGACACACCGATTGTGACGCTGAACTACGACGCGGGCGAGACGATCGGCTGGCCTGCCTTCGTAGCCGAGATCGCAATGGCATACCGGACGCTGCCGCCCGCCCAGCGCTCGGCCACGACCGTATTGACCAGCAACTACGGTGAGGCGGGCGCGGTCGATCGTTTCGGCCCGGCCGATGGGCTGCCTGCGGCTTACAGCGGCCACATGTCCTTCTGGTACTGGGGGCCGCCACCCGCCCGGGCGACCACCGCGATCGTCGTCGGCTACCAGCGCAGCCAGCTCACCTTCTGCGGCTCAGCCCGTCTCGCCGCGCACCTGGATAACCGCGTCGGCGTCAACGACGACGAGCAAGGCGCCCCGGTCTGGATCTGCCAGCAGCTCACCAGGACCTGGCAGGCCATCTGGCCCGCACAAAAGCACTTCAGCTGAGGCGGGCCACGAGCAGCCAGCGGAATGCGCCCCCGATGCGCTGACCGGCGCTTAGGCGGGATCGCGCCGATTCCCCAAAGCACGGACCGAAGCCACCATCACACATCATGATCCGTTAGAAACAACAGGTCACGCAAGTAGCCGCCGTAGTATCTCGAGTCCATTCCCGGTTGTCCATGATGTAGCTGACGTGGCCTTTGAGCTGCGTCGGAGACGCGTTATCCGAAGTGGTGTGCGGAGTGCCGCTGATGTAGCCGCCCGCAGAACCGGGCAATCTGCGCTGGATATCGAGCCAACGCTCCAGCATTAAGCGCTGCAAAATAATCGGCGATCGGCATCTAGAGGTGGGACGCTCCTCGCCACCCTACGTAATCAGCCCTCATCTGGAGCAACGCGCGAACACCCGCCGTTCGGTACGTTGTGACACGCTATGCCCCATTACCATCGATGGCGCACCGAACGGGGCGTACTACGTGTCCACTGGCCGATGGCGCGCACGGCGACAGAGGCTCACGCTCGACGTCGGCTGGTGCGTAAGGGTAGTCCAGGCTAGACGTGACGAGAGGACCCGCCTCCGCTTCTCGCGGATCTCGATTGCGCGGTGCGCGGATCTAATCCGTTCCCCCGCGTCTACCTGGGGTCCTCTGTCATCAGTGAGTCCACCCCGTCACGGGACCACGCGCCATGGACCAACGTCCCTGCGCGCCGGACCTTCGGCCCGGCGGTGCGGGGATACGGCAGAACTCCTGCGGTGGGAGATGGCGAGCGCGACCTGGAAGACCGCTCATCCTGTTCGGATCGATCGTGATCCGCTCGTACGCCATGGGCGTCGTAGTGCTCATAACCCAGAGGTCGCAGGTTCAAATCCTGCCTCCGCTACCAAATATGCAGGTCAGAGTCCCCTTCCGGTTTCGGAAGGGGCCTTTTGCATGTCATTTGTGAACGGATTTGTGCACGAGGCCGCCGTCAAGCCGATCTTGCTTGTCCGGGAACGCTGACAGTCCTGGGACTCCCAACTCACACCCTTCGGAGCCTGCGCTTTATCATCGAGATCCAGGCCGGAAGAACCGTAGAGGCAGTTCAAGGACTCCGGTGGCAGCCTTCCGGCCCGCCATCCGCAGCCGAACACTAATCGTGGCACGTCACTACAAGCAAATTGCAATTGGCTTGAACCATTGCAGAGCGCCAACTACGGACGCGCGGGCTAGCGTCGCGTGACACCGAGAAAGTCGCGCATATTGGCAATCATGCTGCATTCGCAGCGTCAAGATCATGCTGCCGGTACCGCGGCGTGGCGGGGGCGTGCGCCATGACCCACGCCCTAGCAGGGGCGAGACAGTCTGAGACCTGGCTTGACAACTTGCTGGCGATCTCTGGGTGTCTCTCCCACAGCCCGCACATGGGGCCTGGTGCTGGGACGGCAGCGGCTGGAGTCGCTCGAGTCGCGTGGTTAGGCTGACTGGGCCGTCGCCGGGCCTGGGCTTGACAGCGCCGGCTCGCCGGCTGCGGGTGTCAGGCCGGCCAGCAGGTTGGCCGCCGCGGCCTGGAATCGCGCGATGTCGCCGTAGGGGCGGGCGACGAGCATCGCCCCTTCAAGACCCCCCACGATCATGCGGGCGATGTCCCGCGCGGAGCCCGCGAAGTGCAGACTGCCGTCGGCCCGGCCCTGCTCCAGGACGCTCTCCAGCCAGCTCTCGTTCTGGTCGAAGAACCTGATGACCGCGTCTTGCATCGGCTGCGGGAGGGTCTGGTACTCCGCGGCGAGCATGCCGCACAGGCACATCTTGCGGTTACGCAGCACCTGCAGGTACAGGCCCGCGTAGGAGTCCAGCTTCGCGCGGACAGTGCCGTCCGCGGTGTCGAGACTCGCGAGAGCTCCCATGAAGCGGTCTGCGTAACGGGCGATGAGCGCCTCGCCGAGGGCGGCCTTGCTGGCGAAGTGGTAGTGCAGCGCAGCCTTGGTGATCTGCAGCTCGGCTGCGATATCGGCGTAGCTGAAGCCGTTGAACCCGCGGACCTGCACCAGCCGCTCGGCCACGTCCAGGATCCGCGGGGCCGTACCCGTATCATCGCGCCCGCGCCCAGCAGCCATAAAACCCTCCGCAGTCCTTGACGGCTGACCTACCAGTAAGTCAGAATCTGACCTATCGATAAGTAAGACTACCGGAGCCACCGCGCAGCAGCACCGGGGGACGACATGGACAAAACAGAGCACAAGAGCTTCCAGGCACCCGACGAGACCCGCGAGTTCCCGCGCGGCCGCGCCGAGATCCTCAACATCGGCGGCGGGCAGATCGGCCGGCTGGTCCTCCAGCCCGGCTGGCGCTGGTCGAATGACGTGAAGCCGATCGCCGGCACCGCGAGCTGCGAGGCGCCGCACTTCCAGTACCACGTCAGCGGACGGCTGGCGATCCGGATGGACGACGGCGCCGAGTTCACCGCCGGCCCCGGAGACATAACCGCACTGCCCAGCGGCCACGACGCCTGGGTCGTCGGCGACGAGCCCGTCGTCACCATCGACTGGTCAGGCGCGGGCGCCTACGCTAGGTAGCCGGGCGCACGCAAGTCAGGAAACGCGGAACTCAGGAAACGCGGAACTCAGGAACACGGCCGGGATCGTTCCCGGCTCAATGGAGGGAGACCGTCATGGCCCGAAAGATGATCGACTGCCGCCAGGTACCCAACGAGATCGGCTGCACGCTCACCATCGCCGGCGGCGAGGGCGAGGTCCTCGACGCCGCGACTGCGCATGCCGTCGCCAAGCACGGCCACCAGGACACCCCCGAGCTTCGGGAGATGCTCCGCGGCGGGCTGCAAGACGCCGAGCCTGCGCTGGCATGAGGACCGCCAGCCAGCCCAGGCTCGACGACGCAGCCACCGTCGTCCGCCAGTTCAACGCGGCCTGGAACGACCACGATCTCGCCGCGGCGCTGGCCCTGACCAGTGACGACTGCGTGTTCGAGGCGACCTCGCCCGCGCCGGACGGCCAGCGCTACGCCGGCCACGCGGCCATCACCGCGGCCTGGAAGCCGATCTTCGACGATACGACGAGCCGGTTCACCGTCGAGGATTCGTTCACCGCGGGCGACCGCGTCGTGCAGCGCTGGCGCTATGACTGGGGCGACGGCCACGTCCGCGGCATCGACGTCTTCACCGTCCAAGACGGCAAGGTGACCGAGAAGATCGCTTACGTAAAAGGCTAGAGGCCCGCATAGACAGTGTCGCCCGACACCGGACCAGCGACCAGTGTGGGGTCACCTGAAGGTCTCTCCTGGAGCCTGGGCGCTGGCACCGTTCCGCCTTGCTGCGGCGGAGAAGGTCGGCAACCAGGCTGCGATGGTGTCGCTCGGCCGGCCTGGTGCGGGCGAGCAACTCCTCGCGTCGCACGGATTCCTCGATGTCGAACGCCTGGACGTTCCGTTCGCCTGGGAGTTCGCGGACCCAGAACTGTACGCGCGTGCGCTGGCCTCTACCGGCCTGGCCCATGAGGCCATCCAGAACGTCGGCGAGGCTGAGTTCCATCGCGCGGCCGTTGAGCAGGCTCAGGGGCAGTTGCGGGATGGCTTGCCGCTGCGGGCCGACATCCATGTCGTGGGCTACCTGGCCCGCAAACCCGAAGGAGCGCAGCGCGCATGACCGGAAGCTTTCTCGAGGAACCCCCGGTGTCCGCCCAGGTGCACGAGCTCTACGACGAAGACCTCGCCGACAGCGGCTACGTGTGGAACGTGTCCCGACTGTGGGCGCACTAGCCAGACACCCTGAAGCGGCTGTTCGAGCTGATGTCTCAGGCAGTCACGCCGGGCGGTTTGACCTTCCGCCGGCGCGGGATCCTGGTGACCGCCGCCGCCTCGGCCCTCGGTGACTCTTACTGCTCGCTGGCGTGGGGCGGGAAGCTGGGAAAAGCGTTGGACGCCGCTGTCGCGGCAAGGGTTCTGAACGGCAGCGACGCCGGGCTGACGGACCAGGAGAAAGCCATGGCCGCATGGGCCCGGAAGGTCGCCAGGGACCCGAACGCGACGACGCCGGCCGGACATCCAGGTGCTCCGCGATTCCGGGCTCGATGACGGGCAGATCTTCGCCATCACCGCCTTCGTGGCTCTTCGCCTGGCGTTTTCTGCGATCAACGACTCCCTTGGCGCTCAGCCCGACGGGCAGCTCGCCCTGTCTCTGCCACAGGAGGTGCGCGAGGCCGTGACCTACGGCCGACCTGTAGCTACCAGAGCACCAGTGCGGTGCTCTGGCACCTCGATGAGCACATCTGTGGCTTCCCATCCCTTCAGACACAGACGCGATCTTCAACCCCGCCCTTCCCCCGCATAACCTGCTGTACCGGGTAGCCGCTGAAACAGTGGCAGGGGCGGCGGGATGCGCGAGGGGATCATCGCCTGCCCTCTGCGGCTCTGGTGAGCTTGCACCAGCCGCGTTTCCCTGGGGGCCGGTGGCCGGGTTACGTGACCATGGTCGTGACCAAGACGGGGTAAGACGGCACCGAACAAGGTGAGACTGAGGGAGACTCGACCGTGGCTTCGGCTGAGGTCAGGTGCGATATCTGGGGACACGCTGAGAGTGCTGAGACGCCGCTCGGCTTGCTCATAACCCAGAGGTCGCAGGTTCAAATCCTGCCCCCGCTACTATTTACGCAGGTCAGAGGCCTCTTCCGGTTCCGGAGGAGGCCTTCTTGCTGCGGCTTGTGCACGGATTTGTGAACGAGCGGGCTGGGACCGCGCGGCTAGGTGCCGACGTGATCGTTTTGACCATGAGTTTGGTGCCTGGTCTACGGCGCCCGCTTCTCTGGCCGAGTTCGAATAGAGGCTGTTAGCGGCGTTGGCTTCCTGTAGTCGACACGGTTCGGCGGGCTGGCTTCCGCGGCGGGTTATCTTCCGGGCGGGTTATTTGGCTTAGGTTTCCGCTAAGCAGTAGGTCGCTGGGTGCACGTGGGGTCTCAGCCCAGAGATCGCCACTTAGCCAAGGGATCTCTCGCAGACGCGCCCGGCGAGCGACGGTGACCAGCATCTCCGCCGGAAGTGCGAGGCCACCTAGCTTCCGCAGTATCGGTTTCATCCGCGCGTTGCGGCGCCTTCGGGGAGTATCTGATGGTGCGTGTAGTTTCGTGGAATTTGAATAACCGGGGCATCACCGGAGCTCGGATGCAGGGGAGTTTCTGCGCGAGCTTAAACCGGATCTGATGTTGCTGCAGCGACCACGCCCTGGTCGTCGCCGACCTTGCTGCTGGATAACCACACTCAGAGGAATCGTGATCCGGAAATATGCGCGAAACGGCCTCGGCAGCGCCCTCGAACCGCTTTAGTGTCCTGGCAGATCGGCGCGGAGCTTCCTAGTTTCCGAAGGCGGCCTCCGGAGCCGTGACTGAACCTCCCGTCCACGGACGAGCCATAGTTCATTCTGACGTTCCCCCTGGCCGGTGCTTTGCCATGAGGTCAGCGAGTGCCTCGCTGAATGCTTCCGCATACTCGGCCACGTCGCCTTCTGTGAAGCCGTGACGGAACTGGTTCAGCACCTCGACAACGGCCACGGCAGCATCCTGGTGGTTGTCACCGACCTGACCGTTGATTTCGAACCCGGCTTGGCGTTCGGGCCAACGATTCCAGCCTGATCCCGGTACGCCCTCAACGTGACGGCCACCTCCACCGACTTGGGCGATGGAAAGCGGCCTATCACAGATGAGGGTGTAGCGGTCGGCGGCGCGTTCGACAGCGACACGGCAACCGGCATGGTGCCGGCTGCGCAACGCGTCGCCGGCGTGCTAACGTCTTGGCGATCGTGATCCATCGGCTGGAGGTGAGTCCCATGAACGCAGTATCCGCAGTGGGTGCTCCGCTGCAGTCCACGATCGCGCGACTGAGGTAGTCGCCACCGGGAGCGCCCGCCAGGCAACTCGCGAAAGGCGACTCCCATGAACACAACACCTTTTTCAACTCTGCACTTCACCTCGACGGCGCCCTCCGACGGGCCGAGGTCCGACCAGGATCAGCTGCAGGCCGGCGCCACAAGGCGGGTGCGCGCCGCGGGTCAGCGAGCGTTGGTCCTCGGTGGTGGCGGATCGGCAGGCAATGCGTGGTTGATCGGCGTCATTGCCGGCCTGTTTGATGCCGGGTTGGATGTGACCGAGGCCGATCTGATCATCGGGACGTCGGCCGGATCGACGGCCGCGGCCCAGATAACTAGCGCGAGCCCGACCCAACTGCTTGCCGACATCCTTTCCGCTGCGCCCCAGCAACGGACTGGTCCGGTCGGATCCGACGGCGGACGCGTTCCCGTTGGGCCGGTGGCCGACCATATGCGGAGGACGAGCGAGATCATCGCCGCCGCTGAGGATTCGGCCGACATGCGCCGCAGACTGGGTGCGGCGGCGCTCGAGATGGATGCCGCGTCGGACGGCTCCGGGCAAACGCGGTGGCGCGCTACGGTCGCCGCTCGGCTGCCCAGTCAGCGCTGGCCGGAACGAACGGTGCTGATCGTGGCTGTCGATGCCCATACCGGTGAACCGGTCGTGTTCGACCGCCACAGCGGAGTCGACTTGGTGGACGCCGTCGCCGCCAGCTGTGCCAACGGCTTCGGTGTCCCTCCCTACGGTATCGGCGACAGCCGATACATCGACGGCGGCTACCGACGATCCAGCGAGAATGCCGATCTGGCAGCCGGATACGGGCGGGTGCTGGTGCTGTCGCCACTTGGCGGCAGAACACGGGCGCCGCTGGACTGGGGCATGCATCTTGCCGCACAGGTCGACGAACTACGCGCCCGCGGCAGCAGAGTCGAAACCGTCCTCCCGGACAGCGACTCCCGCGACGCATTCGGCAGCAATCTGATGGATCGGTCGACGCGTCCGCCCGCCGCTCGAGCCGGTTACGACCAAGGCAGCGCCCTTGCCGAGCAGCTCACCGAATTCTGGCGCTGACGCCCTCGAAATCAGTCGACTCGGTAGGCGTGACGACACCTGCTCATGCCTCGGAGGCCGATGGGCACGACATGTCTCACGCTACCTTCCTGCCCCCCGACCTGGGCTCGTTCTGCCGTCTTGACGAACTCGGCCTGCAGGTCGTGGGTCAACGGCTCGAGCCCGGTCGTGCAGTGTTGGCCTGCCGGGTCGTCGAGACCGACGAGTTCGCCCGGTGGTGTCGCCGCTGCGGATGCGAGGCCGCGCCGCGCGACAGTGTAACCCGGCGGCTGGCGCACGAACCGCGGGGATCTACCAGCGCATGATCGCCGCCAACCGCGAACCCGACAAGAAGCATGGCAAGGCCGTGATGCAGGCCGTGATCGACTCCGTCGCCAGCGGCGTCCCGGCCACGCTGACCGAGATCCGCAAGCTCGGCCGGACCCTTAAGCAACGCGCCACGGACATCCTCGCGTTCTTCGACCGGCCCGGCACGTCGAACGGCCCCACCGAGGCCATCAATGGCAGGCTCGAACACCTCCGCGGCAGCGCCCTCAGATTCCGGAACTTGACGAACTACATCGCACGCTCGTTGCTCGAAGCCGGCGGATTCAGACCCCGACTACACCCTCGATTGCGATGAGCCTGGAAAGCGCGGCTGAGACATGCCGCGACCCTTGGTGCGGAGCCTTGGCTTCTTGCTACTTGATCGCATTGTCATCTGCCTCCGTCCTGAGATCATCGCCGAACGGGAGGCCAACCGGGTGCCTCGAGCGCGGCCAGGCCGTCCTGACACTTAGCGTTAACCCGGTACAGCAGGTTGTACAGCAACAGGTAAGCGCAATCGCTGGCATGCATGATCGTGGACAGGCCGCCTGATCCAGGGATCGGAAGGATGGTTTGTTGTCACTCGTATGTGTAAGGCTGCCCGCATGAGCGCATTAATAGGCTTCCGCATCGAGTTTTACGACAACCCCGAAAGCTCAGGCCGCCGCCTCGTCGGTGCTGCCGTCAAGGAGGATGCATTCACCGTCCAGGCCGTCCCGGTCAAGGGCGATTATGTGGCCGTCAACATCCTGGCGGGGGGTACCGCGGCCGGGGCATGGTGGCCCGGGAACGTCCCCTTCGAGCAGGTGCACCACCTCGAGCACTACCCGGCGTCGGTCGGAGGCGACGAAGTGCCGAGCGCGCAGGTGGTGATTCAGACGGCGGCTCCCGGAGAGTACCAAGCTGACGCCCTGGTGCAGCACTTCACTAGCGAGGAGTGGCAGGTGAGCCGCTTCATCGATGGGAGCCCGCTGGCTGAAGCGTGGAGAAAGACCATCTAGACCGAGTATGACCTTGCGCCCGGCGTCAGACGGAAGCGCTCGCGCGGTCTAATGCACTTAATCTGGAATGCGCTGCACCCTGATAAGCCGAAGGTCAGGCCGTATGAACCTGTCTCTTTCCATCGGGGACCGGGCGGCCGATAGTCCCATTAATGTTCGTATACCTGCGTCTATCAGCGGCGGCTCTTCTCGGCCGCCGAGGCTGGTCAGGTCGTAGTCCACTATGCCAATTTTGCCAAGCGGACTCTATCCGTCGGTCGAACTCCGGAGTCCGACCGTCATGCCGGACCCCGCGTTCCTTCGGTCGGCCCAATGACCCGGCGTAGAAGTTCCGCAGGTCAGGAACCTGATTTGTGCACGGATTTGTGCACGAGACGCGGCGGGACGGGCTGAGACGGGGGAGACGCAGGACACCCGAGAGGACTTCCGGTCGCGTGCTGGTCGAACGGCTGGTCCCACTCCCTGGCCGGCACCCCGGCCGCCTCGAGCTCGGCCTTGCTCGGCTCCGGTCATGGCGTCGGTCAGGTCTTGGCTGTCGCCGGGTCGCTAGGGTGCTGGGTGAGCGGCCTGGTCTGCACGCTCATCCAGGCATCCAGCGGGAGCGATTTCAGGATCGCCTGCATCTCGGCCGCGTCCTGGGCTCGCCAGAGGCCCAGCGAGCGCCCGGCGCCCGGCAGCGTCCATAGCCGCAGCAGGTGTCCCTGCCCAGCCAGCTCGTACGCGCGTTCTGCCTCGCGCGCCTTGGTGTCCTCCACCTTCTGGGCGGGCGTGCCCTCCGGGATGGTGACGGTAAAGGTGGTCAGAAATTCCGTGGCTCCGGGACTGGCCGCTAGTGCCGGGTCGTTCGGGTGCCGGGAGAGCGGGGTGACCTCATCGGTACGCCAGACGCGCAGCGGCATCGAGGCGAGGACTCTCTCGAGCGCATCGCCATCGTCGGCAGCGAACAATCCGAGGCTCCGCCATTCGCCTGGCTGTAGCGGCGGCCGCCACAAGCGGAGCAGGTAACCTTGGGACGCGAGTTCACGCGAGCGTGAGTCCTCGCGGGTGCGGATGTCGTCGATGGCTTCCTCTGAGGTTCCGTCCGGAACGCGGGTGGTCATGATGACGAGGTATTCCATGGTGAGCGCCTCCTGAGTCGGCAGCAGTGCGGTGTGTGTTCTGTTTGACCCCGTTTGCACTTGTCACCTGCCTCGTGTCGGCTGGGTCAGTTTTGGGTCCAGGTTCCCTGGTGTTCTGCCAGCTGGCGCGGAGAAGAGCCGTCTCAGTGGCTTGGGGTGGGCGGGCCGAGGTAGGGGAATGCGGCCAGCAGGTTGTCGTGCGGTTTGAGGCCGGTCGGCGGGATCTTGCCGTTGCTCAGCCAGGCAAAGCGCTTGCTGTAGACGTCATCGGTGAGGATGCGGCCGTTGGGGTAGGTGGCGGGCTTGGTGCGGTCGTAGTGCAGGATGTCGGGCAGTACCTCCAGGGCCGCCGCCTTGGCCGCCTCGGGTGAGTAGCCGCCGGCGTTTTCCAGGATCATGGACCACGGCCCCAGGTAGTTGGTCACGTCGTCGGCCGGTTGCCGGGAGTTGTAGAGGTTCTTCTCCCCGTCGGGGTTGATGAACGGGTTGATGGTTGGGTTCCCGCCGCGGTCCAGCTGCTCGAGCACGCCGTCCTGGTACCGGCTGACCGTGGCCCAGACGCCGATCACCGGGCCGCCGAGCATGTCGCTGGGCACCTCCAGCGTGATGGAGTCGACGTTGTTGTCGGCGAAGTCGTCGTGCCCGGTCCAGACGAAGCCGTGCAGGGCGCCTTCGACGTCGGCGAAGAACGGGTCGCTGCGTAGCCCGGCGCACAGCCGGATCCGGCCGGCCAGTACGGGCTGCGCCGTGCTGTCGAAGCTGACCGGGATGTTCTCGGCTAGCACTTCGCCGGCCGGCTCGAGCTGGCCGGCGACGGCGCCGGTGGCGTACCAGGCGGTGCCGGTCTGCTTGCCGTTCTCCAACTCGGAGAACACGAACGTGAACGCGACGTCGGCCTGGTTGTCGCCGTCGTTGTCGATGTTGATTCGGTAGAACGCGCCGGGGCAGAACTCTGGGCCGGTCACCGGTGCCGGGATCGGGGGCGGGGCGCTGGTCGGGTTCGAGTCGATGATCAGCACGGTCTTGTCCGCATCGTCGGCCGAGGTGAACATGTACACATCGGTGAGATCCAGACGCCGGTCGTCGCCGGGGAACTTGAGATTGTCGGCGCTGAAATGGTTAGACATGGTGGCTCCTTTGGTGATGATGGCGAGGCCCGGCGGTACTGCGGCCCGGACCGGCGTGGGCTGGGGTCCGGGCCGCGATGGCATGACAGGGGCGGCGGCCATCTCTTGTTGCAGGACGCTCCGTGCGGCCTGCGCACCCGGGCGTTTGGGTGGCCGGGGTTCAGGTGCGCAGGAAGTCGAGCAGGGCGGTGTTGACTTGGTCGGCGTGCGTCCAGGCGATGGCGTGCGGGGCGCCCTCGACCACGACGAGCTCCACGTCCTTGATCAGGCCGGGCAGGCGCTGGCCGGTCTTGTCCAGCGGCAGCACCTGGTCCGCGTCGCCTTGCACGACCAGCACCGGTACGTCGATCTTGGGCAGGTCGTCGCGGAAGTCGGTGGTCCAGGTGCCGATGCAGGCCACTGCGGCGGTGGCCGATGCGGTGACAGCCAGGTTCCAGCTGGCCTGCCAGGCCTGGTCGCTGACCAGGGTGCCGCGCAGGGTGTCGATGTTGTAGAAAGTGTCCAGGAATCCCTTCATCCAGGCCGGCGTATCGGCCCGGGCGGCCTGGACGAACCCGTCGAGCAGGCCTCGCGGCACCCCGTCGGGGTTGTCGTCGGCCTGAAGCAGGTACGGCAGGATCGGGGAGACCAGCACGCCCTTGGCCGCCCGTGCCGACCCGTAGCGGCCTAGGTAGCGGGTGACCTCGCCGGTGCCCATCGAGTGGCCGGCCAGCACGGCGTCGCGCAGGTCGAGGTGTTCGAGCAGGATATTGAGGTCGGCGGCGAAGGTGTCGTAGTCATACCCGGATGCCGGCTGGCTGGATTTGCCGAACCCGCGCCGGTCGTAGGTGATGACCCGGTGCCCGGCCTCCAGCAGGACCGGGACCTGCTTGTCCCAGGCGCGGCTGCTGAGCGGGTAGCCGTGGATCAGCACGACGGGCTGCCCGCCGCCATGATCCTCGTAGTAGATCTCGATGTCGGCGCTGTTCTCAGTTCCGACTTTGACAAATGGCATTAAAGTCTCCATTCGGTGATCGGTCTGTTGCATTGCGATTCCGGCGACCCGTGACTGTCTTCAGTCGCCTCGATCAGTCATGCGTGGAGTAGTGAGTGCGGCGTCCCGCCGGTCATGTCCTCGCCTGACGCTGGGGCGTTCGGCACGCCAGGGGACGGGACTGCGTTAGGTATAGGTAGTAGTCGCGCGCGGCGGCCCGGCCCCGTCGGGGGTCACCCGTCCGTGACGATGGGAGGGTGCGCGACACGCTATGTTCGCTCTGCGGCGAGGAGGATCGGCGCACCACCCGCGGCTCGAGCCCTGCCGCGCGAGGGCAAGCGGCCAGTTGTCGTGAATTGGCCGCAGCTGCCGGTCCGCAACGCGGGACCCACAGCCGCGGGTCCCGCGCTGATAATAGGATCAGCAGTTGCTTACCGAGGACCCGTTCCTGTGGCCTCGTCGCCCCGGTCGCTGCACCCGGGACACCCTCGGGCGAACCCAAAAATCGGTCACGTGGGCATGTCCGTCCCGGCCTGCTCCGCCACCATGTAGGCGGCGTACCAGGCTGGCCAGTTCTCGTCCTGGTCTGACCGGTGAAAAAGGTGCGACCGCCCCGTGCGCTTCTGGTGCTCGACGTGGGCCGCCTCGGCACGCTGAAGCGCGCTTACCAGGTCCGCTGTGGATGCGAAAGCCGTGTCAGCGGCGATCCGGCCGGGGAGCCGCGTCGTGACCTCCTGGACCAGCCAGGTGTTGCCGTCCGGATCGTTGAAGGAGAAGAACGACCCGTAGCTGGTGCGCTCGGGGTCGGGACCGGGCTGCCGAGCCTCGCGGGGGAACGGCGGGCCGTGCCAGATCTCGCTGGCGTCGAGGCCACGGCCGGTGAGTTCGTCACGGGCCGCTTCGATGTCGGAGACGATCAGCCCTCCCTCGGCCGAGCCAGGCGCGGCCGTCGTGAGGCCCGTGCCGAACGTGACGGAGGCCGCGGATCCCGGGGGCGTGAACTGGACGATGCGGAGGCCGTCAAGCGGGGCGACGTCGTCGTCGAGCCTCCAGCCCAGCCGCTGGTAGAACTTCTTGGATCGGTCGACGTCAGACACGGGGATGATCTCGACCTCAAGGTGCATGTCGACGTTGGCCGCGGCCGCGTCAGGCCTGCCGTTGTGTACTTCGGTGGCGCTCATGGCTGCCTCCTGGGTTGTGTTGCTTGCATGACGCTTTCTTTCAGAAGGAAGACCTCAATGGGTCTTCGTATTGGTGATGCGATCAACGATGACCTCTGCGCCTGCCGGTCGCCCCCGGTAAGGTCCCTGGTGCAGATCCCCGGGGTGCCCGATCCCGGGGTCACGGGGTCCACGGCGCCGAGGTTGCCAACGTGGGGCGGCGTTCCTAGGCTCGGTGGATGAGGCTCGGTGGATGAGGCTCGGTTGGTGGCAATGTCGGCTCCTGTTTCAGCGCGGCGGCTGCTTAGCCGACGCAGCGAGTGCGCCGCGCTGGATCAGCTGGTGGCGAGTGTGCGCGCGGGTCCGAGCCGGGCGCTGGTGCTGCGCGGGGAGGCCGGAGTCGGCAAGAGCGCGCTGCTGGAGTATCTGGTGCGGCACGCGTCCGGGTGCGGCATTGCCCGGGCGGTTGGCGTCGAGTCGGAGATGGAGCTCGCGTACGCGGGGTTGCAGCAGCTGTGCGCAACGTTCCTCGATCGCCTGGAGCACCTTCCCGGCCCGCAGCGCGGTGCGCTTGGCACTGCGTTCGGTTTGCGCGCCGGCGACGCGCCGGATCGGTTCCTCGTCGGCCTGGCGGTGCTCAGTCTGCTGTCGGACATTGCGGAAAAGCGACCGCTCGTCTGCATCGTGGACGACGCGCAGTGGCTCGACGCGGCTTCCGCGCAGACGCTGGCCTTCGTCGCGCGCCGTCTCGGTGCGGAGTCGGTCGGGCTGGTCTTCGCTGTGCGCGAGCCGAGCGGCGAGCGGCATCTTGAGGGCCTGCCGGAGCTCGCCGTGGGCGGGCTAGACGACGGTGATGCGCAGGAGTTGCTCGGGACAGTGCTCGCCGGTCCGCTCGATGAGCGGGTGCGTGATCGGATCGTGGCCGAGACGCGCGGCAACCCGCTGGCGCTGCTCGAGCTGCCACGTGGCCGTACGCCCGCCGAGCTCGCGGGCGGGTTCGGGCTGTCCGGCGCCCCGGCGGTGCCGGGGCGGATTGAGCAGAGCTTCCGGGAGCGGCTGGCGCCGCTCCCGCCGTCGACGCGGCTCTTGCTTCTCGTCGCGGCGGCTGAGCCGGCAGGGGATCCGGTGTTAGTGTGGCGGGCGGTCGCCGCGCTCGGCATCGGGCCGGACGCGGCCGCGCCGGCGGCCGCCGACGGACTGGTTGTTTTCGGCGCGCAGGTGCGCTTCGGTCATCCGCTCGTGCGTTCGGCGGTCTACCGCGCTGGCGCGCCGGAGGAGCGCCGGCGCGTGCACCGCGCGCTCGCCGAGGCCACCGATGCCGACGTCGATCCGGATCGCCGCGCCTGGCACCGCGCTCAGGCGGCAGCCGGGCTCGACGAGGACGTCGCCGCCGAGCTGGAGCGCTCGGCCGGGCGAGCGCGGGCGCGCGGCGGCCTGGCGGCGGGGGCGGCATTTCACGAGCGCGCCGCCGAGCTGACGCCCGATCTGAGGCGCCGGGCGCAACGTGCGCTCCTCGCCGCCCAGGGTAAGCACCAAGCTGGCGCGCCCGATGCGGCGCTCCGGCTGCTTGCGCTGGCGCAGGCGGGGCCGCTGGACGAGTACGAGCGAGCCCGCGCGCGGCTGTTGCACGCGCAGATCACATTCGCGATGACGCGCGGCCGCGACGCTCCCCCCCTGCTGCTCGAGGCGGCCAGGCGGCTCGAGCCGCTGGATCCGAGGCTCGCCCGCGAGACATACCTAGAGGCGTTCGCGGCTGCCCTCTCCGCCGACCGCCTAGTGCGCGGGGGCGATGAGCGCGAGGTCGCCGCGGCCGTTCTGGCCGCCGACTGGGAGCCCTCCACGCGCGCCTGCGATCTGCTGCTGGATGGGCTCGCCCTCCTCACCCGCGAGGGCTACGGCGCGGGGGCGCCGGCGTTGAAGGCCGCGCTGCGCGCGTTCCGGGACGAGCCGCTCTCCGAGGAGGACGAGCTGCGCTGGCTGTGGCTGGCCTGCCGCATCGCCCGGGCGCTGGCCGATGATGGGGCGTGGGACGAGCTCACCGCGCGCCATCTCGATGTCGCGCGCCGCGCGGGCGCGTTCTCCGCGCTGCCCGTCGCGCTCACCGACCGCGTGCTCGTCGAGCTGTTCTCAGGCAGGACCGGGGTGGCTATGTCGCTGGCCGCCGAGTCGGATGCCGTCGTCGAGGCCACCGGTAGTCACCTGGCGCTGCGCACCTCGATCGTGCTGGCGAACTGGCGGGGACGGGACGCCGAGGCGCTGACGCTCATCGAGGCGCGACGGCAGGACGTGCTGCGACGCGGCGAGGGGCTCTGGCTCGCCGCCAACGACTGGGGCGGCGCGATCCGCTATAACGGGCTCGGCCGCTACGAGGACGCCCTGGCCGTGGCCGAGCGGGCCGCCGAGGCTGCGCGCGGGCTGGGGCCGCCGATCTTGCTGCTGGCGGAGCTGATCGAGGCCGCCGCGCGCAGCGGCCAGGCGGAGCGCGCGACCGGTCCGCTCGCCCAGCTCGCTGAGATCACGCATGCCGCCGACACGGACTGGGCGCTCGGGACCCACGCGCGTGCTGCCGCGATGCTGGCCGAGGGGGGCACGGCCGAGCGGCTCTACCGGGAGGCGATCGAACGGCTGTCGCACATCAAGACCCGCGCGACGCTGGCCCGCGCGCACCTCCTGTACGGCGAATGGCTCCGGCGCGAGCACCGCCGCGTCGATGCTCGTGAGCAGCTGCGAGTCGCTTACGCGATGCTCTCGGACATGGGCATGGAGGCGTTCGCAGAGCGCGCCCGCCGCGAGCTGCTGGCCACCGGCGAGACAGTGCGTAAGCGCACGGTCGAGACGCTCGACGAACTCACCCCGCAGGAGGTGCAGGTCGCCCGCCTGGCCGCCGGCGGGCAGACGAACCCGGAGATCGGGGCCCAGCTGTTCCTTAGTCCGCGCACGGTGGAATGGCACCTGAGCAAGGTGTTCGGAAAGCTCGGGGTCAGCTCCCGCAAGGAGCTCCGCGCGGCGCTGTCCGACGTCGGCGCAGCGCCCTCCTAGCAACCACCGGGAGCCCAGAGATCAAACCAGGGAAGGTGACCAGCGCGACTGCGAGCCATCTGGAGGGCCATTGCGGTCATCTCGTTTTGAGCCCAACCCGAAGGCTGATTCCGACCCTAACTTCCAACGGGGGTGTCAAGACCTCCCGTGGGCGGTCCGCCCTCTCTGCCAAGCTGTCGTGAGGCACCCGCCCCTCCAGTAACTACTGACTCCCCGAGGGCGGGGATGGAGACAACTTCCCGAGATGACCATGACCGTGCTCGACCAGGCGCCGGTGACCGGCGATGCTGGACGGGTGACCGGCGAGCGGCAAGAGCGCCCCGATCCGGAGGTGCCCGAGCGGGCGCGCCGGCGGACGTTCACCGCCGCGTATAAGCAGGAGATCCTGGCCGCCTATGAGGCGGCACCTGATGGTGAGAAGGGCGCGATGCTGCGCCGGG
>Ga0302223_10000708_pt1 | contig 20094 bp, 21 predicted proteins | sample II_Palsa_E2_3_FD_194565 | JGI IMG/M metagenome (GOLD analysis project Ga0302223, IMG submission 194565) | Peat permafrost microbial communities from Stordalen Mire near Abisko, Sweden - II_Palsa_E2_3 | ecosystem: Environmental > Terrestrial > Soil > Palsa > Peat permafrost | place: Sweden... | reverse complement strand
CGTTCGTGGTCAGCGCACTAGCGAGGCGGGCCGGAACTGCCGGGCGGGGCAGTACCGCCGCGAGATGCCGTGAATTGACCCTGCGCCGTGACCGGCGCGGCGCCAGCGGGAGCGGGGGCGGCTGGGCCGGGAGGCGCGGGACCGGTGCCGCGCGGGTGCAGGATGCGTTCCTCCACCCAGGACATTCCCATCACCGCGAACAGCCCCAGCGGCGCCAGGGCTAGCAAGGGCAAGGAGACCTCCCGCCGCGGCAGCGATGCACGCCGCGGGCTGAAGGAGCCCCGCCGCCAGGCAGCCGCCGTCAGGCAGGACCGGGACGACCTTCTCGGCCAGCGCGAGACCGCCCGCACCTACACCGCCAGCACGCTGGGCAGCGGATCGGCCGGTGACCGGCCCAGCGGAGACGGCTACCGGCACAGCAGACGGCACCTGTTCGGGCGCCGGTCCGCCTCGCCGCAGGCCGCCCGGTCCGCACCAGCGGCAGACAGTCATCCCGCCCCCGATGTCCCTGCCGGCGCGTCCGCCCCTGCGGAATAACCCGCGAAAGACAGGCCATCATGAATATCGCCAGGACGATCGCGCATAACGCCGAAACGGTGGATGTCGATCACCTGGGTGCCAGTACCGGCAGGGGAGGTATCGGATGACCGGGCAGGACACCGGCTGGTCTGCCAGGCGGGCGGGGCCGGCGCCGTGCAGCTCAAAGGACGGCTGCACTATGACGACGTCCTCGACGTCCTCGACGTCCTCGACGTCCTCGACGTCCTCGACGTCCTCGACGTCGGCGTACTCGACGTCGGCGTCGTCGGCGCGGGTGCATGTGGGCTGAAGAATTTGCCGTCTTCCTGGATTGTGGCGTCGTCGGTGGCGTCCCTCTCGTCCTCGTCCAGGTGCGGGCGGTCGCGGTCGCGGGGGCGGATCAACGGGCTCAGCCGGCGCGGGTCCAGGGGACGGCCCGCTGCCATCAGCGGCAGCAGCAGGCCGACGACCCCGATCAGCAGCACGATGACGCCTACGGCGTGCACGTTCAGGTCGTGCAGGGAGCCGTCCGTGACGGCGAACCGCAGGATCGCCCCGGCCGCGATCAGGAAGAAGGCCAATCCGGTACTCATCCCGCGTCCGTGGGCCGCCGACCGCCGGCCGGGCTGGCCTGGTGAGCGAGGTGGGCTCACTGGTGGGCTCGTGCCGTGCTGCCGGATCATGCCGTCCACGTCCAGTTCCGGATTTCAGGCAGGTCCTGGCCGTGCGTGTCGATGTAGTGGCTGTGCTCGACGAGCTTGTCGCGCATCCTCTGCTTGAGGTAATCGCCGGTGGCGCCGAGCTGCGGCAGCCGGTCGATGACGTCCTGCACAAGGTGAAAGCGGTCCAGGCGGTTCTGCACGCGCATGTCGAAGGCGGTGGTGATCGTGCCTTCCTCGTTGTAGCCCCGGACGTGCAGGTTGCGGTTGGCCCGGCGGTAGGTGAGCCGGTGAATCAGCCACGGATATCCGTGGAAGGCGAAGATTATGTGCTTATCAGCGGTAAACAGCGCATCGTAGTCCCGGTCGCTGAGGCCGTGCGGGTGCTCGGTAGCGGGCTGCAATTTCATCAGGTCGACGACGTTCACCACCCGGATTTTCAGGCGGGGCAGGTGCGTGCGGAGGATGGAAACGGCGGCGAGAACCTCCAGCGTGGGAGTGTCGCCGCAGCAGGCCAGGACGATGTCCGGCTCGCTGCCCTCGTCATTGCTGGCCCATCCCCAGATGCCGATCCCCTCGGTGCAATGGACGGCGGCGGCTTCCATGGTCAGCCACTGGGGCATCGCACGCTTGCCCGCGACGACGACGTTCACGTAGTGCTGGCTGCGCAGGCAGTGGTCGAAGACCGATAGCAGGCAGTTCGCGTAGGGCGGCAGGTACACCCGGACGATGTCGGCTTTCTTGTTGACGACATGATCGAGGAAGCCGGGATCCTGGTGGGTGAACCCGTTGTGGTCTTGCTGCCAGACGTGGGAGGTGAGCAGGTAATTCAGCGACGCGATGTTCCGCCGCCAGGGCAGCTGGGATGTTACCTTCAGCCATTTCGCGTGCTGGTTGAACATGGAGTCGACGATGTGAACGAAAGCCTCGTAGCAGTTGAATAGCCCGTGCCGCCCGGTAAGCAGGTAGCCCTCGAGCCACCCTTCGCACTGGTGCTCGCTGAGCATCGAGTCCAGCACCCGCCCGGAAGGGGCGAGGAACTCGTCGCTAGCCAGCGTCTGGGCGTCCCACTGGCGGCTGGTTTCCTCGAAGACCGCGCCCAGGAAGTTCGAGAGCGTCTCGTCGGGACCGAAGATCCGGAAATTCCGGCGCTCCTGGTTGAGCTTGACCACGTCCCGCAGGAACTGGCCCAGAACAAGGGTGTCCTGGGCATCGACGGCGCCAGGGGCCGGTACCTCGACGGCGTGGACACGGAAGTCCGGCATGTGCAGATCACGCAGCAGGGCACCGCCGTTGGTGTGCGGATTGGCCCCCATCCGCCGGTCACCATTCGGTGCCAGCTCCGCCAGATCCGGCAGGAGGCGGCCGTCGGCATCGAACAGTTCCTCTGGCTTGTAGCTTCTCATCCAGGTTTCGAGCTGCGCGAGGTGATCCGGGTGGTCAGCGTCGACCAGGAGGGGTACCTGGTGCGCCCGGAACGTGCCTTCGACCTGCAGGCCGTCAACGATCTTCGGGCCTGTCCAGCCCTTGGGCGACTTCAGGACGATCATGGGCCAGCGCGGCCGGGTCGTGTCACCGCCAGTGCGCGCGGAGTGCTGGATCTGCCGGATGGACCCGATGGCCTCTTCCAGCGTTCCGGCCATGAGCTGGTGCATCTCCTCAGGATCGTCACCTTCGGCGAAGAGGGGCTCCCAGCCGCAGCCGCGGAGAAACTGCCGCAGGTCCTCCTGCTCAATACGGGCCAGGACAGTCGGATTGCTGATCTTGTAGCCATTGAGGTGCAGGATCGGCAGCACCGCCCCGTCGCTCACCGGGTTGAGGAACCTGGTGGACTGCCATGAGGTCGCCAGCGGACCCGTCTCCGCCTCGCCGTCACCGATGACGCAGGCGACGATCAGACCCGGATTGTCGAACGCGGCCCCGAAAGCATGGCTGAGCGAATATCCCAGTTCACCGCCTTCGTGGATCGATCCGGGCGTCGTCGGGGCGACATGACTGGAGATTCCGCCCGGGAAGGAGAACTGGGTGAACAGCTTTTTCATCCCGGCCTCGTCCTGGCTTACGTCGGGATAGATCTCGCTGTAAGAGCCCTCCAGGTACGTGTTGCCCACCAGCGCTGGTCCGCCGTGGCCGGGGCCGGCCACATAGAACATGTCCAGGTCGAATTTCTTGATTACCCGGTTCAGATGCACATAGATAAAATTCTGGCCCGGAGTCGTGCCCCAGTGCCCCACGATCAGCGGCTTCACGTCCGACATCTCCAGCGGCCGTTTCAGCAGCGGATTATCGTAGAGATATATCTGGCCAACCGACAGATAGTTGGCGGCGCGCCAGTACGCATTCATCCGATGCATAAGTTCAGGAGCAAGGGGGCCCATTGTGCTGGTCGCCGGCGTGCGCAGATGTGATTCCGGGAAATAATTCATCAGACGTTTCCTTGGGTGACTCGACACTGTCACCAAGGTCTGGAGCGACATTCCCGGCGAGTAGATGCGCCGAATGGGCGCTCCAAATCAGCCAGGCCGGATATCACTTTGAGGCTACACCCTTGATAAGGCGCTGGGCCAGCCAGATCCCGGCACGGACCTCACCGGTGTGCCAGGCGGTACCGCGGCCTGGCGTGCTCGCCCGGGCCGGGCGAAGCCACCACGAAACTGGGAACCTGACCGGCGCACCGTTGTAATGGCAGCTTCCGGTCACCGGACAGTCATGTGCGGAAGGGCCGGACGCTGTTACGCCGGCAGGGCAGTTGAGTGATCGTCGGCCCGGCTGAGACGGCCGCGTGATTCCGTTCTATTGTCAGACTGCCCCAGACCCGGTGGCGAGCACTAGCGTTCACCGGAGGTATGAAAATGTCACGGAGTATTCCGCTGCTGCCCCGCGGTCCCGACCATCCGCCGGGCACCATTCCGGTGTGTTTTGCGAGCTCAGCGGCACGCTCGGTGGGGACGGCCTGGTGAGCAGCGACGATTCAGCTGCCCCCGCATCGGACGGGCGGAGCCGCCTGATCGGGGGAGAGGGGGCCCGCGCGGGTTCCGAAGGCTGGATGGCGCGTGGTGCCTGCCACGGCGCGGACCCTGAGCTGTTCTTCCCGGTCGCCGTGATGGGCGGGGCGGTGGAGCAGATTAGCTCTGCGAAGGCGGTCTGCGGCCGCTGCGAGGTCGACAAAAACTGCTTGTCCTACGCCCTGGAGACGATGCCGTACGGTATCTGGGGCGGAACCACCAGGGAAGAGCGGATTGCTATGCGCGTTTCGCCGGCCGTTCAGGTACAGGTACGAATGCCATGCAGCTAACGCGGCCCGGGAAGCGAGGAATCCCGGTTGCGTGGCCCCGCAGTCCCGTCCGCGCACGGGACCGGCAGGCCAGCATGAGCTGGCCTGGCCGGCAGCAGCGGGTTCTTGACCGGATTGAGGCTCCTTGGCGATGATCTCCGTCTGCGCTCGCTGTTCGCGGTCTTGACCAGGCTGGCGTCAGAGGATGCGATGCCCCCGACAGAACGGGTTGAAGCAGGGCCGGGGCGCCTGCTGCGGGCAGCTCTTGGCTGCCGCCGTCGGCTCGCACGCCGGCGCGCCGGTGATCACGCGTCCGCGGCGAGCAGCGCATCCGGGAGGCCGTGACCAGACACGGGGCCGGCGCCTGGCCGTGGCGTCTGGCCGCTTTCCCGGTACTCGCCGCCCGGGGACCCGCACGGGCTGCTGGGTTGTCCCTCCGGATTATCGCTTAATTTCCCATCTGGGGGAAAGGCGCGTATTGTGAAATTGTTGCTCCGGACCCTGGCAGGCGCATCCCCGAAATTCGCGGCGGCACGGCGAGGGCCCGGATTTTTTATGCGCTGGGCAGTGCGTGAGAGACGCGGCGGCTCGAAAACTCCGTGAGCGGGAGAAAGTTCCTCCAGCCTCGTTACCAACATGACTGGTTAACCGCATGGTCAGCCGATCTGCTGACAAAGGAGCGCCATGAGCGACATCGCCTGGGCCGCTCATGAAATTTACCGGGATCCACTGTCGCTGTGGTGCCGGCCCACCACCGATAATTCTTTTAACCGGGCACTAACCAGCCGGGCCAGCCACTTCGGCCTGGGCACATCTTGATAGAGGGCTCATTATGAAAGTCCTGATTATTGTTCTGGTCATCGTCGTGGTGCTGGCCCTCATCGGACTGGCCATGGCGGTACGGATCATCAAGCAGTACGAGCAGGGGGTGCTGCTGCGTTTCGGCCGGGTGCAGGGGCCGCGGGCGCCGGGGTTCCGGCTGATCATCCCGTTCGCCGACGTGCTGCGCCGGGTGTCACTGCGGATCGTGACCATGCCGATCCAGTCCCAGGGGATCATCACCCGCGACAACGTCAGCGTGGATGTGTCCGCGGTCGCCTACTACCGGGTCACCGACGCGGTCAAATCAGTCGTCGCCATCGAGGACGTGAACTCGGCGATCGACCAGATCGCCCAGACCACCCTGCGCAAGGTGGTCGGCCAGCATACCCTCGACCAGACCCTGTCGGAGACCGACAAGATCAACCTGGACATCCGCAAGATCCTCGACGTCGCCACCGTCGCGTGGGGCGTCGAGGTCACGCTGGTCGAGCTGAAGGACATCCAGCTCCCGGAAACTATGAAACGCGCGATGGCCAAGCAAGCCGAAGCCGAACGGGAAAAGCGCGCGAAGATCATCAACGCCGAAGGCGAATCGCTGGCCGCCGCCGCGCTGGGCGAGGCGTCCGACACGATGATGGCCCACCCGCTGGCCCTGCAGCTGCGCAACCTGCAGAGCCTGGTCGAGATCGGCGTGGACAAGAACACCACCGTGGTCTTCCCCGCCCCGCTGATGACCACCATCGCCGAACTCGGCTCCTTCCTGGCCCGCGAGCAAAACGCCGCCACCCCCGCCCCGCCCGCTGCCACGCCGGTACTGCCGCCGGCCAGCGGCACCGCGCCCGCCACCGCCAACGGAACCAGCCCGAACGGAACCAGCCCGAGCGGGCGCAGGCCGGGCGACGCCGACCCGGACGGGGCCGCCGGCCCCAGCTAGCAGCCCGCCTAACCGCGGCAAAGTCCCACCACGCCTCGTGCTGGGCCCGTCCCCGGGCCAAGCACGAGGCAATCGCACGTAGCGGCCGTTCAGGGCACGGTCTGCGAGCGCTCCGGCGGCTTCGCGGCAGCGTAGCTCGTTACCGTTGAACAGAGGCGGACACGACCAGCTAAAGCCCGGTGCCGACCGTGAGCGCCACGCCGGTGATGCGGCGCTCACGGTCAGAAGCCAGCCAGTCGACACGACTCGGCAGAACGGGGAAGCCGTCAGAATCCGAGCCGATCACCCACGCGCTGAGGAGCACCGGCAGACGCACCAGGCAAGTTTTTCTCCGCTCGACCATCCTTCGGACCACGCCGGACCGGCCCGCGCCCAGCGGATCGGGGTCCGGGTCGTTGCGTCAGCGGATGATGGCCACCTTGAGGGCCTTCGTCTCCGCTGCGCGGCCGAAGGTGTCGTAGGCGTCGATGATGCCGTCGAACGTGAAGCGGTGGCTCACGAACCTCTCCGGTGTGAGCCTGCCCTGGGCGACCAGCCTGAGCAGCATCGGCGTCGTCGTGGCGCTCACCAGGCCGGTGGTGAGCGCGAGGTCCTTGATCCACAGGTCCTGGAGCTTCAGCTCCACCGACTTGCCATGCACGCCGACATTCGCCACTGTCCCGCCTGCGCGGACGAGCTCGGTGGCCATCTGGAAGGTCGCCGACAGGCCCACGGCCTCGATCGCGACGTCCACGCCCAGGCCGTCGGTCATGGCCAGCGCCTTGTCATCCCAGTCCGCATCGCCGCTGTTGACGCCGTCGGTGGCGCCGAAGAGCTTGGCTTGGTGGATCCGGTTGTCATCGAGGTCTATGGCGATGATACGAGAGGCGCCGTAGAGCCCGGCGGTCATCATCGCCGACAGGCCCACCGGTCCGGCACCGATAACGGCGACGACGTCGCCGGGCTTGACGCGGCCGTTGCGCACCCCGATCTCGAAGCCCGTGGGCAAGATGTCGGACAGCATGACCGCGGCTTCGTCGCTCACGCCCCCGGGGACCTTGTGCAGGGAGTTCTCGGCGAAGGGTACGCGCACGTACTCCGCCTGGGTGCCGTCGATGAGGTGGCCGAAGATCCAGCCAATGCCCGAGGCGCCCTCGTCGTCCAGGCAGTGCGAGGGCAGCTGCTGGTGGCAGTAGGAGCATGAGCCGCACGAGGTGACGCAGGAGATGATCACGTGGTCCCCCACGGCGAGCTTGCTCACCGCCTGACCGACCTCGGTGATCGTCCCGACACCTTCGTGCCCCAGAATCCGCCCGTCGGTCACCGCCGGGACGTCCCCCTTGAGGATGTGCAGGTCGGTGCCGCAGATCGTGGTGATGTCCACCTGTACGATCACGTCAGTCGAGTCGATGATCTTCGGGTCGGGTACCTGCTCCCACGCCTTCTGACCCGGTCCGTGGTACACGAGTGCCTTCATCAGATGACTTCCTTGTCGTCGCGTGCCGGTTTTCCCGTGAGGGATGATTGATCAAATGCCCGCAAACAGACGGCAACCCGTCCCGGGACCGGCGACTGGCTGTGCCAACGCGACCTCCCGGTGAGCAAACATCCGTCTCGGTACGGAACGCCACCGGGGTCCAGAGCAACGCCTACGCAGCAAGGCTGGGTTGGCAGCCAAAGCCATCGCAACCTGTGCTCAGCATACGCTCAACGCGGAATTTCGCACCCTTGTGCCGCCCTGCGGACCGAGCTGTACCTAGCCGCGCCGGGCGGCTTCACTGAAGCTCTTTGATCTCGATTCGGCCAGATCTGGCCGTGCCACCGGGGTGGTCAGGGCAGCAGCAACAGCCCGTGCTCGGGGAAGACGGCCTTGCGGGTTGCCATGATGGCCTGGTCGATGCGGTCTGAGGGGTCGAAGCCGGACTCGAAGCGCGTGTATTGTGCCTGGGCGCCGTCAGTCATCAGCTCGGGTGCCTGGTGGCCGGTGCGGCGGGATGCGTACTCGCGCCAGGCGTCCGGGGTGGGCGCCTGGGGGTCGATCGGATATCCAGCGGCTTCGGCGAGCAGATGAGTCCAGGTTATGGGCACGACCTGAAGCAGTTCGTAGCCGCCTCCGCCGGTAAGAAGCCAGCGGCCGTCCGCGACCTCGTGGGCCAGGGAGTGGATCGCGGCGCCCGCGGCGCGCTGCGCATCGATAGACAACTGCAGGTCGGCCAGTGGATCGAGCCGGTGCGTATCACAGCCGTGCTGGCTGACCACGATCTGCGGCCGGAACTCCCGCAGCAGCGGCGGCACAAGGGCATGGAAGGCACGCAGCCACCCGGCGTCCGTGGTCCCGGCCGGCAGCGCCACGTTGACCGCCGATCCCGCTGCCCCCGGCCCGCCCGCCTCGGTCGGCAGCCCGGTGCCGGGCCACAGCGTCGCGGGATGCTCGTGCAGGCTGATCGTCAGCACCCGCGGGTCGTCATAAAACGCCGCCTGCACCCCGTCACCGTGGTGCACGTCGATGTCGACGTAGGCGACCCGTTCCGCACCCGCCCCCAGCAGCCAGGCGATCGCGATCGCCGGGTCGTTATATACACAGAAGCCGCTGGCGCTGGCTCGCATCGCGTGGTGCAGGCCACCCGCGATACTGGCGCCGTGCTGTGCCGCGCCAGTCCAGACGGCACGGGCTGCTGCCAGGGTCGCGCCCGCGACCAGCGCCGACGCGTTGTGCATACCGGGAAACACCGGGTCATCCCCCGTACCGAGGCCGAAACCCGGTATCGAAGAGCCCGGGTCCGGGCGGCTGGCCAGCCGCACCGCCGCGATGTAGCTCTCGATGTGCACCATCTCCAGCTGCACGTCAGTGGCGGGCGGCGCGCGCTCGACGGACACCCCCGCCTCAGCGAACAGGCCGAACGCACGGGCCAGCTCGATCGTCAGGTCGACCCGGACCGGCGCCATCGGATGGTCAGGGCCGAAGTCATAGGCAGCCAGCCGTTCGTCCCAGGCCACGTACAGTGTGCAGGGCATCTCATCATCCTCTCCAGTCATGCGGGCCCGGAGAGTTTGACGCGCACCTCGTCGGATCTTCCTTGGCGGGGCAGCCAGCGGCTGGTCTCCGCGGCACCCGGTCAACCGGGCCGCCTGCGCTGCCGCATCCGGTGCCTGCTCTGAGCCGGCATCCGCAATTCCCAGGATAGCAATATATTCTGGGAATTGGAAGTAATGCATCAAGGCGGCCGGGTAAGAGATTCGGCCGGGGCCATGGCCCGGGTGGCGGAATTTGCCGAGCCGGCTACGGTCGAAATTGCAGGCCGGAAATATACCGCTGAGCCGGATAGTAAATCTTGCAGGCCCGGCTGCCTGTCCACCAGGGAAAAGAAGATCAGTAATGGGCCTGGATATTAGCCGGGGCCGACCGGATTTCCCGGTAGATCGATTAGGTGAATGGGCCGGGTGGCACCGCGAGCCCCGGGCCTTTAATCCTGTCGCAAAGGGCGCGTCAGAAATGTTGAGGAGGTGCCGCTCCGCCGAGAGGCCGGGCGGAAAGTCATGAGTGAATCACCTGAATTCGCGGCGGCCGCAGATGCGTCGGCCCGGCGGGCCGCGTGTCAGCCGGCCTATACCGAGCGTGCCCGTTCCTATGACCGGCAGACCGGCCGGTTCGGGCGCTACCGCCAGGCGGTCGTCGAGGCGCTCCCGGTCCGCCGGGGGCAGGTGGTCCTCGACGTGGGATCCGGGACGGGGCTGTGCTCCGGCATGCTCCGGGACAAGGTCGGCCCGAAGGGAAGCGTGGTCGGTATCGAGGCGTCACCGGACATGGCGGCGGTGGCGCGAGAGCACATCTCGGCCGAAGGCTGGCGCAACGTCACGGTCGTGCAGTCCCCTGCCGAGGACGCCGAGATCGCCGTCGACGCGGATGCCGCTCTTTTCTGCGCCGTCCACGACATCCTGCAGTCCCCGGACGCGCTGCGGAACGTCATACGCCAGCTCCGTCCGGGGGCGCGGGTGGCGGCCGGCGGCGGCATGTGGGCGGCGCGGTGGATGGTGGGAGTGAACCTGCAGGCCAGGATGATGCACGCGCCCTATGTGCGGAACTTCGAGGGGTTCGGCCGGCCGTGGAGTCATCTGGAGCAGCTGATCGAGGACGTCCACGTCCGGCAGGTGACGTTCGGCACCGGGTACATCATGACCGGCCAGGCGCCGAACAGGTCATGAGCGCCGATCAGGGTCCCGGAGACCAGATTCCGCGGACCCGTGGCATGGCTGTACTTGCCGACGGCGGATCGGCCATGATGAAAAGCTATGTCTTCGAGTATGACGTCTCTGCCTGACATCGGCCTGTGGGCGCGCGGCAGCGGGCTGGAGATCGTGCTGCTCCTGACCGGCGCGATACTGCTGACACGTCTCGCGACCTGGCTGGGCGGGAGGATCACGGACCGAATCGACGCCAATGCTCGGGAGACGGACGCGCTTGTCCGGTCGGAGGCGTCGAAACACCGTCACGCTCTGGCGTCGGTGATCACCTGGGTCGCCCTGGTAGTCATCTATTGCTTGACCGGCGTGGCCATCCTGGCGCGCCTCGGTATCCCCGTGACGAGCCTGGTGGCCCCTGCCGCCGTGGCGGGTGTAGCACTGGGGTTCGGTGCCCAGCGTATCGTCCAGGACATCCTGGCCGGCTTCTTCATCATCACCGAGCGCCAGTACGGCTACGGGGACCTTATCCGCCTTTCAGTGCCGAGCCTGCCCGACCCGGCGATTGGGACCGTCACCGACGTCACGCTGCGCGTGACCACGGTGCGCACCGTCGACGGCGAGGTGGTCATCACCCCCAACGGCCAGATCACCCAGGTGACCAATCTGTCGCGCGACTGGGCACGTGCCGTGGTCGACGTGCCGGTGCCCGCTGCCGCCGACGTCAACCGGGTCAGTGAACTGCTGCGGCTGATCGGAGCGGAGGCGTACAAGGAGCCCGAACTGCGCGGTCTGCTAATGGGTCCCCCGGCCGTCATGGGTGTGCAGAGCATCGACGTGGACCAGTTCCAGATCCGCCTGGTGGCCAGGACGCTGCCCGGCAAGCAGTTCGACGTCGGGCGGATGCTGCGGGTCCGGATCGCGGCGCGACTCCTGCGCGAGGGCATCAACCTGCCGACCACTCTGGAAACCGCAGAACCGGCCGGGAACGACTGATGCGACGGGTGCGGACCTCGACCTGGGTCCTGACCGCTGTCTTCCTGATCGCCCTAGCTGCCTGGTGGTACCTCAGGCCACCGAGCGCAGCCGTCTCCCCGGCGCAACCCGCAGGCTCGCCCACCGCGGTGCCCGCCACATCCCAGCCGGCGACCACGCCAAGACCCACTGCGCGAGGCACGTCGGCGAGCCCGGCTCCCAAGCCCAGCACGACGCACCTGGCCAAAACGCCACACCCAACCGTCGTTCCAACGGCGTCGTCCTCCTCAGTAGCGACGCCAGTCCCGTCAGCTATCCACTCCGCGTCCCCCTAGATGTCCAGGACTCCATTCCGGCGCGATCCCGTACGCGGCGGCCACGCTGGTGCGCGTTCGGGACCAGGTCACCAACGACCAGGCCATCCTGGTGTCAGACATCTTCCCCACCGGCTGGTTCGGCGCCCGGCTGGCCGAGGTCAGCCGCGGGGACACCATGGCGGTCTTCGGCGCCGGCCCCGTGGGGCAGTTCGCCATCGCCTCCGCTCGGTGCGGCCGCAACTTATGTCGACTAAACCTATAGGGATTGTCTGATAGGTGTCAGGCGGTTATCGTCGTTAGTGGTCATGAGCGTCAGCGTCAAGCCCCGGCTTGCTGATCCGCTGGCCTCCGTCGCGGTGGGGTGCTCCCGCCGACGACCGGACAGGACACGCGAGTGTCCCGGGAAGCGCGGGACCGGCAGGCCGGGATCATCGAGGTGAGTGACATGCGAGCTGAGCCCAGGCGGGACGCGAGTTCGGTGATGCGCCCTGTCGGTGAGTTCTCGACTCAGGTGATGCGCCGTCACGTGGACCTGGTGCGGGTCAGCAGCGCACTGTGTCGGGCAGCAAGCAGCTACTGACTATTCCGGCCGGTCGCGCGGCCTCAACGACGCCCCACGGTCTTCCTCCGACAACGACAAGAGCCGCGTCCGCACGATCACCGTGTGATGCCCGTCGGGCGGTGAGGGTGAACGCAGTGGCTGACCTGCTGTCCGCGATGAATGGAACCTGCGCCTTATGTCAACCCCGCTCCCTGACCCTGATCAGGCGGTGTCCCTGCACGGACGCGGCGAGCCGGCGCGCCCGCCCGCCGCGCCGGCTGGCCGCGTGCTGGTCGAGAGCTCCCACACCCCGAGGAGAGACACCCATGTCCGTTCAGCAATCCACGATCGACATCGACGAGTTCACCAGCGACTGGCACAGCTGGCACCAGGAGCAGGAGGCCCGCCTGGCTGACCCACACGGGTTTCTCGCGATCACGAACCTGCACTGGCTCAGCGAGCAGCCGCAACGCTTCCCGGATGCTCCGGGCTCCTGGTCAGCCGGCTCTGACGGCGTGACCGTCGACCTCGATGACGGCGAGGAACTGCTCATAGACGGCGTCACCGCGCGAGGCCGGCATGCGTTCGGGGTGATCCCGGAGCGGGGCGGAGCCAGCGCCATCTGGGGGGATGCGGTCATCGAGGTCGCCAAGCGAGGTGGGCACGACATCGTCCGGCCGCGGCATCCGGACACGCCGTTGCGCACCGCGTTCGCCGGCACCCCGGCGTACCCGCCGCGCCCGCGCTGGGTCGTCACCGGCCGGTACGTGCCGTTCGCCGAGCCGCGTCCGACCACGGTCGGTGCCGCCGTCGATGGGCTGGAGCACGTCTACGACGCACCGGGTCGCATCGACTTCAGGCTCAAGGGCCAGTTCCTGAGCCTGACCGCGTTCCCAGGACACGCCCCGGGCAGCTTGATCGTGCTGTTTACCGATGGCACGTCGGGCGTCACCACCTACGCGGCCAACCGGGTTCTTCAGCTGCCGCCACCGGCTGCGGACGGGACCGTCGTACTGGACTTCAACCGAGCGGTGAACCTGCCGTGCGCCTACACCGATCTGGCCACCTGCCCGCTGCCGCCGGCGGAGAACCAGCTGCCGGTCGCGATCGAGGCCGGCGAGAAGATCCCTTACGAGCGCCGCTGAATCCGCGCCGCATGGGCAACCCGGGAAAGGGCGCGGCCCTGAAGGCGCCCGGATCCCGGGACGCACTGAGGGCGGCGGCCCCTGCGCCAGGCGAGTGGCCGTCCAGGAACTGCGAACAGGAGGGGCCGGGCATGGGCAGACCGTTCACGGATCGCTGGGGCGTCCCCGTACAGGCCGCCAGCGAACGGGGTGTCGTCCTGCTCGACGAGGCCATCGAGGCGCTGGTGGCGCTGGCCGGTGACCCCGTCGCGGGCGCGGAGGAGGCGGTGGCCGCGGACGATGAGCTGGTGCTGGGGCACATCTACCGTGCGTATCTGTGGCTGTATGGCATGTCGGCGCCGGGTGTTGCCTCCGCCGGCAGGATCTTGAAGCGGCTGGAGGGGGCCGGTGGGCGGGCGGGCGAGCGCGAGGCCCTGCACCTTCAGGCCGCCCGGTCCTGGGCCGCCGGCGAGTGGGAGGCAGCGGCGCGCGCCCTTGAGCGCGCCCTGCTGCGCTACCCCCGCGACCTGCTGGCCCTGAAGGTTGCTCAGGACCTCTACTTCTTTTTGGGCAATCGCCTGGACCTGCGCGATGTGGCCGCCAGGGTCCTGCCGGCGTGGCCGCCTGGAGCGTCGGGCTGGGGATACGTGCAGGGCATCTACGCCTTCGGCCTGGAGGAGAATGCGGACTACCGGCAGGCTGAGTCCCGCGCCCGGGCGGCGCTGCACCGCAACCCCCGTGATGTATGGGCCGTGCACGCGCTGGCGCATGTGTTTGAGATGGAAGGCAGCCAGCAGGAGGGTGTTGCGTTCCTCGCGGCGTCGGCTCGCGATTGGTCGGCCAGTTACTTCGCCGTCCACAACTGGTGGCACCGTGCCCTCTACCACCTCGAACTGGGCGAGATCGACCAGGTATGCGCCCTGTATGACGGCTCCATCCGGGGCAGCCGGTCCACCGAATGGCTCGATATCGTGGACGCCGCCGCGCTCTTGTGGCGGCTGTCGCTGTTCGGCGTCGATGTCACCGGACGCGCCGGGCGGCTGGCCGCGGATATCGATCCCTTGGTGGGCGAGCCCGTCTATCTCTTCAACGACTGGCACGCGGTCATGGCCTTCGGCCTGGCCGGCGACCATGCGCGCATCGAGCGCGTGATCGAAGCCAACCGCCGTCAGGCGACGGGGATCAACCGGGCCGTGGCCGGCCGGGCCGGCCTGGCGCTGCTGGAAGGGTTCAGCGCGTTCGCCGCCGGCCGTCCCGGCCGGGCGATCGACCTGATGATCGACATCCGGGCGCGGGCGAGCGCCGTAGGCGGCAGTCACGCACAACGCGACATCATCGACCTGACGCTGATCGCCGCCGCGGCCCGGGCCGGCCGGCACAGCCTGGGCCAGGCGCTCGTCGCCGAACGGGTGGCCCGCAAGCCTTCCGCCGCGGCCGCGGCCAACCAACTGCTGACTGAGAATGCGCGCACCGCAACGGCGGGCTTTCCTAGCTCAGGGCCATCGTGGTCGATGGCGGCGCACATGATCGATGATGATCAGGGTCGCGTCTACGGCCTGCCGCCGGGCGGCAGGCCAGCATGACGCGGCGTATCAGCCGGCCCCGGGCAGGGGGGCCTTCTCCCACTGATTGTCCCACTCGACACCGCTGCGCTTGAACAACTGGGTCACTGGGCAGCGTCGCTCGGTCTCGGCGACCAGCGTGGCGAACTGCTCGTCGGTCGCATCGGTCTCGACAGCGGCGCGTACGGACACCCGGTCGAAGTTGGCATTGCCGTCTGCGCCGCTCACCAGCACGCTGGTGTCCAGATCGCCTTGCACCTCGAAGCTCCAGGTGCCGAGCCTGATGCCCAGGTCCCTGGCCACCAGCGTGGCAGTGACCTGATTGCAGGAGGTCAGCGAGCCAAGGGCGTAGAACAGCGGGCTTGGCGCCGCGTCCTGCCCTCCGAACGCGGGGTAGGCGTCGGTACTGAGGCACCGGCGCCCGGCCGCGACCCCCGCCTGGCCGACCTGCTGGCCCGGATCAAGCTGCTGGCCCGCTGAGTCGATGCGCCCGGCCGTTATTGTGTCGTCTCCTTGATCGGGTCAGAGCTCGATGCTGTCCCCGGCTGGCAGGCGAGTGAGCGCAATGGCTCATAGATTCGAGCACGACGAGGAACGCCATGCTGACCGACTCGTCGAGGTTGACCCGCTCGGCCGAGTCGGCGGCGATGCCGCCCGGCCCACTGCTCATCCACTCCGCTGGTTCGAGCGCGGTTCGGGGATCCATTGGCCCACATGGCGCTCCCGCCGGGCCCGTGCCGGGCCGAGCCGAGCCGGTCCAGTGGCCGGCCTTTCCTGGTCGCATCTGCCACCAGTTCGACGAGACACCGCGCGGGACTGTGAGGCTGGCATGTCGCCTCACAGTCCGCGGGGCTGTGTCGTCGTACTGCTGAGGCGAACACGATCTGGCGGACAGGGTCCAGGAGCCGCGACCCGTCCGATGTGACAAGGAGACAATCATGCAGGCACCGTCAGGGCAAATGGCCACACCTCCGCTGCAGGCTCTGCTGAAGGACGGGACCCTGGCCGGGGAATGGGTCCTGGACCCGGGTAACTCCAGCATCCGGCTGAAGACCAAGGTCATGGGCTTGATCCGGGTGAACGGCGTCTTCCGCGAGGTCACCGGAACCGGCACGGTCTGGCCGGACGGCGAGGTCAGCGGCACCGTCACGGTGGCCGCGGCGTCCATCGTCACCAAGAACACCCGGCGCGACTCGCACCTGTGCTCGGCTGACTTCTTCGACAGCAGCAATCATCCGGACATCACCTTCACCACGAATGGCATCCGGCCCTCTGGTCAGAGCGCCGCCGTAACCGGCGCGCTGACCGTCCGCGGTAAGACCCGGCCACTGTCCGTCCATGCCGCGGCGTCCGTCCGGGGCTACGGCGAAGTCTGGCTCGACGCCGACGTCCGGATCAACCGGGCCGACTTCGGCCTCACCTGGAATGTGATGGGCCTGGCGTCGATGAATAACGCCCTCACGATCCACGCCACGTTCATCCGGCGGTAAGCGTGGTGAGTGACCTTCAGGCCATCGCTGACCGCGTCGAGATCGAGGCGCTGCGGGGCGAGTTCACCGACGCGGTGATGATGCGCGACTACGACCGCGTCGCGTCGCTGTTTATACCCGACGGCGCGCTGCGGATGCCCAAAATCCCCGCCGAGCTCGCCGGGAGGGAGGAGATCCGCGCCTGGGGCGAACGGGTACCGGCTCTCGTGGACTACCTGGTGCAGACCACCCACCCCGGCACGATCCAGCTGGACGGCGACACCGCGTCCGGCCGCGCCTACCTCCAAGAGCTCGCTCGCCTGCGTGACGGCCGCTCAGAGCTGAACTACGCCATCTACCACGACCGCTACCAGCGCGTCGGTGACGGCTGGAAGTTCACCGAGCGCGTCTACGAGGTCCGGTACCGCGACACCACACCACTGGCGGGGATGGCGCCTGGCGCAGCCGGATTCGCGGACGACCGCCTCGGCGAACGCCGAGGCGGGGGAGAAGAGAAGGAGTAGCACCATGGCATTGCCGACCTTCGACCAGCCGGAACTGGAGCGCCTCACCAGACCTTTACGGAGCTCTTCGACGCGGTCGGCCCGGAATCGATGGCCCTTTATTACACCGAGCACCTCAACCGTGCCGACGAGTTCCGGGTGCACATGCCTGACGGCGAAGGCCCGCTCAGCCACGGGCGCAAGGAGTTCTTGGGGCTGCCGGGCGTCGAGGTACGGCCGCTGGACCGGAATGCGTAACGCCATCGAGATCACAGGTCCTCTGACCCCGACCGCCCGGGACTTATTCGTGCGGCTGGAGCCGTCGATCGAGTTGTTCGACCCGGAACACAAACTCTGGGACTACGAGCTCGTGCAGGACGGTTGAGCGTGATCACTACCCGTTCCTCAGTCGGCCCCGTGAACGTCTCGAGGTCGCTGCCGTACATATGCAGGAGTCGCTGGAGGAACTCCAGGCCCGGATCGTCAGTGATCTCGGCGGTGGCCCGCACCTCCAAGGTCCGGAACGGGTTCTCCGGATCGATCACGAATAGCGTCACCCGGGGATGAGCGAGCAGGTTCTTGTACTTCTGACGGCCTTTGTAGAGAGAGGTACGCACGACATCGCCATCGAGCATCGCCCAGATGGCGGTCACTTGGGGCTGTCCGTCGGTGCCGACGGTGGCGAAGGCCACCGTGTGAGGGGTCTCCAGCAGGTCGCGGTGGCTGGGGGAGATGACTGGCACGCGTGCCCCTTTCCTTGCGGGTTGACGGTCAGGTTGAACGTAGTCGCATCGCTGGCGATACTGCGATACTGCGATACTGCGATACTGCGATACGGCGAGCCATTGTCTCCGGCGTCATCATCCTCCGCGCTGCGTGCCACCGGAGCCCCCCGGGACCCTCACGGTCGAAGTGGAGGTGCACACAGTGACTGAGAAGGACTGATGTCCCATTACGAGGGGCGTGCGGCCCTACCGATTTGGCCCTGACCGGGCAGGCTGGCAGGCAGGACGGCCGCGCGAGCCGTGACACCCGTCAGGCTGAGCGGCCGGGTGATCATCAGGGAGTAAGGGACGTGGACACCGTCGTAGCTGAAGTTGAGCGGAAATACGACGTCGCCGGCGGGACGGCTGTTCTGGATGCGATGGAAACCATGACTGGGACGGCCGGAGTTGCTGCCGTTTCATTGCAAGGCGAGCAGCTCCTCGGCGCCGTCTATTACGACACCGCGGATCTGCGGCTGATCGGTGTCGGGATCACGCTGCGGCGGCGCACCGGCGGGCAGGATGCGGGCTGGCACCTGAAACTGCCGGCCGGCGTGGGCACCCGGGACGAGATACGCCTGCCACTGACCGGCCCCGCCGGGGCAGCCGGTGGGCGTGCGGCCATGCCCATGGCCAGTGCCGATGACGCGGTGCCCGGCGAGTTCGCGGCTTTGGTCCGGGCGTACACCCGGGGCGTGGCACTGACGCCGGTGGTGCACATTCAGACCAGCCGCCGCGTGCTCCGGCTGCTCGACGGCGCCAGCCAGACACTCGCCGAGATCGCCGCCGATCACGTTCTGGCTGAGCCAGCCGGCGGATCCGCCGTCACATCGTGGGACGAGATCGAGGCCGGGCTGGTCACCGGCGGCCCCGCACTGCTGAAGGCGATCGACCTGCAGTTGCGCCGGGCCGGCGCCCGGCCCGCCGCCACGACCGCACTGCAGCGGGCGCTGGCTGGCCGCCTGGCCGCCGCCGGGGCCGCGCCGGGACCACCGCTGACCAGACATTCGCCCGCAGTCGAGGTGGTGCTTGCCTACGTGCGCGACCAGGTAGCCGCAATCTGCCGTTATGACCCGCGGGTCCGCCGTGATGAGCCAGACGCCGTGCACCAGATGCGGGTAGCCACCCGCCGGGCCCGGAGCGCGTTGCAGGCCTTCGGCGGCGTCATCGACCGGGACATGACCCGGCCGCTGTGCGCGGAGCTGAAGTGGCTCGCGGCGGAGCTCGGACAAGCCCGCGACACCGAGGTGCTGCTGGCCCGGCTCACCGCCGAGCTCGCCGCCATCCCGCCCGCCCTGGTGGTGGGGCCGGTGCAGGCCCGCATTGCCGCCCATTTCACCGCCGAGCTGACCCAGGCACGCCGGGCCGCGCTCAATGCGCTCGACGGGCAGCGCTATCTGCGCTTGCTCGACGACCTGCATGCGCTGCTGGCCGACCCGCCACTGACACCGCTGGCGGAGCGCCAGGCAGGCAAGGTGCTGGCCAAGCCGGTCCGGCGGGCGGCACGCCGGCTGCAGCGCGCCCTGGTCGGCGTGGCCGGCGCCGAAGACCGCGACACAGCGATCCACGAGGCACGCAAGGTCACCAAACGGGCTCGGTACGCCGCCGAAGCAGCCGTGCCCGCACTCGGCAGCACGGCCAAGCGCCAGGCCACGCAGGCGAAGGAACTGCAGCAACTGCTCGGCGACCACCACGACAGCGTCGTCGCACGGATAGTGCTGCTCGACCTGGCCCAGATGGCCCGGGCGGCAGGGGAGGACACCTTCACCTATGGCCTGATGCACCAGCGCCAAGCCTGCCAGGCCGCCACCATCGAGCAAATCCTGCCACGCCTGGTGGCCGGGAAGTGACGGAGTCATCGGCGCGGATCCCGGGCTGGCCGCCGGCGCAGCGGCGGTCTTCAATGAGCTGACCGCTGGCATCCCCACCCGACCCCGGGCAAGCTCCTGGTGGCGCCGCACGACCTTCGCGAGCGGTTCACCGCACTGATCCGGCGCGAGGCTGAGCACGCCCGCGCAGGACGCCCCTGCGGCATTCAGGCCAAGATGAACCAGCTCCAGGACTCCCAGATGATCCGGGAGCTCTACGAGGCCAGCCTGGCCGGCGTCCCCATCGTCCCCATCGTCCTCAACGTCCGCGGCTTGTGCTGCCTGCGGGCTGGGGTCCCGGGGCTGTCACCGACGATCCAGGTCTTCAGCACCTTGGGCAGATTCCTCGAGCACAGCCGGATCTACCGCTTCGAGAACGGTGGCGCGGCCGAGTTCTTCATCGGCTCCGCCGACCTGATGACATGCAAACTCTCTCGTCGGGTGGAGGCTGTTGCCCCCGTCTGCGACCCGGTCATTAAGAGGGCATCTGATCTAGGTCGCGGATAGTTCGTCCGTTTCGGCGGGGTTGTCGTGCCAGCTTTGGGTGGATTCGCTGGTGAGCCGTCGGCTCATGTTGTCGATCATGGTCCAATGGATCATGGTGA
>Ga0302223_10000680_pt1 | contig 20581 bp, 8 predicted proteins | sample II_Palsa_E2_3_FD_194565 | JGI IMG/M metagenome (GOLD analysis project Ga0302223, IMG submission 194565) | Peat permafrost microbial communities from Stordalen Mire near Abisko, Sweden - II_Palsa_E2_3 | ecosystem: Environmental > Terrestrial > Soil > Palsa > Peat permafrost | place: Sweden... | reverse complement strand
CTCGAGTCGCCCGAGCATCCCGCTGCAGTCACCGCGCCAGCCACCACCGGATCTTCCGCCACACCCGGCGCCTTCGCTGCCACCTCTTCAACTGCCTCCGCTACACCCGCCGTCGTAGCCGCAGCCCAGAGCTCCACCACAGTGGAGAACACGCTCTACAAAATCACCTTCTCCAACCAGGGCGGCCAGGTGATCTCATGGAAGCTGAAGAACTACAAGGACAACGCCGGCAATATGCTGGATATGGTCCACGATGGCGCAGCCAATCTCTACGGCTACCCGCTCTCGCTCTATACCTACGACACCAACCTCAATCAGCAGCTCACGAGCGCCCTCTACGTCCCGTCGGCCACGGGAACGCTCCAGGCCCCCACCTCCCTCACCTTCAAGTACTCCCAGGGCAATCTCTCGGTCACCAAGACCTTCACCTTCTCTGACACCTACGTCATCCATGCTGACACCCAGGTTCTCCGCGACGGCGCTCCCATCCGCGCCCTCCTCTCCTGGCCCGCAGGCCTCGGTGACATGGAGACTGCGTCCACCTACATGGGCGCGCAAGTCGATACCAGCTCCAGTGGCAAGGTCGACCACCTCTCCTTCAAGAAGATCTCCGGCGGCGCCACCCTCAACGGCCCCTTCGACTTCGCCGCCCTCAGCGATCAATACTTCGGCGCCGTCTTCATGCCCGACCAGCCCGACGAAGCCTCGGTCGTCACCTTCCAGCACAAGATCGACATTGCCAAGGTCAAGCCGGCCAACAACAAGAGCGCAACGCCCGCCTCGAAAGAACTCCCCATCCTCGGCACTGCCGTTGGCTCAACCTCCGGCCACACCCAGACCAGCCTCTTCGTCGGGCCCAAGGCAGTTGAGGTCCTCAAGAACGTCCACACCGCAGACGGCGGCAACCTCGAACCCCTCCTCGACTTCGGCTTCTTCGGCCCCATCGGCAAGTACCTCTTCCTCGGCCTCCGCGCAGTCCACTCCTGGATCGCGCCCCGTGAGCCCGGCGTCCATAACTACTCGTGGGGATGGGCCATCATCATCTTCACCGTCATGATCAACGTGGTGCTTCTGCCCCTGCGCATCCAGGGCATGAAGTCCGCGCTCAAGATGCAGCGCATCCAGCCCCAGGTCGACGCCATCAAGGCCAAGTACAAAAACCCCAAGCCCACCGACCCCAAAGCCGCTGAGATGAACGCCGAGGTCATGGCCATGCAGAAGGCCAACGGCGTCAGCATGCTCGGCGGCTGCATCCCGTCGCTCATTCAGCTGCCGCTGCTCTTCGCCTTCTTCACCATGATGACCAAGGTCGTCGAGCTCCGCCAGGCCCACTTCTTCTGGCTGCCCGACCTCTCCGCCGCCGACCCCTACCACATCCTTCCCATCCTCATGGTCGCCACCTCCTTCCTCGCGCAGTTCTACACCCCCTCTCCCGGTGTCGATCCACAGCAACAGAAGATGATGGCCTTCGTCATGCCCCTCTTTTCGGGCTACCTCACCTGGCAGTACGCCTCTGGCCTCGCCCTCTATTGGAACGTCGGCAACCTCGTCATGATCACCACGCAGTTGGTGATGAACCAGACCTCCCTCGGTCGCGAGATGAAGGAGATCGCCGCCAAGCGCGCACGCCGCAAGGTGGCTGCTCCCAAGCCTGGACAACGCGCCGTATCTGCCAAAACCATCCAGGGTAGAAAATAGTTTCTACCCCGCGCAAACGATTGTTCATTGGGCTTGAACCAACTCCGCCTGCCCGCTCTCGACCTACACCACTTTCACGCCATCAACAACTGTCAGTAAGTGACATAATGTCGAAAGTCGGTAGATTCGCTGAAGTCTGTTTCACTTTTCCTGGTTCGTGCACACTGTTCTGCTTCGAAGGACTGCCTGGGTATGGATGATTTAGCTGTAGCTGCAGAGAAAGTCGCATCCCTGATGCGGCTCTTGACCACCACCGGAGGTCTGCGCCTGAAGTATCGCATCACGGCCGGTGCCGGTGCCGTGGATCCCGATGGCTTCGAGCGTCGCGACATCTATGTCGAGTGCAAGGGCCCGGACAGCGATCTCCTCCTCTGCAACGATGGAGAACTGCTCCGCTCCCTCGAACACGTCTCCGCCAAAATGCTGCGCCTCGAGCCCGAGGATCACGACCGCGTCTCCTTCGACTCCAATGGCTACAAGGCATCCCGCGCCCGCGCCATCCGCGATGCCGCCGACGCTGCCATCGACGAGGTCGAAGACACCGGCGAGCCTTTCCGCTTCCAACCCATGAACTCCCGCGAGCGCCGCATGCTCCACCTCTTCCTGCGCGACTCCGGCCTCCAGACCGCCAGCTCCGGCGAAGGCCCTCGCCGCTTCGTCGTCCTCTATCCTGAGGGCTACCGCATTCCGCCAGAGCGCCCCTACGACAGCCAGGACCGCCGCGGACGCTCCCGCCAACGCACCTCCTCCAGCCGCTACTAGCGCTGCGCCCACAGCCCCGCTCTACCTTCGTCCTTGTCCTTCTTCGACAATTTCTGACAAGAAATTCTCATTCCGAGCGCAGCCGGGCTCCCCAACGGGCGCTATTTGCCCGCTTGGCTGGGAGCGAGGAACCTGCGTCTCGCGCGCAGTGTGTCCGTTCCTCCCTACCTCCCAGGAACATCATTTCCTCGCCTTCCTCACCCGCCTGTCGAAAACCCTACCCTCTAAATCGCCCCTGCCCGCGCGGTTCCGAACCATCTCCCCACATTCCAACCCGGTTTCTCTCCCAGCCTTCATCAGCCCTCTGTGTGTAGATTGGAAAACCTCTCTCCAATCCAAGCTCCCCGTCCCGTCTTCCCTCTTACGGTCTCCCCGCCCACCCGGTTTTGGAAACCCCGTACCACCCCCTCACCCAACAGGCATGGGAATTCACCCCCCTTATCCACTCTTCCACCCACAACGACTACTACTACTAGAAATATCTATCCTTTCACTCTGTTTCTTAGAAGCATTCTCCCGCCAGGCATTTCTCGTCTCACCCACACTCTCTCCCCCACCACGCGAAGCACCGTCGCCGCTAGCTCGAGGACCAGTACCGGGATCACACAAGATGCCCCTTGAAATTCACAGGCTCGAGTCCTCGCACGACACCCCTCGCACAACCTAGAATCAAGGTGTTGCTCCAAGCGAGTTCCGAGGGGAGACCCCGCGTTATGTCCACCACCACCCTCACACCAGCAGAGCAATCTGCCACAGCGCAAGAGCAAGGGAGAGCCAACATCGTGTCTACCGCCGCCATCACCCCCGAAGCCGTCCCTACTGGCAATCTCGAGATCACGGTCTCCCGCGCCGAACTTCTTCGCGAGCTCACCGCCGCACAATCCGTCGTCGAGCGCAAGACCACCATTCCCATCCTCTCCAACTTCCTCTTCGAAGCCACCGTCGATGAGCTTGGCGCCGGCAAGCTCACCATCACCGCCACCGATCTCGACCAGTCCCTGCGCACCTCCTGCGCCGCGAAGGTGAAGAAGCCCGGCGCCTGCACGATCCCCGCACGCAAGCTCTACGACTACATCAAGCTCCTCGGCGACGGCGACATCTCGCTCAAGCTCATGGACAACCACTGGGTCCAGATCAAGTCCGGCCGCTCCAACACCAAGATGGTCGGCATGGCCCGCGCCAACTTCCCCCAGGTACCGGAATTCCCCGCCGCCGGCGCCTACAAAATCTCTTCGCCCGCCTTGGCGAACATGATCGCCAAAACCATCTTCGCCATCTCGAATGAGGAGTCCCGCTACACCCTCAATGGAGCCCTCCTCGTCCTCAAGGCAGAGTCCATGGCCATGGTCGCCACCGACGGCCACCGCCTCTCCCACATCGAGACCCTCGGCCAAACCCTCGAAGGCATCTCCGGCGAAAAGAAGACCCTCATCCCCCGCAAAGCCCTCGCCGAGCTCTCCAGCCTCCTCGCCTCCTCTGACGCGACCACCCTCGAGTTCGGCGATGACGACCAGACCCTCTTCTTCCGCGTAGCTGGCCGCGTCCTCACCAGCCGCAAGCTCACCGGCCAGTTCCCCAACTACGAAGCCGTCCTCCCCCGCGACAACAATAAGTTCGTCATCGTCCGCTCGGAAGACCTCATGGCCAGCATCCAGCGCGTAGCCCAGTTCGCCGACGAGCGCTCCGGTGCCATCAAGATCCGCCTCGAGCAGAACGAGCTAAAACTCAGCGCCCAATCCACCGACGCCGGCGAGTCCGAAGACATCATCGAAACCCCCTACAACTACGATCCGCTAGTAGTCGGCTTCAACTCGTCCTACTTGGTCGACTTCCTCCGCGCCACCGGCGTTCAAGGCGAAGTCCGCCTCGAATTCAAGGACGCCCAATCCGCCGGCCAGATGCGCCCCGAAGACGCCAACGAAGACGTCAAATACCGCTACATCCTAATGCCCATGCGCATCTGACCGCTGCGCGCGGGGCGAGTGTCAGTTTCGCAATAATTTGGCCACCGTGGCCAAATTATCTAGAAGGTCATTAAATACTTCTCCATTTATTCGCTTTTCTGGTTTGAGCCACAAGCGGACGCGTCGAATGGCCGCTAAATTCGGGACGCCTTCTTACCAGAAATCTTATCAATCCAAATTTCTAGCGAATAGGGCCTTTGGGAAGATCAGGTTGGTTGGATTTAAAACTGCCGACACCAACTTCCAGGATCCTGTGTTAGGAGCCAGTCGGTCTAGCCCGGTAACGCCACCTTGGGGTTCACATCCTGTCGGGCTGCCTGAAGGGCTCTCCATCGCAACGTCCAGCTCTTTGGACAATCGTTGGAGATGAGAGTCCGAAGTCTCTCTCCAAAAACCGTGGTTCGGCCATCGAGGAGATCTGCCTCAACGATCTGTCTCACCTCTGTGAATACCTGATTTCTTCGGAGGGCGGTAGATTCGCTCTGATGTTTCTTAGATCGAGTAGCCAGTTGTGCCATGAGAATGGGGTAGCGCTCTACCAAAGCCGCCTCACACAATAGAACCCGTCCCGTGATTTCGCGAACAGTAGGCGGGGTTTCACGAAGATAACTCTCTAATTTTAGGGTTAGCTCCTCACGTTCTTCGCAGCGTTCGGAATTGGCTCGCTGCAGGACGCGCTCGTAAAGTTCAGGAAAATTTTGTTTCAGGGATGTGGAACAGCGGTACCAACCCATTCTTGATCGGTATATCGCTGGAGTTGACGTTCCCTTCGCCGAAGTACAGCATGTCTGGCGCGACACGACGGTTCAGCAAATGTGCGGCGCGTCCGGTTTCTACGAGCAGCTATACCCGCTCGTTCGCTCAATCAATCAAGGCCTTCCTGCTAAACACCGCCTGAGAATCGTTGCCGCGGATCCACCGATTGATTGGAGCAAGATCCATTCATACGCGGACCTAACGCCGTTTTTCGACCGTGATGGAAGCATCGCTTCGGTGATGGAGAGCGAGGTGCTAGCTAAGCACCGCAAAGCGCTCATGCTTTTCGGAGTCTTTCACCTGCTGCACGGAGGCGGCCCCGGTCAAGGAGATGTCGTGACGAGATATGAGCGCCACTACCCGGGCCGGACCTTTGTGATCAGCGATCTTGGATACTACGGCACAAGCGACGAACCGCATACAGACATGAAGGCTCCGGGAGGCATTTGGCCGTCGCTCTTAATGACAAGGAACAGCAGAATAGGCTCGTTGAGCCTTGACTCGTTTCTTCAATCGCCGATCACAACAGATAAGGACTGCAACGTCACCGCTGCATTCGGTGGCGAGTCTTCCAGGACGGTCGCAGATCAGGTAGATGCTTTTCTCTATTTAGGTCCACAGAAATCGCTGCTGGCCGAACCCCTTCCTGCAGATATTGCCCTTGATCGAGCCTACAGATCCGAATGGCTGCACCGGATGAAATTGGTTGGCCTGCCTGGACCGTCGTCGCTAGAAGAGCTCGATGCTGAGATTGTCGAGAGTGCGGCAGATCCCATGTTGCCTCCTCCATCCAGGCAACCGGTTTCAAAAGAGATGAAGTTGAAGATCAGGCAAGGTTGTTTGAGCAGAAAGCAGCCTACCGCAAATACCACAAAGTGAGAAACGACCGGCATCTTTGCTAAACCGATCTTAGTCGACTGCCTCGAAAGTCGGGTTTTGGCTAAGTTCGATTTTGCCGCTGGACGGCCCCTCTGAACTTGGATGAAACACCGTTTTTCGCGCCCTACGCCGTTCCATCGGGATCTCTGCTTAGGGGGTAATCTCCAGATTGACGACCACTCTCCCTCTATCGCCAATCTGGTACCGTTGCAGTGAGAAGCTGCTAAACGTAGGGAGATTCAGGACCTGAAGTAAGTGGAACAGACTTCGTTTTACGGCGACCTCAGAGGATCGATAACGATATGTCGCTTATCGCTATCGATCCTCATCTGCAGGCTTAGGTGCTCAACTACTGAACGATCAGCGTCACCGTTGCCACATGTTGGACGGTACCGCTGGTTCCCGTAATGGTGATCGGATAAGAGCCGGATGCGACCTTACCCAAGCTCGCATTTGAGCTGCAGCCGCCCGTAGCGAATCCGCCGATAGCGAGCATCAGTAGTAAGCAAAGTCGCTGTGCAATTCGCTTACGCGAGTAGCGCAAACCTACCAGCGGCAAAATCAGCAGTGCCAAAGACCAAGGTGGAACGCCCTTGGACGAGTTGCTAGCGACCGTGGATACAGTGCTAACCGTTACGGATACCGTTTGAGCTCCACTCGTGCTGGAGAGAGTGGTGGGGCTCACAGTAGCAGCTGCACCAGTCGGCAGACCTGTAACGGCAAAGCTCACAGTGCCTGGATACGAGCCGCCCGAGGGTGCGACCGCGAGCGTATACGTAGCCGAACTTCCAGAAGACACCGACAGCGTTGACGCGCCGAACACCTGCATTGTGAAGTCGAGGCTAGTAACTGTGAAACTCTGCGTCACGGATGTTGCGGCAGCGAAGCTCGTATTTCCTGCCTGCGAAGCGGTGATCGAGCATGTACCAGCCGCAATCAACGTAAGAGTGCTCCCGGATACGATGCACACACTTGAAGTGGTGGACGTGTATGAGACAGTCAGGCCCGAGCTTGCAGTCGCAGTCAGCGTTAGCGGCGAACTGGCAAGAGTTGTATTCGGGAGAGCGGCGAAGGTAATCGTCTGTGTAGTCGCCGTTACCGCGAAGCTCTGTGTCACAGGTGTCGCTGCGGCATAGCTGGTGTTTCCTGGCTGGGACGCCGTGACGGTGCAGGTTCCTGCTGTGACGAAGGTGATTTTGCCGCCCGTCACGGTGCACACAGATTGTGTCGTTGAGGCATAGCTGACAGTCAGCCCAGAGCTTGCAGTCGCGTTCAGTGCCGGTGGAGTGCTTGTAAAGGCTGTGGTCGGGAGAACCCCAAAGGTGATCGTCTGCGCGCTTGAGGTCACGCTGAAGCTTTGCGTTACCGGCGTCGCTGCAGAGTAGGTACCGTTTCCGGACTGGATGGCTTCAATGACAACGGTGCCAGCAGCGGTGTAGGTGATCGTCGCGTTGTTCGTGCCGCTCAATGTGGCCGGTCCGCTGAGGATTGAGAACGTTACGGGTAGCCCTGAACTCGCTGTCGCTGTCAGCGTCATTTGCTCACCAACGCTTCCGGCCGTTGGTTGCGGGAAGCTGATCGTCTGCGCGATGGGCCCGGAAAGTGCGATCGTACCGGAGATGCTGCCGGTGTAGTCAGAATCCCCTGAGTAAGCAGCGTCCACTAGATGCTGGCCTACTCCAACAGGAGAGATGTTCGTTGCTGTGGCTGTAACCTGCTGCGTTCGCAGCGAAGTTAACGAGGTGATCGAGTTGAGATTCTCATTCGCGGTGGCCAAGTCCGGGATGCCGTCTCCATTCCAGTCACCAGCGACGATCGCCGAGGGTTCAGCCCCCGCTGGCAAGGGAATAGTGACCGCAGCACCAAACGTGCCGTCTCCATTGCCAGGCAAGGTGTAGACGGTGGAAACATCTTGAAACAGCAATGCGATGTCAGGCTTTCCATCGCCATTGAAGTCAGCGACGGCGATGCCTTGAGGGGTCGGACTGATGATCGGCTGGGCGCCTGCTGCTGCACTGAATGTGCCGTCCCCATTGCCCAGCAGGGTCGTCGTGCCATTCGCGGCGAATGCAAAGATATCCGGCTTCCCGTCCTGATTGAAGTCACCGACGGCGATGTATGTCAGATATCCTGGCGTCGATACTGCGGGCAGAGTCTTGAACGTTCCATCTCCGTTTCCGAGTAAGACCACGACCGAGCTCGGCACACCTCCGTTTACAAAGGCAAGGTCAGGGATGCCGTCACCGTTGAAGTCAGCTTCAACTAGATCTGCGGGCGAGATGATGCCAGATACCACGACGGTGGACGCATTGAAGGTGCCGTCACCGTTACCGAGCAGGATAGAAATGGAACCACTGCCGGAGTTCGAATTTTCGACGGCCAGATCCTCAATACCGTCACCGTTGAAGTCTGCTACAACGAGCAAGTAAGAAACTGAGGCGGCTTGCGAATTAAGGATTGCCGGAGCAAATGTTCCATCTCCATGGCCCAAAAAGACAGCGATCGTGCTGCTGTTTCCCATCACCACGGCCAGATCGGCATTGCCATCCCGATTAAAGTCTCCGACCACGGCCATCAAGGGTCCACTGCCCTGGGAGGAAAGTTGGAGCGTATTGGTAGCCGCTTGAAAGGTGCCATCCCCTTTTCCCAGAAGAATGGTGATCGAATGGCCGAGCTCATTCAATACGGCGAAGTCCGGTATCCCATCTCCGTTGAAATCGGCCGTCACAACGGAAGAAGGATTCTGCCCTACGGCGGGCGATTGAGCGATTGTCATGCTGGAGGTCGCGGTGGCATTTTGCAAAGCCGCCTGCGCGAGTTGCTGGTTGCCGTTGGTGGAATCCACGAAAGATACGTTGCCGGTTGGTGCGATGGCTCCTTCCGCGGTGACGGTGGCCGTCAACGTGTAGTTGCCGATACTGCCAGCCTGGGTGATGGTTGTGGTGGTGGGCAGCGATGAGGTCACGGTGAAATCAGATGGAGCGGATGCGCTTGCGGCGTTCTCGTTCGATGACATGAATACAGCCTTGATGCTGTGACTGCCGATGCCCGGGACGAATCGAAAGACCGCCGTTTCTGAACTGGTGAGTTGCGCGCTGCCAAGCCTGTGGATCGAATCACAGTAGAGCGCTGTGGCATCGCAGAAGTTCACCTGCCCGGTCGTCAACGACGTTGAGCCTGTAGAGACGGTCGCGGTAGCTGTGACTGTTGTCCCCAGATTCACCGACGTGATCGGAGCTCCGCTCGCAGTGAGTGAGAGCGAGGTTGAGGTAACCGACTGTGGACCGACCACCGTTACAGGAACCGTGGTGCTGGCCGTCAATCCGCAACAGGTTCCGGTGACGATAACCGAGGAGGTACCGAGAGGAGCTGCGCTGCTTGCGCTCACGGTCATGGTGCTGGTGAAGTTGGTGGGATCGGGAGAAAACGAGGCGGTCACTCCGGAGGATAGAGCGGATGCGGCCAGAGTTACGCCGGATGGCAACGGAGCCGGTGACGAGGCGTACAGGATGGCGGTCGCTGTCCCTCCCTGGTGAAGGGTGATGCCGGCGGACGTTGACGAGACAGAGAAGGTGGGCGCGAGCACGCTTAGCTGCAGGGGAGTGGTCGTCACAGCTGAACCTGATGTGCCAGTGATGGTGAGGTTGTACACCCCCACGAGCGCCGAACTGCCAGCCGTAATCGTCATGGTGCTGGACTTGGTGGTGGGATTTGGCGAAAAGGATGCGGTCACGCCAGCAGGCAGACCCGCAATCGAAAAGGACACGCTGCCTGTGAACCCCAGATCTGGCTGCACCTCGAGTGGGATGGCAGTTGACGATCCCTGGATGACATTACCCGCACCGCCGCCGCCGATCGTGAAAAAAGGTGCCTGTACGCTCAAAGTACTTTCATGCGTTACGGTCTGATTGCCGGAGGTTCCGGTATAGGTTAGGGTGTACAGGCCTACCGGGGTAGTGGGGGAAGCTGTCACGGTCATCGTGCTGCTGCCGGTGGTTGGGTTGGGAGAAAAGGAAGCGGTCGCTCCGTTGGGCAGGCCGGAGACAGCGAGGTTGACCGCGCTGGTGAAACCGTTCTGCGGGTTGACCGTAACTGTTCCCGTCGCATTGCTCCCTTGTCCGACCTCGAACCCAATGCCGGGCACACTGAGGGTAAAGGTGGGGGCATAGACACCTATATAGACAGTTGTGGAAGCCGTCAGAGTGCCCGAGGTCCCCGTAATCGTCAGCGCATACTGTCCGGGGGAGACGCTGCTCGATAGGGTCAATGTCAGTGTGGTAGATCCGACGGCCGATGGCGTGGGTGAAAAAGCCGCGGTGACGCCGCTGGGAAGACCGCTGATGGAGAAGCTGACGCTGCCGTTGAAGCCAGTGGTCGAATTCACAACGAGGAAGAAGCTGGAGGTCGTGCCCTGTCCGAGGAAGGCGTTATCTCGATTGGAACTGAGAGTAAAACTTGGCGCAGCGATCACCAGGGTGATCGAAGTCGTGGAGGTCTGGCCGCCCGAGGTTCCAACGATGGTTAGGGGATACTGTCCCAAAGCAGTAGTGTTCGCCACGGTCAGGGTAAATTGACTTTGGCTTGCGACAGGGTTCTGCGAGAACGAGGCCGTGACGCCACTTGGAAGACCCGAAACCGACACACTGACATTCCCTGTAAACCCATACTCATCGGTTATGTAGAGCAATCCGCTCCAGGACGTGCCCTGTCCCAACGAGACGGTAGACGCTGACACGTTCACAGTGAAGGTCGGCACGTAGACCCCAAGTGCAATCGTGGTCGTCGATGTATACGTGCCCAGAGTGCCTGTGACAGTCAGTGAGTATGTGCCCGGTACGACTGCGCTGCCGACATTCAGGGTCAGCACGGATGCGCCCGATGCAGTAGGGGAGAATGAGGCTGTCACGCCACTGGGAAGACCTGAGACGCTCAGACTTACATTGCCAGTAAGACCATCGGATATAAGAGTGTTGACGATGATCGTCCCCGACATTCCCTGGCCAATGCTCAGGCTTCCTGTGCTGGTGAGCTCGAGCCCCGGCGCATTGATCGTCAGGGAGGCCGTAGTGCTCGCCGTTACGCCGCCCGATGTCCCGGTAATGGTGATGAGGGTTGTACCCGGCGTGGCGCTGGCGCTTACAGAAACATTGAGAGAGGCTTCGCTGGTGGTTGGGCTCCCTGTAAAGGTAGCTGTTACGCCGCTCGGCAATCCCGAGACGGCTAAGGCCACTGACCCTGTGAACCCATACCTGGGAACGACGGTGATGACCGACTTCCCGGTGCCCCCCTGATTGACGTTGGGAGTCAAAACACGTGTGCCTGAAGACACGGTCGTGGCGGTGAGACTGAAGCTCGGCGTTTGTATGGCGAGAGATACGTTTGTGGACGCGGTTAGCGTACCGGAGGTGCCGGTGATCGTAATCGGCCCGGTTCCCACTGTAGCCGTGCTGGTCGAAGAGACTGTCAGGGTGGATACATTGATTGCCGGGTTCGGAGAAAACGAAGCCGTGGTGCCTTCCGGCAGTTGTGACGTCACAACCAGATTCACTGGGCCTGAAAAGCCGCCAGCGTCGGTGACGTTGATATTTGTGGAAGCTGAGCCTCCCGGGTTTTCCCAGATCGTTCCCTGCGTGGCTGCGAGCCAGAAGCCGGGGATCTGCGGGCCGGCGAGATCATCGATCAGGCTCTGTCCTGCGGGACTTCCCCAGCCGGTGGTGAGGTCATAGCCAGGTACAGCGTTATAAAAGACGGGTTGGTTATCGGTATCGTTGTTTCCGCTGGTGATGTCGTGCAGGTCGTTTGCGGCGCCAGTTCCTTGAGCTAACGCATAGAGGGGCGGGTTGAGAAAGCCGATGCCGCCGGCTGGCGCGTTGTTGGCCTCAACGGCCTGTTGGTTCACGAGGGCCATGAACCCTGCCCAGCGCGGGGCCGCAAAGCTGGTTCCCCCCGAGTCTCCGGAGCAGACCCCGTTGGCGCAGAGATAGTTGTCGAAGTCCCCTTCCATTGCGACATCCGGTACGTTGCGAAGCGTTGCGGAACTTCCGTTGGCCGAGTTAGCCAGACCCGTCTGCCAGCCTGGGATACCGAGTCCGTCCGGGCTTATCCCTCCTGCACTGCCGTAACCGTCATCGTTCCATACGACCTCTGAGCTCCAGCTCCCGCCGGCCGCGATGGTTGAGAGGGTCGTCGCCCCGACTGCCGTTACAAACTGATCTTCCTGGGGATAAAAATAGGGGCTGATGGCGGCATCGAAAGCGCCGTCGTCTCCGGAGGCAGTAAAGAAGCTCTGACCTTGCGCTGCCATCTCCAGAAAGAACGAGTCGTTTGCGGTCGGGCTATCCGGCAACCAGCTCCAGGAGCAACTGATCTGCTGTGCCTGATCTTCCGACACCATGGCGTTGAGAATGTCCGCATCCACTTCTCCGATGTAGACGCGCACCTGACTGAGCCCCGGTGCCATGCCGATTGCCTGAACGATATCGAGCGTCTCCTCTGCGTCGCTAGAGGAGCCAGCATATCCTGGAGCTCCCGTTTCACCATCCAGCAGTACCTCGTTGATGGGCACGGTGAAGCTCTGCCCAGCCGTGCTGAAGGTGCTTTCGACGTCGCTTAGATCGAAGCCATCGGCCTCAAGCAGACCCACAGTCTGCCCGTTGCCTGTCAACGTCGTTCCGCCGTAGTAAGCTGCCCGCATGTCACTCGCAAGGTAGGAGCCTCCAGGACCCGATCCGTTCACGGTGTTGGGATGCAGTCCGCTCACGGCTCTCCTCGCCATCGGCTGCGGCAGAGAGTAGTTACTCAGGCCCGCGACACGCGCAACCGCCACACCAAGATTGAGAGATGGCTCTCTGTCCGGAGAGTAGAACGTGCGGTTCTCGGTCGGATGCTGGTACACATTCATGGAGACGTGGAAAGCTTGGTTGATCTGTGCCGCTGTGCCGCTCATCGGTACGATGAGCCGGTTGGCGGGGCTTTGCCCCACGACAAACCCATTGGACCTGGCAAACGCCACGACTGCCTGGTAGTCGTCCGCTGTAGGACCGAACTGCTGCGTAAACTGCCCCACGGTCAGGAAGTGACGATAGTCAGGATCCTTCGGATCGTACAAACGGCTCAGCAGACTGGTGAGCGCGGTCTGGTTCCGGAGCGGTAATACGATCGAAATATGAAGCTGTTGGTCCGCTGGCAGAGGGCTCAGCAGTGCCGCGCGCCCATCCGAAACCGCGGGCCGTACATGATGGTGAAGAACCTGGAGAGGCTGCTGGGCGAAGGACGAAATCCATCCGGCGAGGAGAAAGAATGTCAGGGGGACAACAGACGCCAGCCGACAGAACCACTGGCTGCAGACCCCGTGTTTTCTGCGATGTCCGCCCGTCGAAGTGTCCGACGAACCCGATACAGGCCAATCCCGGTGAATCCCTGCAATCATGCGTTACCTGCCCCGTGCAGCTCTGTTGTGGTGGTCCGGATAACGGTCTGCTGGTCTTTCCACATTATCGCAGGGTGCAGCACTCTTTTCTCAATAGAAATCCAACCCGTTCGACACCCTATGAGCCTTGCTGCGATGTTCCGTTGTATCCATAGAGTTCGTTCCGGGTAGCGTCCGCTGCATCCGCGAGCTCAAACGTTCTTTCGAATCGGGCCGCTCAATTCTCTCAGTGGATGACAAATCGCCGAGTCACTCAGCGAGCTAAACCAGGTGGCCTTTTGTTGCGCCTGCAAAGTCGGGTTTTGAGCAACTACCACTTTGGACCGCCGGATCGGCGTAGTTTCCCAAAACGCCGTTTCCTGGGATATTGGGGATCCCCAGACGTTGCGCTATGGTTATAGGTCGACCGCCTGAGGGGGCTTTTGCGAGGCAAGCCTTGGGCTAATTCTCGAACTCCGTGTCTGGCTGTGGCAGAACGTCGGTAGGCCGGGCAATCCAGACATACAGCGTGGGCAACAGAAAGACGCTGATGACCAGCGCGCATACGAGCCCGCCCACAATCACGATGGCGAAGGGGCGCTGAGCGTCCGATCCGATGCCATGCGACAGGGCGGCGGGCAGCAGGCCGAGTGTCGCCACCAGCATCGTCATCATGATGGGCCTCAGTCTCAGGACAGCACCTTCAACCGCCGCGTCCTTGACCGGATAGCCGTTGACGCGCATCTGGTTGATGTATTCCAGCATGATGATGCCGGTTTGCACCGAAACGCCGAACAGCGCGAGGAAGCCCACACCCGACGACACACTGAAGTGTGTGCCACTGATGAGAAGTGCAAGCAGGCCGCCGACCGGAGCGACCGCCACATTACACAGAATCAGCAGCGCCCATTTGAGCGAACTGAACATTCCGTACAAGATCATGAAGATCATCAGGACTGTAATCGGGAGGACGAGTTCGAGCCGCCGCGAGCTACGTTGCTGGCTCTCATATTCTCCGGCCCAGTCCAGGTGATAGCCGACGGGTAACTTGACCTGCTTGTTGACCTTTTCGATGGCCTCGCGGACCGTGCTGCCGAGGTCGCGACCGCGGACACTGTATTTGATTGCGACGTAACGCGTGGCGCCCTCGCGGTAGATCTCTTCGGCGCCATCCTGCACGGTGACGTGGGTGAGTTGGGCGAGTGAGACGCGCTCGCCAGAGGGCGCGAGCAGGCGGATGTTCGAGATTTGTTCGGGTGTGGAACGGTAGGCTGGATCGTAACGCACCATGACGTCATAGCGGGCTTCGCCGTCAAGAACCTGCGTTACGGGAGCGCCATCGATCGTCCCGCCGACAGCGCCTTCGATGGCGGCCTGCACATCCGCCACATTGATGCCGTAGCGATTGGCCGCAGCGCGATCTACGGTGTATTCGAGATTGGGCTGGCCGATGACGCGGAAGAGACCCAGATCGGCGACGCCTTGGATATGACTCATTACATCGACAATCTGATCGCCCTTCTGTTCGAGCGTCTTGAGATCGGTGCCGTAGAGTTTCACGGCGAGCTCGCCTTTGACGCCGCTCACGGCTTCCTCGACGTTGTCTGAAATCGGCTGGGAGAAGTTCCACACCACGCCGGGCGTCTTCTGCAGCTCGCGATTAATTGCCGCGATGAGTTCGTCCTTATTCTCGTGGAAGACAGGCCGCCATTCCTTCTTAGGCTTGAGGTCGACAAAGTACTCGGTGTTGAAGAAGCCGGTGGTATCGGTGCCGTCGTCGGGGCGGCCGGTTTGGCTGATCACCTGGGTGACTTCCGGGAAGCTCGCCATCACGATGCGCGCGTGATCGGTGATGGCAAGGCTCTCTGTAGGGCCAGTACTCGGTGCGAGAGAGCCTCGAACCCAGAGAGCGCCTTCGTCCAGATGCGGAAGGAACTCGGAACCGATCACACCACCGAAGACAAGGAAGATACCCAAAGAGAGGAGTCCGGCGGCGACGCCAATCGGCACAAACTTGTGGTCAATTCCCCAAACGGCTGCGCGCCGATAGTGTGTGGTGATCCACTGGAGTACGGGATTTTCCCACTCCGTCGTGCCCCTGGGAAAGAGAAAGCTAGCCAGCACCGGGGCGATGATCATGGAGAAAATCAGAGCGCCAAGCAGGGCGAAAGCCACCGTCCAGGCCATGGGTTTGAAGAGCCGCCCCTCAACCGATTGCAGCGTGAAGATCGGCAGGTAGGTGGTAATGATGATCGCGATCGCGTAAAAGACCGGACGCTGGACTTCATGCGCGGCCTCGCGGATTTGTTGCATGGCACTTTTGTCGGCCTGGCGGTGATGGCTGAGATGACGGACGATGTTCTCCACCATAACGACGGCCCCGTCGACGACCATCCCAAAATCAAGCGCCCCAAGGGACAACAGGTTCGCAGGAATGTGCCGAAGATCGAGGCAGATGGATGCGAACATCAAGGCGAACGGAATCGTGATCGCGACAATCAAAGCGCCGCGAAGATTACCCAGGAAGGCAAAGAGAATGATGACCACGAGGATGATGCCCTTGGTCAGGTTGTCGAGCACGGTGGTGGTCGTGAGATGGAGCAGATCGCTGCGGTCGAGAAATGGAACGATTTTTACGCCCGGGGGAAGTACGTGCTCGTTGAGTTCCTTCACCTTTGCGTGAATCCCAGCGAGCGCAACGTCGGAGTTTTCTCCTTTTTGGAGAAGGACGATGCCTTCCACGACGTCGTTATCGTCGATGATTTTTCCGTCTTCGCGCCGGATTTCTTTCGGAGTCATGTCGCAGGTTCCGTCTTCCGGCTTACAGCTCTTGCCAATCTGGCCGAGGCGAATCTTGGGACCCTGAATCACACGCGCGACATCGGAGACATGAATGGGCGTGCCATTGGAGGTCTTGAGGACTACCTGCTCGATGTCGTGAACGTTGGTGAAGAGGCCAACCTCCTGGACATTGATCTGCTGCGAGCCCTGCTCGATAAAGCTGCCCCCGGCGTTGACGTTGTTGGCGGCGATCTGCTGCTGGACCTGCTGGATGGTGAGGCCGTAGGAGATCAGCTTATCGGGGTCGAGGATGACCTGATACTCGCGGGTGACGCCACCGAAGCTTGAGACGTCCACGACGCCGGGAACGCTGCGGAAGGCTTTTTCAAGTTGCCAATCCTCGATGCTCTTGAGCTGCATGGTGTCGATGGAGGGGTTGGTGCTTCTGAGGGTGTACCAGTAGATTTGGCCGACGGGACTCCAGTCGGTCCCGATCTGTGGCTGGAGCCCTGTCGGGAGAGTGACCTGGCTGAGGCGCTCGAGGACTTTCTCGCGGTTCCAATTGTCTTCGCTGTCGTCATCGAAGATCATGGTGACGCTGGAGAGCCCGGCGAGGGTGGTCGAGCGGAGGTGGGTCATGTGGGGAATGCCCGCCATACCGATCTCGAGAGGGATCGTGACCTGCTGCTCGACATCTTCGGCGGAGCGGCCCGGCCATTGCGTGATGACGTTGACGTAGTTGTTGGCAACATCGGGGTACGCTTCGACAGGGAGGTTGTGAAACGAGATGACTCCCCAGCCGAATAGCAGGATCGCCCCAATGAGTACGATGAAGCGGTTGTTCAGGGAGAGATCAACAAATCGCTTGATCATTGTCGCTCCAATGCAAACCCCGGACCATTGGTGCCGTTGGGCACACCTTTAACCCGTCCCGACAAAGTCTCGAGATAGTTTCGGTGAACAACACTGCGGGACATCACAAGCTCGCCTTTGAAGAACAGGGATCGTAGGTTGGTGTTGGCAGGTCTTTCCGCGTCGCCGGCGGGAGCAGCCCCAACACCCGAAGCGATCATCTCAGGCCTCGACCAGCAAGAGGGGTTATCTTTCGGCCAATCGAGCCAGTCTTGCGATCAACAGAAACCTATCTTTTGATCAGCAGGAGCTATCTTTTGATCGACAACCTATCGACGGGCGCACGCAAGCCGGTCAATCTACCCCGCCGGACGGAGATGCCAGCGTGGAGGAGGATGAAGACGCTCTGGGCTCAGACCCTGTCGAAGGCTCAGGAAGCTCCTGTCGCAGGATTCAGCAACCCGCTTGGTTTATCAACCAGGCAAACTAGCGTTCACGAATGGGTCTCTCCCGAAAAGTCGGGTTTTGTCCAAGTTCGATTTTGCCGCCGGGCGGGCTGTCTGAACTTCGACAAAACACCGTTTTGCTGGAACTTAGATTGAACTGTCGGTCTCACTCAATCCCGATGGATTCTGGATCGCCCACAAATTGCTCAGAACGTCACAGGACGGATCAGATCATTGCCAGATCAAGTCGGTCTGTATAATTTCGCCGAACCAGTAATCAATGGAAAACGCTGGTCAGGAGCGGTTAGTGAAACGACTTTGGACGTCTGTTGCTATTCTGGTCTTGATCGGCTTGACTGGGTGTGGGTGGTTTATCGACAGGATGGCTCCCGACGAGATTCGAAATGGCAAGATTTACTTTGAGGAACTTCGTCAGAGGCAGACCGATCAAATCCTGCAATCATTTGAACCAGGCGATGATAAGGATCAACTTCGAAGCCAACTGGGGAAGGTCTTTCCCCTCGTCCCGCAGCAAGAGCCAATCAGTGTTGAAACCCTTGGCGCCTCCACCGAATGCAAGTTGCGCGAATCTCGGAGAAAAGGTACTTCTTGTATGCGCTTCGGAAGATGCCGACTTCCTTGCTCGAGGTATCTTTGAAGCGATCGACAAGCCGAGTCGCTCTCGCAAACGCCCAGCTGCCTTCGCCTGCTTCTGGCAGGCTCGATTCGATCCAGTTGCTGAAGGCCCTAGTAAGCGACGATTCGAGGTGGCTCCGATCATCAAGCGATACGAGGAGCCTACTGGCACAGAAATCGATTCGCTGATCATCGTTAAATCTATTATCGCCACCTCGTGCATCGTACGTCATGCGTTATTGGACACTATCGAAAGGAAGCATCCCAAGAAAATATTTGTGGTCTCACCCGTCATTTCGAGGGGCGCGCCAGAAAGTCTCCGCTCAGAGTTCCCGAAAAGCGTCTCTAAGTTGTTTGAGTTCGTTTATTTCGCTGAAGATGACGCGCCGGGCAAAGATGGAATCGTACGACCCGGAGTTGGTGGAACTGTGCATGACCGCCTGCCTCTACTCAAGACCGAAGGCATCACTGTACCGAAAATCGTGATTGAACGTCGCAACCGGCAAGAGCGCCTGAATTACGCGACGCGCACGCTAACCAGCACACGGCGGTTAGCTGTAACTGCCCAGCAACAAGAGCTTTAGGCTGTCACGTCTCGCGACCAATCTGGTTGGCGGTCTATGTTTTTAGATGCCCAATCGAATCTCAAGTCCCGTCACAGGGTTCAAGACCCATCACCTCTTTAGTTGATTCGATATTCACAGTCTCCTGAGTTCGACGAAACTGCTAATCCCCGCCGAAGACCCCAAAGTCAACGGCAACGACGGCAGGGTGAGTTGAGTCACGGGTGCCGTTTCAAGCCAACGCTGTTCGCGTAGGTCCCAAATATCGCTCCATGGCTAGCAGTATCGATGAATTAATCCCAATCTTGCGCGCGCATAACGAGAGACCTATCTACTTTGATATCAGCGTATTACTGGATTCTGAAAGGGGACTTCGTCATGCGTGGACAAGATATCGTTCAGTTCTGTCAGTTGTGGCCAAGATAACCTGAAAATCATGTCAAAAAGTGAAATTAGTAGTACTGAAAACAAGTGACTTACGGTGGCCAGAATTTGATTCAGTTGTCCAACTTATCTTGAAACTGACAGCGCAAATCCCACAAATATAGCCAGCAACGGCCCGCCAATCGAGCGGGCCGTTGCCGTTGCCTGTCTTTCGCCGTCATCCTGAGGCGCAGCCGAAGGACCCCCCGCATTCTCCCGTTCTTCTTACGCGAACACCCCCACGCCACCCCTCCAACTCCGGTCATCCGCGTAGGACCGCCAAATCCTGTCAAGCCCCCAAACCACCCAAAATCGCCAAACCCCCTATGAACACTAGCTATAAATCTTTTCAAAACTTGGCATAGTTACCCTACCCAACTTGATAAACTAGAAGTAGAGATCAAACCGAACCTCAAACGCTGCAACGGCAACCGCCGCTGCAGCTTTCACATTTAAGCCCCTAACTTGCCTGGAAAGAAATAGATACGCGCAACTCGTTTAGAATGAGCCGTTTGAAACTGGGTTTCACCAGCCAACCTGCACATTCCAAACGACTTCGCTAACCAAAAGTGAAAGTAGGGGAGGGGGGTACCCCCCAGGGAGAACCATGCCAACTATCTACTGCCGTCACATCCGCCCCAGCGGCCGCCGCTGCCAAACGCCCGCGCTCCGTGGCAAACCCTTCTGCTTCCACCACGCCACCGTCAACGCCCATCACCGCATCCTCCACCCGCCCGACGACGGCACCTGCAACCTCCTCAGCATCAGTGACACCGAGCTCGATCAGATCCGGCGCGAACCCATTGTCGCCGAGTACTTCGCCAACGCCCGCGGCCCCGTCGTCCTCGATTTCCCGCCCCTCGAAGACGCCAACTCCGTCCAACTCGCCCTATCCATGGTGCTCACCGTGCTTGGCCAGAATCGTATCGATCCCAGGCGCGCTGCCGCCATGCTCTATAACCTGCAGATCGCCTCGGGAAATGCACGCAACCTCACCCACAACGAGACTCAGGTCGTCCGCGACTTCGTCCACGACGAAGCAGGTACCCTCCTCTCCCCCGACGAAGACCCCGAAGAAATCCAGGACCGCCAACGCCTCCTCGAAGAGCTTGAGGAAAGCAGGAAGGAGACGGACAAACTAATGGCGGCCGACGAAGACGAAGAGTACGACGAAGAAGAAGAAGACGACTAACCGGCGGGTTCTCCATCCGCTCCGTACTTCCCCGTTATGCTGTATCACCCGTCCGAGCTGTACATCCCAGACGCTTTGTACCCTTCAGAAGCGCACAACCAGCCCAATCCCCACCTGCTGCATACCCTGACGGTAGCCATTAAACGCCGAACCAATCTGGCCGCCGCCGTATTCAATCCGCGCATCAATATGCCGGGACACCGCGTAATCCAATCCCACCT
>Ga0302223_10000666_pt1 | contig 20818 bp, 16 predicted proteins | sample II_Palsa_E2_3_FD_194565 | JGI IMG/M metagenome (GOLD analysis project Ga0302223, IMG submission 194565) | Peat permafrost microbial communities from Stordalen Mire near Abisko, Sweden - II_Palsa_E2_3 | ecosystem: Environmental > Terrestrial > Soil > Palsa > Peat permafrost | place: Sweden... | reverse complement strand
CCGTTTCGCTTCATCCTCGCGATAAAGTCATCGAGCCACCCGGCGGCTTCCGGGCCGCGAGACTTCGCGATCCCCATAGCCTGTCGGATCACCATAAAGTTTTCGCTGAGTAAGCGTAGCCCACCAAGCCGCTGCGCATCGGCTTCCAGTTGCGGCTTAACCCCCGCGGCAACATCCAACCCTTCGCGCAGGAAAGTATTCACGACTTCGGGTGACGTCGAGCCGCGAACGATTTCTGCTTGTTTGAGTTCTCGTGTCAGGTAAAGGTCGTACGCGCTACCGGTCCCAACGGCTACCCGGATGCCGGGATTGTCCACCTCGCTGTTGGTCTGGATGGGCGAATCCACACGAACCAGATAACTGCCTTCGATAAGGATATACGGGGCGGTAAAGGCGATTTCCTCACCGCGTTTTGGGTCTACGGCGAAAAAACCGACGTCTGCTTCGCCTAAGGCGACTGCCGCGACCGCCTTGCCGGCGGCATCGAAGGTCAAGAATTCCAGCGGTAACGCTAATGCAACGGCCAACTCGCGCGCCAAGTCGACGGAAATACCCTGCGGCTGTCCGGCGGCGTCTTGGGTCGCGAGAATCGGATTGCCGTAGTTGATGGAGACACGCAAGCACCCGCCCGGCGCGAGTTTGGCAAGAATCTCAGGGGTCACAATAGCCATCGCGAACACCGTCCAGTTATGGGTTGATCGATCGTAAATAGAGCGTCGGAAACTGTATCCGCCTCCGAGCCCCCTATTGCTTGGTACAACTTAGTGCTTGTACCTCAAATTAACATGCAACACCCCCCTACCGCACCAGAAAAACAAGCTTTGCCTTATACGATCAAGTGTTGCTTGAGCATTACGTACACCTATTCCAGCATAAATCCGCGCTGTGTCGCACGAAATCAACACGGGTGTGCTGCCGCAGAGATAAGTCACGAACCTGAAATATGTTCTTCGTAGCATCGCGTTGCTCTGGATAGGACAGCTTCGCGCACTGTATCGCTCGAATCCCGGTCTTATCCATCAGGCAAGGACCTGCACACAACTCCAACCAAAAATATGAAAACCATGAAACTCAAACACACAGCAATTGCTCTTCTCGCACTGAGCGCATTTACCGGTTCCGCCTATGCGCAAAGTAGTGTGACGCTGTACGGCATCGTCGATACCGGCCTGCTCTACAACAGCAACGTCAAAGGCAGCAGCGAATTCGCCATGAGCCAAGCCACCTCTTCGCGCTGGGGTTTGAAGGGCGCCGAAGATCTTGGCGGCGGCTTGCAGAGCGTGTTTGACCTGGAAAACGGCTTCACCACAGCCACCGGCACCCTGTCCCAAGGCGGCCTGGAATTCGGCCGCAAGGCCTTCGTCGGTCTGAGCAGCTCAAGCTGGGGTACCGTGACGCTCGGCCGTCAATATTCGGTCAGCAACGACTTCACCGCGTCGTTCGCCTCGGGTGGCGACTGGGCTGCGTCCGGTTTGGGCTACGGCACGCGTGCGAGCGACGTCGACAACGTCGATACGTCGAACCGCATCGAGAATTCGCTCAAGTACGAAAGCGCGGTGTTCAACGGTTTGCAGTTCGGCGCGATGTACAGCTTCGGCGGCCAGGCAGGCAATGTCACCAAGAGCGAAGTGATCGACGCGGGCGTATCGTATAGCAACGGTCCGTTCAAGTTCGGCGTGGGATACGATTTCACCAAAGATCCGTACTATGCGACCTTCGGCGATCAAGGCAATTCGTCGACCTCGGCGACCGGCACCAACGACAATATCAACAATACGATTTATGGCGGCTACGCTTCGGCTGGCGCGCAACAGATCGTCGTCGTCGGAGGCTCGTACACGACGGGCCCGGCAACTATCGGCCTCGTGTACTCGAACACGCAATTCCTGAGCCTGGGCTCGGTCGCCGCCGGCGGTGCAATCGGCGCACCCAAGTACACGAGCGGTTCGGCTACCTTCAATTCGGGCGAAGTGAACCTGAAGTACATGGTGAACCCGGCGTTGCAATTGAGTGGTGCGTATATCTATACGCGCAACAGCGGTGCCGATGGCTTCAAGGGCGCGAGCTACAATCAGTTCAACCTGGGCGCGATGTATAACCTGTCGACGCGCACCTTCTTGTACGCGATCGCGTTCTACGAGAAGGCTTCGGGTACCGATTCGACGGGCAAGGCCGCTGTGGCCGATCTGGACGGTTCAGCCTTCAGTGCGAGCAACTCGCAATTTGCCACCATCGTGGGTATCACGCACAAGTTCTAAGTTTCCGGGCGGCTTGACTGCCTGATTGTGTGAGCAAGCCCGGACCTGGTGACAGGCCTGGGCTTTTTTCATCCGCTCAGATCACCGCGCAGGAAACACGGTATGTGCCGAAATGCCTCTACCCTCGCTCGATGCAGCGTCAACCGCAACGCGCCATGACCGCTTTTTCGCACTGCGTAGGCGGCATCGCGCAGAGGATGCCGCCTACTTTTGCTTACTGAGGTGCCGGCGGCCGTTTAGCCTGAGTCGCCAGAATTTTCGGCAACAGGGTGAACCACACTTGCACCACGGCAAGGAAAGCCAAGCCCCCTACCGTCGCCTGCGCCGCCATGTTGGCGTGCTCTTTGGACAAGCCGTGTTGCTCGAAATGCTCCGCCAGACCGGCCGCGCCCGCTTGAGCAAACGGAACGGCGATGGTGGAAGCGGCAATGCCGACGCCGCGTTGCAGCACTTGCGAAGCTACGTGCCCGGCAAATTCGGCGATGGTGTCGGTGTGTCCACCGACAAAACCCGTGACGGCTTTTTGCACGGCCGCTACGGGCCCCGTCGGAGGAGCGGTTTTCAGTTCAAACAAGGATACCGTTTGTTCATTACCATCGGGACCGGTCACTTTCGTCGTCGCGCGCGCCTTCGTCGTTTCCAATCCGAAACTCGTCATCATGCCCGCCACGTCCGAGGTCAAGACTCCGGCGCCGAGCGTCTGGCCCGGTGTCAGCGACGCCTTGGCGACAATCGCGCCCTTTGCCGCATTTGCGCCGCCAAACGAGACGTCGCCGGACATGATGCCGTTGAACGAGTCTATGGTGTACTGAGTTTGCTTCTTTGCCACATCGGCGCGCTGCGCCACTTGGTTTGGCGAGCCTTCGGGCACCAGCTCATGCGCAGGTATCGGCTTCAGTTCATGGGTGCCGCCGAACAGATGCGAAAGCCCCGCGGACGCAATCGGCACAAAGAGCGTCTGCCCGATGATATGACCCACCGCGCCGGTGGCGGCGCCTATGCCCATGGCTTTACCCTGCGTGGCGAGCTGGCTGAGAAACGGCTTGTCCGTAGAGTGTTCGGCAAGGGCGCCTAGACCGCGAAACAGGCCAAATGTCGTGGCGGTACCGACACCGAACGGAATCGCCGCTTGTGCGCGTGCGGCCCAGTTCGTAGGTGTGGTGATGTACTCCAAAAGTTTTTGCGGCGTGTTCACATGCGGCGGCAGCGGTTGAGACTCGAGTTCGTGTATCGCCGATCCTAAATCGGCGAGCGCAATGGTGCCCGCATTCAGCTCGGCCGCAGTAGCGATGCCGGACGCATTGCCTGCGCCTCCCTGCGGCAAATGGGCGACATGCGATGTGTTGATTTCCTCGATCGACGATTCGCTGTCGCTTCCGGCGCCCGGAAGGTTTGCGCGAGGACGGCTGCGCGCGGATTCCGCAACTTCGGGACGGGTCGAACGTATCGTCAATTGGCTCGACAGCGTCGTCTGGGGCAAATGCGTGCTGCTTGGGCGATTGGGCTGCTCCGACGGCGTGGCGTCCTGGGGCGGGGGGAGCGTCGAAGTGTGATCGGTGGTTGCCTCGGTAATGCCTTCCATGATGTCTCCTTGAATGATAAATATGTCGGTGCCGGATGCGGGTTGCTGCGGCGTGCCGGTTTTCCCGCCAAGGTGCGCTTGCATGCTTTTTCGCACAGCCCGGGTGGCCCGGCGCAGATACGGCGATAGCCCTATCTGCACGCAAGCAGTGCATGAGGATGTCTCTACGCACGCTTTCGGGGCATTCATTTCACCACCGGGCGTTGGGTGCGGTGCCGCGTACGCCGAAGCTGCGACACCGGATGCGAAGCGAGCGGCCGACTCCAACGGGCGAGTAATTTGGCTGTACTGGTTTTGTGATAGACCGGGACGGCTGATTTGCCTCTGCATCCGGCTCGACGCGCTTACGCCGGGCAATGCACAGCGAAGATCGACCCTGGCCCGATAACGCAGAAGATCGCCCATCGATGCGATAACCCCCAGTTTTTGAGATGATTTTGGGATGACTAAGAGCAAACCCTGATGTTAGAATTCAAACATCGATGTAACATATCAAACATAGACATTTCCGGCATGTTAGAAGCGCACCTTATCCAATGACAGATCGTTCTGCTCTTTCTCCTGCTGCATCTAACGTCCGGCCATTGCGGCCGGGCTTGGACCAGCCGGTTGCACGCAACCCCGGCGTGCCGTTCGACCCAGGCTGGTTTGACACCCTGCGGGTTAATTTAAGTGCTGTCGAGCGTCGTGTGGCGACACTGGGCACCCGCCGTTCCGTTAAAAAAGATGCGCAGGCGGCCTGGTTGCTCAAAGCCATCACCAATATCGACCTGACCACGCTGAATGGCGACGATACCGCCGGCCGGGTCAAGCGTTTGTGCGCCAAAGCTCGCCAGCCGGTGCGTGCCGACTTGCTGGAAGCATTGGGCATGAGTCACGAGCGGATCCGCACCGGTGCCGTATGCGTTTATCACCGCTTTGTCGCCACCGCGGTGGAAGCACTGGCCGGTAGCGGGATTCCGGTCGCCGCGGTGTCGACCGGTTTTCCCGCCGGTCTGATTCCGCACGAATTCAAATTGAAGGAAATTGCCGCCTCGGTGGCCGATGGCGCCCACGAGATTGATATCGTGGTGACGCGTGAACATATTCTGACGGGCAACTGGCTTGCCCTCTACAACGAAATCCGCGATTTCCGAGCCGCCTGCGGCGATGCGCACCTCAAAGCCATCCTGGCGACGGGCGATATTCAGACCTTGTCCAATATCGCTCGGGCCTCAATGGTCTGCATGATGGCCGGGGCCGATTTCATCAAGACCTCGACCGGCAAGGAAGGCGTCAATGCCACGCTGGCGGTATCCCTGGTGATGGTGCGCGCGATTCGCGACTATCACGAACGCACCAATTGGCTGGTCGGCTTCAAACCCGCCGGCGGCGTCTCGACCGCCAAGGGTGTGCTCAATTACCAGATTCTGATGAAGGAAGAATTGGGCCGCCGCTGGCTTGAGCCCGATCTGTTCCGGATTGGCGCTTCGAGCCTGCTGGCCGATATCGAGCGACAACTAGAACATCACGTGAGCGGCCGTTATTCGGCGTTCCATCGTCACCCACTTGCCTAAATCCCATGAGCATAGCCGAGTACTTTTCTTCAATGGATTACGGTCCCGCCCCGGAAGACGACCAGGCCGCCCGCGCCTGGCTGGCGTCGCATGACGCCCGCTTCAATCATTTTATTGCCGGCACCTGGGCCACTCCCGCCGCAGGCACAAGCTTCGACACTCATGAGCCCGCCAATGGCCGCCTGCTGGCGCAACTGGCCCAGGGTACGGCCGCCGATGTCGGCCACGCGGTGGACGCTGCGCGTAACGCACTGCCCGCTTGGCAAGCATTGGGCGGACATGGCCGAGCCAAACACCTGTATGCGCTGGCGCGCATGGTGCAGCGGCATAGCCGCCTGTTCGCCGTGCTGGAGGCGCTCGACAACGGCAAGCCGATCCGCGAGACCCGCGATATCGACGTGCCGCTGGTGGCGCGGCATCTGCTTTACCACGCCGGCTGGGCCCAACTGCAGGATAGCGAGTTTGCCGACTGGGCCCCGCTCGGTGTGGTCGGCCAGATCGTGCCGTGGAATTTCCCCTTGCTGATGTTGTCCTGGAAAATCGCTCCGGCGCTGGCGATGGGCAATTGTGTGGTGTTGAAACCGGCCGAATTCACTTCGCTCACCGCTTTGCTGTTCGCCGAATTGGCACACCGCGCCGGGCTGCCGGCCGGGGTGCTGAATGTAGTCACGGGCGACGGCGGTACGGGCGCCGCATTGGTCGCACACCCGGGCGTCGACAAGATCGCTTTCACCGGTTCGACCGAGGTGGGCCGGCAGATACGCCAGGTTACCGCCGGCAGCGGCAAATCGCTGACCCTCGAATTGGGCGGCAAATCGCCGTTTATCGTGTTCGACGACGCCGATCTGGACAGCGCGGTCGAAGGTATCGTCGACGCGATCTGGTTCAACCAGGGACAGGTTTGTTGCGCCGGCTCGCGGCTGCTGGTGCAAGAAGGCATCGAGGCGCGCCTGGTCGACAAGCTGCGGCGGCGCATGCAAACCTTGCGGGTGGGCACCTCGCTGGATAAAGGCATCGACCTTGGCGCGATTATCGATCCCGTCCAGTTGGCACGAATCCGCACGCTGGTCGAACAAGGCGCCAATGAAGGCTGCGCGATCTGGCAACCCACCGGCCTGACCCTGCCGGCCGACGGTAATTTTTTCCCGCCGACCTTGATTACCGGTGTCGCGCCCGCATCGAGCCTGGCTCAAGAAGAAATTTTCGGGCCGGTACTGGTCACCATGACCTTTCGCACTCCCGAAGAAGCTGTCGCACTCGCCAACAATACTCGTTATGGCCTGGCTGCCAGCGTCTGGACCGAGACCATCGGCCGCGCGCTCGATATCGCACCGCGCCTGGCCGCGGGCGTGGTATGGATCAACGCCACCAATCTGTTCGACGCCAGTGTCGGTTTTGGCGGTTACCGCGAATCGGGCTTTGGCCGTGAAGGTGGCCGTGAAGGTGTCTACGAATATCTCAAGCCGCGCGCCTGGAGCAAGCTCAAGCCGCGCGCGTCGACTCAGGCACCGGCACCGGCAGCAAACACGGAAATTCTGCCCGCGGCGTCGACCCTGATCGATCGGACTGCCAAGCTCTTTATCGGCGGCAAGCAAGTACGTCCCGATGGCGGCGGCTCGCAGCCGGTATTCGCGCCTGATGGGCGGCAAGTCGGCGAAGTCGGCACGGGCAGCCGCAAAGATATCCGCGATGCTGTGGCGGCGGCGCGCGCGGCCCAGGGCTGGTCCAAGGCCACCGCCCATAATCGTTCGCAGGTGCTGTTTTATCTGGCGGAAAACCTCGCCGTGCGTGCCGACGAATTCGCCCGGCAGCTTGGCGAGCGTGCCGGCATGTCCGCCGACGCCGCGCAAAATGAGGTAGATTTGGCGGTACAGCGCTTGTTTACCTATGCTGCTTGGGCGGACAAATTCGATGGTGCGGTACATCAGCCGCCTTTGCGCGGCGTGGCACTCGCCATGCATGAGCCGCTCGGCGTAATCGGTATCGGCTGCCCGGCGGAGCACCCGCTGCTGGCATTTGTATCGCTGCTGGCACCGGCAATCGCGCTCGGCAATCGTGTGGTGGTCGTGCCCCACCCGTCCGCGGCTCTCACCGCCACCGACTTCTACCAAATCGTGGAAACCTCGGATGTGCCGGCCGGCGTGGTCAATATTGTGACGGGTGACAATCGCGCTTTGCTGGCGGTGCTGGCCGCGCATGACGATGTCGATGCGGTGTGGAGTTTCGGCGATAGCGAACAGGCGGCCGAGGTCGAACGCCTGTCGATAGGCAACCTCAAACGGACTTTTGTGGATTACGGCCGCGCTCTGGATTGGCAAACCCGGGAGAGCGAAGGTTTCGCCTTTTTGCGCCAAGCCGTGCAGGTGAAAAACATCTGGATACCGTATGGAGATTAAATCCTTCATCCCATCTCGATCCAGCTTGTAACAGATAGCATAAGAAGCCGGCAAGGCTCGCTAAAAAATTAAGGAGACACAGTGCTGAAGAATCTCGATCCACTCTTGAACGCCGATGTACTGTACGCGTTGCGCGCAATGGGCCACGGCGATGAACTGGTGATTTGCGACGCGCATTTCCCGGCCGATTCGGTGGCGCGCCAGACCGTGCTCGGCAAGTTGCTGCGTATCGATGCGGTACCGGCTGCGCGCGTGCTCAAGGCGGTGCTGTCGGTATTGCCGCTCGACACTTTTGTCGATGCTCCGGCTTGGCGCATGGAAGTTGTCGGCGCACCGCAATCGATCCCGGCCGCGCAGCAAGATGCCCAGCGAGAACTTGACGCCGCCGGCGGCGCAATCCAGTTCGCGCCGCTGGAGCGGATGGCCTTCTACGAACGCGCCAAACGTGCGTACTGCGTGATTGCGTCCGGCGAGCAGCGCGGCTATGGCTGTTTTATCCTGAAGAAAGGTGTCCTGATCACCCCCGATGCAACTGCGCCGGGAGAGACTCGATGAGCCGCACCGGCCGCGTTTTTATCGTCGGAATTTATGTCACCGACCTCACCTTCCGCGCCGCGCGGATGCCGTTGTTGGGCGAAACCATTGCCGGCTCCACCTTCAAGATGGGTCCTGGCGGCAAGGGGTCGAACCAGGCCGTGGCCGCGGCTCGCGCGGGCGCCGAGGTCACTTTCTGTACCCGCATCGGCAATGACGCGTTTGGCACGATTGCACGCGCAACCTGGCAGGCCGATAACATAAAAGTGCGCGCCACGGCGCTCGACGATGTCGCCACCGGCGCCGCGCATATCTTTGTCGACGAGGTCACCGGCAAAAACGCCATCATCGTCGCCGCCGGTGCCGCCGCCACCATGACGCCGGCCGACCTGGACGCTGTCGAAGCGGAAATCGCCGCCAGCGCGGTGTTCGTGACCCAGTTGGAACAACCCCTGGCGGTAGCACGGCACGGTCTGGCGCTGGCCCGCAAGCACGGTGTACTGACGGTCTTCAATCCGGCGCCTGCGCTGCCGATCGACGACGATATGTATCCGCTGTGCGATTTCATCACCCCCAACGAAACCGAAGCCGCCGCCCTCACCGGCGTCACCGTCAACACCGTGGACGATGCACGCCGTGCCGCGCAGATCCTGCTCGGCAAAGGTGTCGGCGCGGCCATTATCACGCTCGGTGAAAGTGGCGCCCTGTTTCACACGGCCCAACATTCGGAACTGATCCCGGCCTATCAATGCGGTGCCGTAGTGGAAACCGCCGGCGCGGGCGATGGTTTCACGGGGGGCCTGGCCGCGGCGCTGGCGCGTGGCGAAACTCCGTTACAAGCAGTGCGTTTCGGTTGCGCCTTGGCCAGCTTGTCGGTGACACGCGCGGGCACCGCACCGTCCATGCCCAAGCTGACGGAAATACTTGGTGTGCTGGCAGTAGCCGCATGAAAACCCCACGCCACTCGGTGTATTGCCGGATTCAATCAGGAGACCTGTGCATATGATGAAATTCCTGCCCATTCCGGCCAGTTGGTTTAAAGACCGGCAGCTCAATTTCCTGCTCGGCGTCAACCTGCTGATCACCCTCATCGCACTGGTGCTGTCGCATGGCGAATTCGCCGGGATCGACAACTTGCAATCGATGGCCAGCCAGTTACCCGAAGTGGCGCTGCTGGCCCTGGGCATCATGTTGTCGATGATTTCCGGCAACGGCGGGATCGACCTGTCCGGGGTCGGTCTCGCCAACCTGGCCGGGATGACGGCCGCGCTGACGGTTCCCCACTATATAAGCGGGGATGATTCGCCGGTGCTGTTCACCGTCGCCTTTGTCCTGCTGACGCTGGCAATCGGCTTGCTGGGCGGTCTCTTGAACGGTTTGATCATCGCCTATCTGCGGCTCACGCCTATTCTGTGCACGCTGGGCACCCAATTGGTGTTTACCGGCCTGGCTGTGGCGCTCAGCAACGGTGCCTCGGTCCATGTCGATTATGTCGACCCCTTATCGGAAATCGGTAACGGCACGCTATTCCAGGTACCGATTTCCTTTCTGATTTTTGTGGCGGCGCTGCTGCTGGTGGGTTGGATTCTGCGCCAACGACCTTTTGGCTTGAAGTTGTATCTGATGGGTACGAACCCGAAAGCCGCGGTCTACGCCGGCATTCCGCAAGCCCGCATGCTGATCGGTACTTACATGTTGTGCGGGCTGATGGCTGCGCTGTCCGGCCTGATCGTCACCTCGCATACCTCAAGCGCGAAATGGGACTACGGTAATTCTTATCTGCTGATCGCGATCCTGATTGCGGTGATGGGCGGCGTCAATCCGGCCGGCGGCTACGGCCGGGTGCTGTGTGTCCTGTTCTCGGCGACCGTGCTGCAGTTGTTGTCGAGCTTGTTCAATTTGCTCGGTATTTCACAATTTTTTGGCGATTGCGCCTGGGGCTTTTTGCTGCTGGTCACCCTCGCCTTTGCCGGCAATGTGCGCTTGCCTTGGCGCTCACGTACCAAGCCCGCGCATGTTGCCGCACCGCCACCGCCCAGCTAGCCGTACTACTGAATAAGTTTGCGGAAACCTCGTGCCCCCGGGGACTCCGCCTGCCTGACCCCAGGGGACAACTAAAAAGACAGGAGACTTGCAATGAAACTGACTCGTTTTGCCACTGCCCTCGCCGGCGTATCGCTCGCGCTTGGTGCTATCTCCCTGGCTCAAGCGGCCGGCGATGTCACCATCGTCACCGTCGTCAAGGTCACGGGCATCAACTGGTTCAACCGGATGGAAGAAGGCGTCAAGGAATTCGCCAAGGAAAATCCCGGCATCAACGCGTATCAAACCGGTCCGGGCCAGGCCGATGCGGCCCAGCAATTGAAAATCATCGAAGATTTGATTTCCAAAAAGGTGACCGCGTTGGCGGTGGTGCCGTTCGATCCGCCGACCCTTGAACCTGCCTTGAAGAAGGCCATGGATCGCGGCATCAAGGTGGTGACCCATGAAGCCGACAACGAGAAAAATACCGATGTCGATATCGAAGCATTCGACAACACCGCCTACGGCGCATCGCTGAACGAGCATCTTTCCGCCTGTATGCATCAGGAAGGGAAATGGGCCGTGCTGGTGGGTTCGCTGGGCAGCCGTTCGCAAGTGCAATGGGCCGACGGCGGCATCGGCAATGCGAAGAAGTATCCGAAGATGGATTTGGTCGAACCCAAGCTGGAAACCAACAACGATGGCGAACGCGCCTACGAGGTGGCCAAGGAAGTGCTGCGCAAACATCCTGACCTGAAAGGCTTCCAGGGCTCGTCTTCGCTGGACATCATCGGTATCGGGCGCGCGGTCGAAGAAGCCGGTTTGCAAGGCAAGCTGTGCGTATTCGGCACGGGCCTGGCCGGTGAAGCCGGCAAGTTCCTCGAAAGCGGCGCGGTCACCGGCATCGCGTTCTGGGATCCCAAGATCGCGGGTCTGGCGATGAACAATATCGCCAAAATGCTGATCCAAGGCAAGACAGTCACCAACGGCATGGATCTCGGCTTGCCGGGTTACAACAAGGTGACGGTCAGCAAGGGTCCGGGCAAGGGCATCATCGTGCGCGGCGCGGGCTGGATCGATGTCGACAAATCGAACTACAAGCAATACGCTTTCTAAGCGCATTTTCCGTTGGCTGTAAGCCGGTGTGCCGTGAGGCGCACCGGTTGATCGATGAAGACTGCTATGACACCTGCTTCCAGCGCACCCCAGCCGTTCCTGCAAATCGTCGGTGTACACAAACGCTTTACCGGCGTGCATGCGCTGCGCGGCGTCAGCCTGCAATTCCAGCGCGGCCAGATCTATCACTTGCTAGGTGAAAACGGCTGTGGCAAAAGCACATTGATCAAAATTATCGCCGGCGCCCAGCCACCCGACGAAGGTTATCTGGTGGTCGACGGCACCCGCTACGAACAATTAAGCGCCTTGCAGGCGCTCTCGGCCGGCATTGAGACGGTGTATCAGGATCTCTCGCTGCTGCCCAATATGAGTGTGGTCGAGAATATCGGCCTGACCTCGGAACTGGCCCAGCACGACGGCCGGCTGGCCCGCACCTTCGACCGCCGCGCGCTCGGCGCTCTGGCCGCCAAAGCCCTGCGTGAAGTCGGCCTGCCGGCCGATGCCGAATTTCAGTCCACCTTGATCGAATTGCTGCCGCTGGCCACCCGGCAATTGATCGCCATCGCGCGCGGCATCGCCAGCGAAGCGAAATTTGTGATCATGGACGAGCCCACCGCGTCGCTCACCCAGAAAGAAGTCGACAATCTGATACGTGTGCTCAACGGCCTGCGCAGCAAAGGCGTCACGGTGCTGTTCGTCAGTCATAAGCTCGATGAATGTTATGCCATCGGCGGCGAAGTGATTATCTTGCGCGACGGCCAGACCATGTCGCAAGGCCCGATCGAAAACTATACCAAAGCGCAGATCAGCGAACTGATGACCGGGCGCAAGCTGTCCAATGAACGCTATCGCAACAGCGAAACCAGCGGTGAAATCATTTTTGAAGCGGCGCAACTGGGTCGCAAAGGACAATTCCGCGAGGTCAGTTTTACCCTGCGCAGCGGCGAGATACTGGGCGTTACCGGCTTGCTCGACTCGGGCCGCAATGAACTGGCGCGGGCTCTCGCCGGCGTGGCTCCGGCCGACAGCGGTACCTTGCGTCTGCGCGGCGAAACCATCCGCTTGCGCTCGCCGATCGACGCGATCCGCTACCGCATCGGTTACGTACCCGAAGACCGCCTGAGCGAAGGCTTGTTTCTCGATAAGCCTATCCTCGATAACGTGATTGCGGCGGTGATCAGCCGCTTGCGCGGCCGCACCGGCCAGCTCGATCGAGCCCGTGCCCGCCAGTTGGCGGAACAAACCGTGGCCGACCTGCAAATTGCCACGCCCGATATCGGCAAACCGGTGCAGTCGCTCTCCGGCGGTAACCAGCAGCGCGTGCTGATCGGGCGCTGGCTGGCCATCTCACCGGCCATCCTGATCCTGCACGGACCGACCGTGGGGGTCGATGTCGGTTCGAAAGACACCATCTACCGCATCATGCAAAGCCTGTCGCAGCAAGGCATCAGCATCCTCTTGATCAGCGATGACCTGCCCGAGCTGCTGCAAAATTGCGACCGCATCCTGCTCATGAAAAAAGGCCGTCTGGCCGATCAATTCGATGCCCGGCAAGTCACCGAGGCCGACCTGTACCACGCACTCCTGTCTGAGGCAGCATGAACTCCATCGCGACCACTTCGCCCCCCGCCGAACCGGCCGCAGCCCAACCCCACCTGGGTTTGCGAGCGCGCCTGACGCGTCATCCCGAGCTCTTCACCCTGGCGTTGCTGCTACTGACTTGTGCCGGCGTCGGCGCGATCAATCCGCGCTTTTTTCAGCTCGCCACCTTGTTCGATTTATTGCATAGCGCCACCACTACCGGCTTGTTCGCCTGCGGCGCGCTGGTGGTACTGGCGTCCGGCGGAATCGACGTGTCCTTTATGGCGATTGCCGCGCTGGTCATGTATTCGGTGACCAAGGCGGTATTTGCCTGGTGGCCCGAGATGCCGTTCGCCTTGATTCTGCTGGTCGGCGCCTTGGGCGGCACGCTGCTGGGCCTGCTTAACGGGCTGGCCGTCCACACCTTGCGCGCGCCTTCGTTGATTGTCACGATCGGCACCCAGTACCTGTATCGCGGCATTTTGCTGACCTTCGTCGGCACCATGTTTTTTATGAATATTCCACCGAGCATGGATCGCTTCGGCCGCACCGCTTTGCTGCATTACCAGACCAGCGACGGCTTGCGCGCCGTGTTGCCGGTGTCGGTGCTGGCGCTCGTGGTAGGCGCGGCGCTCACCTGGTGGTTGTTGAAACGCACCATGATGGGCCGCGGCGTGTACGCGATGGGCGGCAGCCTGGTGATCGCCGAGCGCTTGGGCTATCGGCTGCGGGCAATTCATTTGTTTGTGTTCGGTTATGCCGGATTGTTGGCCGGGGTGGCCGGCATCCTGCATGTGTCGAACAACCGGCTCGCCAACCCGTTCGATCTGGTCGGCACCGAACTGGACGTGATCGCGGCGGTGATACTTGGCGGTGCCAGGATCACGGGCGGTACCGGCACTGTGTGGGGCACGTTGCTTGGGGTGATGTTGGTCACCCTGATCAACCAGGTGCTGATCCTGGTCAATGTGCCCACCACCTTGCAAAAGGTGATTGTCGGTATTTTTATCCTGATTGCCGGCACCCTGTTCGCCTTTGTCAGGCGGCGTTAGGCCGTTGGCCTGACAGCCCGCATAAGCAATTGCCGATAAACCCCTGGCGGTAAACGCCGCGCCATGGTGCGGCGTTTACTTGGCGGCGCGCAACTGCTGACCCTGTTCGGTAATGATCGAATCGAAGTCGGCCACCTGGGCGAAGCGCACTGCCCTAACCTGCCCGAGTTTGCTGGTGTCCACCACCAGATGGGACTCCACCGCGCAGTCCATGGCCGCCTGCTTGATCGGCACTTCGTGGAAATTCCAGCAACTGACACCGCGCGCGGCATCGACTCCACCGGCCGAAATCAGGGCTTTATTGATGCCCATATGACGCAACGCGGCCAGGCTCTCGTTGCCGGTAAACGAATCGGATGACGGGACATACACTCCACCGAGCAATATCAGCCGGACATTCTCCATGCGCCGCACGGCCTCGGCGACATTCAGCGAATAGCAGATTATCGTGACGTTGAGATCGCGCGGCAGAAACTGGCCGATCCGCGCCAAGGTCGTGCCGCAATCGACAAATACCGTATCGTTGGCCGCAATCAATTGCGCCGCCGCCGCGCAGGCCTGGGATTTGGCCTGGGCAAAATGTTCTTTTTCGGCTTCCAGCACGTACGCGCCACCCGCCGGAATGCTTGCCGCATTGACGATGTGGCCGCCCAGATAGGTGAACAAAGCCGGATGCGCCGCCACGTCGCGGCGTACCGTCATTTCTGAAACCCCGAGCAGCGACACGGCCTCGCGCAGATGGATAACGCCTTGCTGATCGAGAGCCTTCGACAACGCTCGCAAACGCTCCGACTTCTGCATCATGGCTGCACTATTCCAAAAAGTTATTATTCCATCGAGGAATTTGATTGGATTATAACAAGTGAGATGGCTGTCCTGGCATCTCATTGCGAGGATTTTTGTGGTCGGGACGACACGGCCGCAGGCCCCTCCGCGGTGGGCCCGATTGGCGGCAACGCGCTAATACAATCCCGCAACCAGCGTTGCGCCGGATGCACGTCGTTGCGCCGATGCCAAGACATCACAAACGATACCGGGTCCAATTCAAGCGGCGGACTCAGGACGGTCAATTGATCGGCACACCCGGACGCGGCCACTACGCCGGCCATCAAGGTTGCGATCAGATCCGATCGCGCCACCAGTATGGGCGCGGCATACATTTGCGGTAGCGTCAGTGCCAAATGCCGTCGTAAACCTTGTTTGGCTAAAGCGACATCCACATGTCCGAAGCGTTCGTTTTCGGGCGACACCAGCAGATGCGACAGACTGAGGAAGGTTTCCAGATTCAACGGCCCGGCCCCAATCGGATGCTCCTTGCGCACGATGCAGACGAATCGTTCGGCAAAAAGCGGCAGGGTCAGAATTCTGCCCGTCGCACTGGTGGCGGGAACCCCGATGGTCAGATCCACCTCGCCGGCATCCAGCATGGCCACGGCGTCGTCACGTGCGGTGAAGCTGCGCACCCGCAGCGTGATGCCCGGCGCCGTAAGTTGTAAATGTTCAAGGAGCTGCGGCAGCAGCACAAACGCCGGATGGTCCGACAAACCCACGGTAAAGCTTGCCGCCGATGAATGCGGATCAAACACCTGGGTGAATTCGAGGGTCCGCTGGATTTCGGCCAAGGCCCGCGCCAGCGGTTCGGCCAGGTCAAGCGCCCGGGGTGTCGGCTGCAAGCCGTGAGGCCCGCGGATGAACAGCTCATCTTTCAGCAGGGTTCTCAGGCGCGACAAAGCGGCGCTCATCGCCGGCTGCGAGCGATAAATACGCGCCCCGGCGCGCGTGACATTACGTTCGGCCATCAGCGCGTCGAATGCGACCAGCAGGTTTAGATCGATGCCATGTAAATCCATGGAATGGATTATTACACATATGATTAATCGATTTTAATTATAACGACTCGCTACTTATACTTTTGTGGCGGGTTCCACTATTTCCACCACAGGACACAGCAAAATGAGCGAATTTCAATCCACAGTACCCGTAACCGGTGTGACACAAGTAGAGCGCCAGGCCATTGAGACGCTTTATCGCGCATTTAGCGAAGGCAAGCCGGAGTTGCTCGATCAAGCCGTCACCTCGGACTGGCAGGACATTCCACTGGCCCCGCACCAGGCACCGGGCCGGGACGGCATGAAGCCGCTGATCCAAGGTTTCGTGGCGGCCTTTCCCGATCTCAAGATCACCCTCCATGAAATCATCGGCGCCCCGGGGCGCGCGGCAGTTCGCGCCGAAATCAGCGGGACTCATCTCGGCGAATGGTTTGGCGTCGCCCCAAGCGGCAAGGCGTTCCATATGCCGATCCACGAATTCCATTACATCGAGAACGGCCTTATCACCCATACCTGGCATCTTGAAGACTGGTTCGGTTGGCTGTTTCAGGTCGGCGCCTGGCCGATTCACCAAGGCAACCTCAACGGAGACGTCGCATGAATCTGATGAAAGTTGTACGGATCAATGGCTACGGCGCGGCGCATGTTATCGAACAGGTACCAGTTCCGGAAATCGGCGCCGACGAGGTACTGGTACGTGTCAAAGCCGCCAGTCTCAACCCCTTGGATTTGTTGTTGCAGAGCGGCAAACGGCGCGAGATATTTCCCTTGTCCTTTCCTTACACCCTCGGAACGGACTTGGCCGGCACGGTCGAACGCGCCGGTCCGCTTGCCGCACGCTGGCGTCGGGGCGATCAGGTCGTGGCGCGGCTGGCTCCTGGTCGCGGAGGGGCATTGGCGGATTTCGCGGTGGTTCCCGCGGCCTCCTTGGCGCAGGCTCCGGCCGAGTTGCCGCTGGATTCGCTTGCCGGAGTCCCGACCGCCGCAGGCACCGCCTGGCAGGCATTGTTCGAAACAGGACATCTGCAAGCCGGACAGTCGGTGCTGGTGCATGCCGCGGCCGGCGGCGTAGGTAGTTTCGCGATCCAGTTGGCGCGCATTGCAGGGGCTCGGGTGAGCGCCACCGCTTCGGGTTCCGGCGTGGAATTGGCACGTCAGTTGGGCGCCGCTCAGGTGATCGACTATCGTTCCGATGATTTCAGCGAGAAGCTGTCCGAGATTGACCTGGTGCTTGACCCGGTAGGCGGCGAAACGCAGCAGCGCTCTTTCGCCGTGCTGCGCGCGGGCGGCACGCTGGTGGCGACGGCGTCACCGCCGGACGAGGCGTTGGCGCAAAGATACAAGGTCACGGCAAGCCGGGTGTTTCACCAGTCGGATGGCAGCCGCCTGGGCTTGATCATGGGCTTGCTCAACACAGGCGCATTAAAGGTGCTGGTGGATCGCCAAGTTACCCTGCCCGACCTGGCCGACGCTTTTCAGCATTTGGCATCCGGCCGCGCGCGCGGCAAGATCATCGTTTGCATCAGTTAGAACTGCGGCGGCACTTGAAACCACAGGTGCCGCCGTCGCTTCATGCCGGATCGATGCTGGATCGATGCCGGCGTAAAACTCAGCCGGCCAAGAGGTTCTTTTTTTGACCTGGCGAGCTATCTTGCCGCGGCCTTTTCATCGCGCTCGTGTTGCAAGAAAGCATGAATCTGCGCCACTACGGCCGCGCCTTCGCCCACCGCTGCGGCAACCCGTTTGGTCGAACCCGACCTGGCGTCACCGATGGCAAATACGCCTCTGACGCTGGTCTCCAATTCATGGGTCGGCATGAATTCCACGTCGCCGGCAGCCACTCCGGTCGAGACAAAACCTTTGGGGTCAATCCGGACACGGCAACTGCGCAACCATTCCGTATTGGGGTCGGCGCCGACAAAGAGAAACAAATGCCGCAGAGCGACGGTCCCGGTTTTTTCCGGGGCGCAGTCTGCTCCGCCGCCGCGGGTGCAGTACTGCACTTCCGATAATCCGCGTGCATCGCCCGTCAACGCGGTAATTTCCGAATGCGGATGGAGTACCACGTTGGGCAGTGCCGCGAGCCGTTCAATCAGATAGCGCGACATGCTGGCTTCCAGGCTGGCCGCGCGGATCAGGATATGCACCCGGGCTGCGTGCGAGGCCAGGAATACGGCGGCTTGTCCGGCTGAATTGCCGCCGCCGATCAGCATCACTTCTTCGCCCTTGCACAATTTGGCCTCTACCGGCGACGCCCAGTAGTACACCCCACGGCCTTCGTATAACTCAAGCTCGGCCAATGCCGGCCGCCGATAGACGGCACCGCTGGCAATCACCACCGTGCGTGTCGGAATGCGGCGACCGTCCTTCAGTTCGATTTCCATCGGTTGATCGCTGCAGTGAAGCGCTTTGACCTCAAGCGGAATGGCGATGTGGGCGCCAAATTTCTGCGCCTGCACAAAAGCGCGTCCGGCCAGCGCCTGACCCGAGATCCCGGTAGGAAAACCCAGATAATTTTCGATGCGGGCGCTGGCCCCCGCTTGGCCGCCCGGCGCCCGGCAATCCAACACGGCCACCAGCAGCCCCTCCGACGCGGCATAAACGGCCGTCGCAAGCCCTGCCGGACCTGCGCCGACCACCAGTACGTCGTAGGTGACATTCGGGTCGAATTCGGGCAACAAGCCCAATTGGCTAGCCAATTGACCTTCGTCCGGGGCGCGCAGTACGGTGCCGTCGGGGCAGATAACCAAGGGGAAATCTTGCGGTTTTGCGGCGATACGTACCAATAACTCAATCACCTCGGCGTCGGTTTGCGCATCGAGCACTTGATGCGGATAGGCATTGCGGCGCAAAAAGTTCTGCAGCGCGTGCAGCCGGCCGTTCGCCTCACCGCCCACCAACACCAGTCCGCCGCCTCGTTCGATCAGCCCGACGCGACGCAGGATCAGCGCGCGCATAATGCGCTCGCCCAGATCAGCCTCGGTGATCAGCAGGGCTCGCAGTTGGCTGGCCCCGATCATCAGCCCGGCCACCTCATCGAGCGCGCGGCCGTCGAGCAAGGCGGGTTTGCCCGAAAGTTGCCCGACCTCGGCCACGAAGCTGCCCGGGCCTCGTTCGGAGACGATATGGGAGCGGCCCAGGCCATCGCGCGACAGCATTTGCACATGCCCTTGCAAAATCACGAACAAGCCCGGCCCGGGTTGACCGATTTCACACACCAGCGCGCCAGGCGCGTAGTGCTGCACCGTGCCGTAGTGCCGCATGCGCTCGATTTCGACCGAGGTCAAAATGGGAAACATTTGATGCTGGCGCGATTCCAGCGACGAAAACGGCGCGTCGCCGTTTTCGTGCGGCAAGTTTTGCAGGGGCGGAGATAGGTCGGTCACTGGATCGAGAATGGGGGGCGAGGAAGCGGCTGGGTCGGTCACGGGGTAGCTCATTGTGACCAACCCCGTGACCAACCCAGCCATCTGGAATTTGACTGCGTCACCTTAAGATGCCCGCTGCACATCAGGCACGCCCGACTCTTCCAGGTTCGAAGAGGAAACACACAGATTGTTCGCGCAGTCGTTGCCGGAAGATGGCGCCGGTTTTGCAGATGCGGATAAGGGGGCCGCGCCATAGGCGATCGGTTCGAGTTTGCGGCCGGTGTCGCGCCAAGCCTCCAGGCCACCCTGCAGCGGCGTGGCGTCGACAATACCGAGTTGACGCAAACGCTTGGCCATCCAGGCAGCGGACACTTCGTTCGGGCAGGAGCAATAAATCACAACCTTCTGCAACGGGTCCAAGGATGCAACAATACCGTCGAGTTGCCGCTCATCGGCAAACTGGGAGCCCGGAATCACGTAAGGATCGATCTGCCGTTTCTCGGCCGAGCGGATATCGTAGATAACCGGCGCGAGACCGGCCTGCATCAAGGTGTCCAGTTGATCGACCGTGACCCTCGCGGTTTCAAGGGTTTTGGCAATGGCCTGACGTCGCCACCAGCGATAAGCGACATAACCTGCGAGCGCGACCACGATAATGCCTATGGTGTCGCGGCCATATAAATTAAGTTCGGCGAACAGGAAATCGAGCTGGTAGGCAAATATCACGCCGACACCTAGCCCGCATACAGCCCACAGCGCGGCGCCCGCGCTGTCATATTTGATAAACGACGATAACTTCACGCCCATCGCCCCCGCCAGCGGCACGGATACCAGGGACAGACCCGGAATAAACTTGGCCGCGAACAGCACGCGCAGGCCCCAGCGGCCGAAAAAGCGTTCGGTTTGTTTCATGCAGGTATCGCGTGAAAGCGACAATTTGCACAAGGTATACAAGGTTTTATTGCCGTAGCGGCGTCCGGCGTTGAACCAGAAGCTGTCGCCGAGCAGACTGGCGCACACCGACAGGGCCAGAATCAGGCACAGATGGGGCCACATGTTGGCCGGCGCCATCGCCACGGACGCGCCGATCACAATCAAGGTCGGCGTAGCAGGAATCGGCAAGCCGAGGGCCGCACCAAGAACATTGAGAAAAACCATCTCAGGCCCGTATTTTGCCACTAGGTCATGCAACATGAGACAACTCCAAAACGACCTACGGCAGGCGCCGGCTCACGCATAAAATGGTTGCCGCCAGCAAACCCGTACGAAAATATCCATAGGGGCGCATGCGGCACCCCAACGTATTATGCAATAAGGTCAAGCGTGCTGCCCGTCCATAACACTAACAGTGTAGTCCGGATATGAGCGGGTGGTTTGTGCCCTTGTTGTTGAGTATGGATTATTGCCCGGGATAATTACGGGTTTTATCGAATTCCTGCCGGTTGATACTGAAGTTCAGCCGGAACCGGCCGGTTTTAAGGCTGGCGGAGTTGGTTTAGCTCGGTAAACGCAAAAACCCCACCT
>Ga0302223_10000662_pt1 | contig 20895 bp, 19 predicted proteins | sample II_Palsa_E2_3_FD_194565 | JGI IMG/M metagenome (GOLD analysis project Ga0302223, IMG submission 194565) | Peat permafrost microbial communities from Stordalen Mire near Abisko, Sweden - II_Palsa_E2_3 | ecosystem: Environmental > Terrestrial > Soil > Palsa > Peat permafrost | place: Sweden... | reverse complement strand
GAACCTCTACCGTGTCGTGCAGCATCACCTTGAGGAATTCGTGCGCCAGTTCAAATGGGCGCTGTCGAGTCGGCAGGTGTTCGCCTGGCTGCAGGAAACCAAGCCGCCCACGCTGACCGATATCCAGCGCGCCGCTCGGTTCTTCTATCTGCAGCATCACGCATTCAGCGGCAAGGTCGCAGGCCAGACTTTCGGCACTGCGACCACTGCACCACCGATCAACCTACTGCGCATTGAGGAAAACCTTAGCGCCGCGCACCTGCGCCTGACCGGCGTGATGATCGAGCAATTGCCCTGGCTGGATTGCGCGACGCGCTACGACCGTCCGCACAGCTTCTTTTACATGGACCCGCCATACTGGCAGACCGAGGGCTACGGCGTGCCGTTCGACTATGACCAATACTTGGCCATGGCCGCGTTCATGCGGTCGTGCAAGGGCAGGGTGATGGTGAGCATCAATGACCACCCAGACATCCGGGCTGCGTTCGACGGCATGCAGATGAGGCCGCTGCGGATACGCTACAGCATGGCCAACAAGCAAGGCACGCCAGCGGAGAGCAGCGAGCTGATGATCACGAACTATGAGCCGGTAGTTAGCGGTGGGCTATTCGGCTAAGTTATTGCGTAATTCAAGTTGTTAGGTTTGAGCATGTTTGCGTCCCTCACTATGCGCGAGGGCGAACGTACGGCTAAGGAGTTCACTTGTCACGGAAATCGAATAGGAATAGGCGACAGAACGCCAGCAAGGCGGCAGCGCCCAAGCCTGCAGGCAACTGGAAAACATGGGGCCAGAGGCTGATAGCCATCATGACGGCGTTTGGCTTGCTCACAAGCATTCCGTTATTGGCCTATCACTACGTGACTGGCACCCTGTCTCTGGAATTTGTGGGACAAGCCGGAAGGGGTTACGCCTTCGCGCTTAAAAACAGCACCCCCACAGAAAAGGTCATCAAGTCTTTTCGCATATCTCTGCCAAGTCAAAAATACGAGTACACGATAACGACGCCTGTCTATTTGAAACAGAATTCAGACGGGAGCGTCTCGCTGCCGGGAGGAGACCTATTTTTTGTGCCCGCCGTGGAGTTTAACGAGTTAGACGGCCAAAAAATTGAAGGCAACGCATCGCGCTCCTTTACCATTCCACCCCTCACAAGTCGATCCTATACGGAACCAAAAGCCCTTACGGTGCTTGTGCACTATGACTGGGAGTCCTCCAACATAGCGCTGCGAGCCTTTGAACGTCTGGCTGCCAAAATGGGCTTCGAAGCGCAGCAAAACACTATTCAATACATAGTGGAGAATAACTACTGGAATGTCTCACCAACAGCCGACCCAAAAGAAGCGCTGCGCTCGCTATGCAGAGAGGACGACCTGGCCGCAAAATCAGAGATATGCGCCGGCATCCAATAAATTTCAGCCCTTAAGGTCATAGGTGGCGAAGTAATAAGACTATTTCCGATTGACATGCCTAGGAACGATAGCGTACTAAACGTTTAAGGGGATGCCGACGCTATCAGCATTTTGCCAGAAGCTGAGGAAACCGCTACACCGCATACGGACCGCCCGATCTCTTCAGGGAGAGAAACAGTCATGTTCAAGGATAGACGGCTTACGTTTGGGCTACAGCAGTTGCTCATCGCCGTCGCATTATGCGGTGCCTACCTGCTGCTCCGCAGCGTGTCGATGGTCTATTGCGCCTACTGGACACCCCAGGTGGCGTTGTGGTTCTGCGCTGCTTTCTTGCTACCACGCCGTTTCTGGCCTGCTTTGCTCATTTCCAATCTCGTCTCAGCGGCTCCCGTCGCCTATGCGTGTTTCGACCAGTACGGCTGGAGCGGTTCACTGCTTCATCTGATCCCGTTGTCGGGTCTTGCCATGCTCGTTGTGTGGCCGTTGCGAGCGCATCTGCCGGGCACGGTGTCCGGCAGGGGGGTGATCGAATCGGTTACGGCCAAGCATATCGTGACGCTGCTCGGCTGCATGTTTGCCTTCGCCGTGCTTACGGCAGCCGATAGCACGTTGCAATATATCTTGACGTTTAAGCCTGGTCAGGACGGCCCCGCTTTGGTCAGACTGTGGGCGCCGCGTTTTTTATTGGGCACCTATCTTGGCTGCCTGACGGTAGTCCCCCTGGCGCTAGCCATCCACGAGGCCATTCGCCAAGCGAACTCATGGCGTGATTTCGCTCGACAGATGGGCCGCAGCCGTTTGTTGCTGGAAGGCGTGGTGCTCGGACTGGCCGGCGTCGGCCTGCTGACGGCGATGGGCGCGGGTGTGGCGGGCGACATGTGGCGCCCTGCCGCGCGTATGGCCCTGTTTTTGCCGGTGGCGTGGATGGCCGTGCGCTATGGCTGGCAGGGCGCCGCCGTGGGTGGCGCCGCCGCCAGCATCGGCATTCTGCTGAGCATGCCTGCGCAATACGATGCAGGGGTTATCAATGCTCAGAACTTCATGGCGATTCTTGTCACGGTGTTATTGCCGCTGGGCGCGAAGATCAACTGGCTCAATGAACAGGAGCGGCAGCTAGCTACCGATCATCGACAGGTCCGGCAAGCAGCCCGCCACGAAATCTATCAGGGCGAGCTGCGGCTGCGCCGTGGCATGGAGATGCAGGGTCAGGCCCATGATTACATCAAGGAGGGTTACGGTCGCCTGCTCGAACGCGTCCGCGACGTCCTTCCCGAAAATGAGCTGCATTACTTCCGTACGCTGCTGGTTCTCGTCCAGCGTTTCACGTCCACGGTGCACGAGAGTTTTCTTCCATCGCCGTGGCAGTGGCCGCGTCTGGGCTTGCCTATAGCGCTCTGGAGCGGCGCGATCGCTGAAACCCTGGAAGAATGCGGCATCGTCTTCGATGGCCACGTCTCGGAGCGGGTCAATCTGCTGACACCGGGCGCGCAGTGGACGCTCTACCGGCTGGCCTGCGAAGCGGTGGCCTATACGCTGATGCAATCGCCCGCCACGCCATGTATCCGTCTCTACGTACGGGTAGTGATGGTGGGACCGAAGCGCAACATTCCCTGGACGGTGCTGATCGTGGTCGGCGAACCCGAGCCACCCACGGCGCCGCCCCTATTGATCGCGCTGCCCAAGAGCAGCCATCTGCTGCTGTCCCGACTCGGCGCCATGGGTTTAGACCTTGCCGGTATGCGGGATCGGGCCAGCCTCTACCAAGGCAGGCTGCGCTCCAACAAGCGTCAGCAACGCATCAGTGTGTCGTTGCTGGATGCGCAGGACGGCAACCTCGACGTTGAATACCCCGCAAACAAAGCTCGACGCGCGGTATACGCCGCATAACACTGGCCATGTGACTGCATGCATCAGTCACGGCTGGATAAAGGCGTTTGGTACTTCAACGAATAAATAAACAGAGGTGACATCATGATTCGACATAACGTATTGCGTATACCCTTGCTGGCGGGGTTGATCGCCGGCATCGTCGCACTGCCCGCCATGGCGCAGCAGCAGACGGGAGTAAGTCAGCAACAGTCGGGGTTCGGACAGTCATGGCCGCAGGCGAAAAATGTCAGTGCGGCGCCCGGCTGGCGCGTCTACGTCTTCGTGCAGGATGGGGTCAAGTATATTCAGGCCAACGATCTTGTTGGCACGGTACGCGTGACGGTGGCGACGCAGAACGGCTATTTCCTCGTACTGCCGTTAGGCGCCGACGCGCAACGCGTGTCCACGCCGGCGCGACCGCTGGCAGTGGCCGTCAACAGCACGGCGCCGGCCATCACGGTCTATCAGGACAGTGCGGTGCAGCTGACGGCTCGCTATGAAAGCGATGGCAGTACCGTATGGACGGCCATTGCCAAGAAAGCGCCAACAGCGATGACAGCAACATCAACGGCAGCATCTGCGCAAAAAACGCTGCTGCTGGACTGCCCTCCGTGTTCAGTAGGAGCAAGTGCGACGCAGTAAAGCCCGCGTCGTGGAAATCCACCTTCGATATCAACGCCCAAGGCCGCCCATCTGCGGTCCTTGGGGTGCTTGAGTGGCTTGGTTCTGCATCTGCGTTTGAGCCTGCACCTGTGCCTGCTGTTGCAAATTCTGGTTGACCTGCGTCATCTGCTGCGTGCTTTGCTCCATGGGTATATTGACCGCCTGGGCTGTCTCGACACCGGCAACGTTTTTGAACGCACCAGGAATGACGTTCTGAGCCGCAAACGCCTTTGAGCCGTCATCGCTCAGCGCAACCGTATCGATCCGCTTCAACCCCTGCGCCTTGGCTTCGACCGTCAAGGCGCCGGCTAAGTTCTCGCTATGCTGATCCGATGCGCGGCCATGCTGGGCATCCACCTTCTTTACGCCGTCGTACGCCTGCTGAAATAGCTTGTGATCGGGATTCGCGGGATCGTTTAAGAGGGGAGCCTTGGCAGGATCAACATATGGCCCTCGATTGTTCGACAGCGCCTGTTCCTGCTCTTTGATCGCCTTCAAGGTGCTTGGGCCAGCAACGCCATCAACCTTCAGGTCGTTATTCTTTTGAAAGCTCTCGACCGCCCTGGTGGTATCGGGGCCGAACCGACCGTCTGCATGCAAGGGTTTACCGTGGCTGTCGGTGTAACCAAGTGCGCCAAGGTCAGATTGCAACGCGCTGACATCCGCCCCCTTGCTGTGTTCCTTCAGAACGTCGGCATGGCTGGGTGCGGCTTGCTTGCGCGTATGATCGGGCAGCTTGCCGTCGGCGAGGTTCAGCAGATCGGCTTTTTCTTCTTCGGCGCGATGCTTTAGTCCAGATAGCTCTCTAGGGGAGCTTTTGAAAAGCGTGTCGTTGTGCGCAATTTTATAGTCCTGCACGGCTGTGACTATATCCTTGTCGGACAGCGCGTCTAGCTTGAGATCCTTACCGAATTTTTCGTGCAGGCCATTCTCGAAAACTTTCGTGTTTCCGCCAAACTGCACTCCGGTGCTCCACAGCGCATCTTGTACCGCCGGCCCGCGCGAACTGAGATCGATGCCGTCCTTCTTCAGAGCCTCCACTTGGGTGTCGTAGTGGGTTCGCTTGATGTAGTCAAACTGATCCTGACCAAATCCCGGTTCTTTGCTCGCCAGCTCTTTCCATTTGGCATCGAAAGCCGGTGTCGTGGGCTGCAAGCCATCGAAGTCTTTCTTGTATGCCGATTGTTGTAGGTATTCGTTGAGCGTTCCCTGCTTGCTGGAGAACTGATAGGTGCCATAAGAGACACCACCGTGATCGTCCTTGCCTGTGGATATCGTCCCAGGGTCTCCACGACTCTCCCTGCTGGCAGACGTCATGCCAAGATGCCATCCCTCGGGAATATGTGGATCAGCCATGCCTTTCTCCTTGGTTTTGGCGTGTTTTAGATAATCAACTCATTTTGTATTGCTCAAGCGCAATTCAAGTTCGGTCGCGCGCTTGGCGGTTTCCGTCATAGAGCATTCATACCCTTCAAGTATCTCTTGCTGGCCTGCATCGGCGCCTGTTGCACATTGCGCATCACGATGCTTGATCCATTTGCGCTCATCGTCGCGTAGCGTAATCCTACTGTCTGCGTCCAATTTGGCCATAAGCAGCTTGTACGCCCTATTGAGCCGGCTATCGTGGTATTTGGTTTCGGCGACATAACAATCGCGCACGTTCCAAGTATTAGCATCGGCGCTGTCTATGCAGGGTTGCAGTGATGCTCGAATATGTATCCTCTGATCCTCGGCGGCTTGAGCAGAATCGCTCGTTGTCGGGTTCTGCGCCCATATCGGCGCAACCATCCCCGCCAGCATGAGAACACCAATCACCGATAGAGCGACAAACCTTGATCGAACGCGCGACATTTTATCCTCCTTGTTGAAACGTCGAATCACTTTAGCCGAGCTTATACCCATCGGGCCGATCAAGCCTGCCAGCCCCGAAGATGAACGAAATTCGGGGCTGCGCGAAGGATTCCACAGGACATGTATTTGTGATCCAATCGGCGTGAGGGGCCTCGGATTGAGGCATGTTTGCTACGGATCAGCAGGGGTGTCGGTCAGGGATGAGATTTCATCAAAAAATGATGCTGCCGTATGCCGTGCTATTAGGCTACTTGTCTGCGGCCATTGCACAGGATGTGAACGTTCAACGTCAGAACGAAGCTCTGATGGCTATGCCCATGCCAACACAGGCCGCGGGGCAAGGGAATGCGGCAATGGCATCCCTACCGATCCTTGCCGCACCAGCAGCGCCCGTGTGGTCCTACGGCAAGGAAACGTTCCCTTCTGACATCAAGACCATCTTGAGTCTTCCAGATGACCAGATTGATGCTGGTGTTGCCGCGATCACGTTCGCCAAAGAGATCTATCCCAACATCGACAAAGAGGCGTATATCGCGCGCTTCAACGATGAAGTGAATGTTGCTAAGACCACGATCGATCAGTTTGGGAAATACGATCCCATCTCGATCATCCAAGCGTTGAACACTTACTATCACTTTAAGTTCGCGGCCAAATACGACCTGTCGCCCAATGGTCGCAACAACAAAGACAATTATTTTCTGACTGGCATGATGGATCGGCACATGGGTCAGTGCATGACCATGCCGATGTTTTATATGGCCATCGCGCAGCGCCTCGGCTATCCAGTCTTCACGGTCCAAGCACCTGAACACACCTTCGTGCGCTACGTCGATCCGCGACTTCCGGGTGGTTTCCAAAACATTGAGGTGTCAGGTCAAGGCATCACGCTGCTCTCAGATGCTGGCTATATCCATTGGCTGAACATCAATCAGCAAGGCATCAAGAGTGGAGCCTATTTGCGCACTCTCACCCGCAGGCAGTGGCTCGGGATTTTGCTGCTCCAAAACGGTGTGGTCTTTTCGCATGAAGGTCGTGACGACAGAGCCATTCTGTATTTCAAGAAAGCACACGAACTTGATCCGCAAGACCCGTATTACCCTAAAAATTTGGCCACGGAATACCACACCAAATCTAAGCAAGCCAAGACGCCAGCAACTGCGGACAGGTTTCTCACCATGTCCCAACAGCAATTCGAACTCGCTTATGAAATGGGTTGGGTTCATGATCCAGATGCACTCACAAGGGAAGACGCACTCGTAAGGGGAACCAAATGAACGGAATTCAGAAGTCTGCGGTTGCTGTGTTGTCGCTGGCTATAGCAACAGGCGTGTGTGCCCGGGATTACGATCCCGCCACAGGTCGCTATTTGCAAAGTGATCCCATTGGGTTGAAGGGTGGTATCAGCACATATGCGTATGTCGGTAACAGCCCGTTGCAAAATGTTGACCCCACGGGGACCATCGTTCGTGTTGATACGCCTGATGCGCAAGCAGCCCAAAGGTTGGAAGACGCTTATGCCGAGCTCAATCGCCGATCCAAACACGCACGCGATATCAACAGGAGACTAGAAAAATCGTGCGATGTATACACGATCAGGCCGCTCTATCATCAAGATTATTATTGTCCAGCTGGAACGACAAATCCAATCTGCTTTGGTCGGACCCGAACTGTATATGCCGATCCCGACAACGATATGGAAGTGGAGACCTCGGCAGGCTTGCAACCTGATCCGCTGGCCGTCGTTTTGGGTCACGAGCTTGGACACGCAAATGGTCAGCTCGATGACGGCCCAGGTCAAATGAACAACATCAATGCAAACGAAAACCCGGAGCGATCCGATATGGGCCTTCCGGCGCGCACGTCATATTCAGTGCCAGGGTTTTATTGGGTGCCAAGCCATTGAAAACTTACCTGCTCACTCTCTGTGCATCATTGATAGCTTTCGGCGCACATGCTTCAGGCACCGCCAAAAAAGCCTTGCCCGCCCCCACGGAGACAACAGCGCTGGTCTACTACGTTGGGTTTGACATAGACACCCTTGCAGGATTGCATAAAGAGCAGGTGGAGGAGGATGGCTGTATCTATACCGTCGCCAAGACCGAGTTTCTGAAAGCTCTCATCCCACCCTCTAAGACCGATACGCCTTTCAACAAACTCATAGTCAAGGCAGAAGTGAAGTTCTCGCCAGACACCTCGTATCTAATCGATATGGATGGACATGTGGGCATGAATGATCAGCAGTATGTGATCGACAAAAAGACTTTCGCCGGAATGCTGCATCAAGTGTTCAAAGGTTGCCGCAAGTAACCCTCATCGCGTTATCGTCGGATTGGCTTGTTGCGGATTCACTAGCGCGGCTTTCACCTTGCGGCACAGATGTGGTGATCATCCGATGCTGGAAAGATACATGTGTTCAAAGTCTAGGCGCCGTATCTCTAGCGTCTTCCTCGTTGCGAGCGATGTTAGAGCGGATGCCTCCAAAGGGACATTCCTAATATGGAAGAGACAAACATGACCGACGAAATCGATGACATCCTGACGTCAATTGACGAGCTTGCTGCACGCGGAAAAATCACTCGCAGTAAAGCGTTCGCGGCATGGTATGCAATTAATTTTTTTGACGTTGACGAGGACGATGCCCTTGAGTCGGCCGCGGGAGACGGTGGCAATGACCAAGGTATTGATATCGCCTTCGCAGATGGCAGCAGGGAAGAGATCGTCGTCGTGCAGGCCCACTGTCCTGAGAACTTTACGAAAAAGACTCCAAAAGACAAATGGAATACAGTTGTGGCCGCGCTTCCATTTATTAAGGCGCCTAAGAAACTGGTTGCGGCCGGTCGGCCGGACCTATCGGAAGCACTTCAAAAGCTGCGCGCGGACAACCCAGATTACAAATACTCCGTTGGGTTAATCACGATGGGGCTGAAGTCTGAGGCAATCGAGAAATCGCTTCATGCGCACGAGACGGATAACCCTCATTCTGACGTCACTTTTTTTCATTTCGCCCAGGAAGACATCAAGGCGCAATACAAAGCGCTTGTGGGAGCTGAGGAGGGAATCCCGGAAGACGATCTCAAATTTGTCGGAGCCCACTTTGAAGATAAAGGTGACTATGGAAGAGCCTGGGTCGGTTCTGTGACAGCCAAAGAACTCAAGCGACTGCACAAGAAGCATCAAGATCGGCTGTTCGCAGGAAACGTTCGTCTTTTCTTGGGCAATCGCAAAGGTGGCATCAACGAACAAATCATCAAGACCGCGCAGAGTAGCCCCGGTAATTTCTGGGCCCTCAACAACGGCATCACTATAGTTGCGGATAGCGCTAGCATTTCGAAGACCGCAGCCGGTGGATCGACCCTAAAGCTCAAAAGATTCAGCATAGTCAATGGCTGCCAGACCACGTCGAGCCTTGTACGAGCCGATGCGAAGCCTGCCGCAAAGGTGCTTGCGCGAGTAATTGCTGCCAAGGCTGGGCTCAAGAACGAAATCGTGAGGTATAACAATTCGCAGAATGCCGTCAGGATTTGGACTGTTCGGGCTGTGGATGACATTCAGGAACAGCTGCGCACACAGTTTCAAGTTGCTGGTATTACATATGCTCCCAAGCAATCTGGATCGCGGAGGAAGCGCGATCAGATGACCATTGAACTTGACAAGGTGGCCCAATATCTAGCGTCCGCGCAACAAGAGTTTTTGATGCAAGCCATCGACAACAAGAGCGAGCTCTTTGACGAGCCGTATCAGACGCTCTTCAAGAAAGGAATTAAGGCGCCTGCAGTGTATTTGGCGTGGCTAGTCGGCAACATGGCAGACCAAGAGCGACAGGCGCTTGCCAAAGGCCTCGGAGATGACGAGAACGTCCATCTTTTGGGCGTCACCAGCGTGTACTGGATTGTCTTTTGCACTTATAAAATGTTGGGCAAGTTTTCAGACCTGAATGCTGCCTCGATCACGTTGCCTAAGATGAAGACTACGGAGTTCAAGAACGCATTGCTCAAGTACGTAAAGAAAGCTGTGAGCACATTCTGGGATGCCGCGGTGGATACCTACGATCGCGATACCTTCGGCTCATTCAAGAGCACGCTGCGATCACCAACTTTTCTCAAAAAAATGGAAAGTAAGATCAACAGTCGTATTGTCAAGATCAAAGACAAGGAACTGCCTGATCTATCGGCAACTGCAAAATCTGCCAGCACCTGAGCTAAGCCGCAAGTTGGCTTCCTTCTAGACCAAGTAACCAGCGTGCCAGCCAATCCAGCGGGCGTCGTTCGTCCCGGCCAATGGCAAGCGTATCAGCACCGTGCTTAAGCTTGTCCGCTTGCATTCCCCTTTCTACTTGCTCGCACGCGCCGACCTCAACACCAAAGACTTCAAGCATCTTAGCCACGCAGGCCCAGATCGTTTCATTTCCGAGGTGTCCATGGCTAGCCCATTTCATTGTCTCAATCGGCAACGCTCGTTCACCGATCTTTTGTTGAAAGGCTCTCGCCGTATGGACGAACTGCTTGGCGATTTCTGGTTGCACGCCTCTGCTCTCAATACAATTCGAGAATTCCTCGTCAAGCTGAAAATGTGAGCCGTGAAGAGTGATATACCGTCGAGAAAGTAGGCCAGAGAGTCGTGAAATGAGTTGAAGATCTTTTGCGGCTAGCGAATATGCGAGTGCGATAGAACAAATGCCCGTGAACTGCTCTTCGATGAGCCGAAGGATTCCAGGTGTTACTTGACCTGCAAGCTGACGCCGAAGAAGCGACAAAAGTGTCGAAGGCTCAAAAAAATAGTTCTCGATTGAGTGTCCGAACGTCTTAACTTTTGTGCGCGCGGGTGTTAGGTACTCGTGCTCGATCTCCGACATTTGTAATGCTTCGACGTCGAAGGCTTCCCATTCACGATCTACCAGCGCCAGGAATTTTTCTTGGTCGGCGGGGAGGGTGTCAGCAATTAGTTCGACTTGTGCTTTGTTTCCTAGGCCAAAGAGCCTCGGATCTGAAAGCAATGATGGTGTATCTATTGCAGGTCGCTCAACCACGGGGCGCTCTTCAACTGGATGCTCAAGAAGCAGCCTCTGAATGACGCTTTTGTCGCTTTCACCCTCAACTAGAAGGGTGCGTGCAGTTCGCATTCGCAACACAATTCTGTAGGCGCCCAGTGAGTGCTTGCTCATCAGACGTCCTCTTGGCTATCGAAGACATTAAATAGGTCGTGCGGAGCCATCGAGGGCTGCGGACTGAAATCCTGCACTGAATTGTAATGATCAGCGCCCACTTCTGGGGAGTGCGTGCAAGCGATTACCTGGCGTCCTTCGGCTTGGCGCATAACTTCGCCTAGAATGCTGCGTTGCCAGTCCACGTGTAGCGAGAGCTCTGGTTCGTCTACAAGAAATATGCCGCGGTTCTCAGCTAGGCGGCTAGCACAGAAAATCATTGTCACGACCTGGCGCTCGCCTGACGAAAGAGCGGACAAATTCATATTGCGGCCGTTCGTCGAAATCACTGAGGCACCACGCCCAGGCCGATCCAGCGCACGTTCATCTAGTACGAACGTCTTTCCGTCCAGGAAGAGGTTGACGGACTTCTCAAAATCTCGAATTTTGTTGAATGATTGTTTGTGCTGGGATGCCCGTTCCTCAAGGAGGCCAGCGTACAAGCTTAGGATTCGGGAAGTTGTCCTCTCCTCTGTCACATGGCTTTGGCGGGCTTGGTCAACCGCGTCCCTAATTTCGCCGTATACGTTGCTGGCGCCGCCGGAGGCATCGTCAATTGCGGCAAGTGCGCCTTGAACCTGTTCGAGCAACGATTCGGTATCGCCGATATCGGGAGTGCCGCTTTCTCCCGAAATGGCTTTGAAAACTTGGATGAAAAGCTGCGAGAAGAGTCTTTGTTCGAAGACGCTGACTTCAAAAGTAGCCGTGCGAAGCTCTTCAAGAAGCCTCGATCTTACGTCATTGAGCGAGGGATATCGGATGACAGGGACGAACTGGCCAAACCATTGTCGGCATTGAACGGTCTTGGTGGCCGTCAGGCGATGCTGTTCCGAACGCATTCGGACTTCATATGACGGACCTCGTGCCCTTCCGTCGCGTGCGATCTGAACCTCACTGACGCGTATCGCCTCCATCTCGTCCTGTCGGTCGCGATCGATGTAGGCATCCCCAGGGCTACGCTCAAGGATTGCTCGGAACGCGGGCAGATAGACTGCTCGGCTGCCTAGCGTGGATCGAATCAGACTTGTCTCTGCCTCCGAGAGCCCCGGACCTGAGCCAATAGGTGACAGCCGCTGACCGTCGACCTCAACGAGCATCGGCTGAGCAATGCGCGGGTTTTCGGTGAAGATTTTTACGGACCCACCTTGGTAGGTCGAAATTTCAATTGAACGAAATTGGATATGCTTGAAGCGCTCGAAGTCCAGCTCGAGGACGTTCGCGAGGATGTGGAGTAGCGTAGTCTTGCCGCGACCATTCTTGCCATAGATTATATTTAGGTCCGGCTGCAGTTGTATCGCTACGTCATACTGTTCGTGGAGCGCCTCGACGCGCACTTCTTTGATCGCGATGTTGCTCATTAAGTCCCCTTTAGCTGATCAATTACCATCCGTCCTGGGCGAATTTGCTATCACGCAACCTCTCTAAGCACTGGGGGCTCATGTGAGTTAGGTGAGCGCCGGGGAGCTATAGCTGCCGATGCTAAATGGAAATGGGGGGCGGAGGTAGTTAAACCACTCGCGTCAGCAGCGCACCTCACGGGGACAGGTTCATTTTCTAGCGCGAACTGTTCATTGGAGGCGTCTCGCCGGTTGGCGGAATACATTAGGGTCCCCAAGCGGGACCAAAATTGACGAATTCGCCGCACTCCCCAGAATTCACCCACAAAAAGCTAGAAATACGGTTGCTATGGGGTTTATGGGTGCCCCTCTTGGGCACCAACAAAAGTTTCAGTGCATAATCAATTGCACTGGAATTTGTAGTAATAAGGAAACCGTCTTCTGACGGTTTTTTTATGCGCCGCGTTTGGTCAGGATCAGTCGGCTTTGGGTACTTTCGACCGTGTTAAGAGGTGGGCCGGAATTTTCCTTCCTTTGGGGGCAGGCGTCATGGGCTAATTTTTTGAGCAGCAGTCTCGCGGTAATTCCCGCACAACGTATGTGGGCGCTGGCTGACATATCGCACGTATGCAAAGTGGCACATTGCGTGCTTGGATCGACGTAGATAAACGGCCGTTCGTCGTTTCAATATTGAATGTTTCAAGGATGGGATTGCTGCAATGGTGATTATTTCGCTGAAGCAGGGGCCTAAGGGTAGCTGGAGTGTTAGCCGCGCCCACGTAACACTGTTCAGCGATCTTCAGCTTGATGCTGCCATCGCGCTGGCCAAAGAAGTGGCGCATGACGAGCACCTGCGTACCGGTCGCCCCATCCGCGTTGAAATGCCTGGGCATGCATCTACATTGGTGCTCGCAAGATATCTGGACACGCCCGAGGCTTCTGCCAACGATGTGATGGAAGCTTGAGTCATGCTGGTCATGGACTCAGTTGAATCATCGAGCTTGGCAATCTTGAATATTACCGATGGTTGGATTTTGATCGATGCCCCGATTTGACCAAATCAAGCCTTGTTCGACGCGATGGTGCGCGGCCTTTGGCGCAATGCACTCTGGAAAGGGATTTAATCGAGCTATTCAAGGAGGGATGAAATGATCAATGTCGTTTTGGTGGATGATCACGAGCTGGTTCGAACCGGCTTTCGCATGATTCTGCAGCAGCAGTCGGATATCAGCATTGTCGGTGAGGCAAGCAACGCCGAGGAAGGGCTGCGACTTATCCGTACGCTGTCGCCCGATATCGCGTTGGTCGACGTGCATATGCCGGGGATGAGCGGTGTCGAGCTGACCGAGCGGGTGTGTCGTGGGAAAATGTCTACCCACGTCGTCATCGTTACGGTTGTTGACGATGCGCGGTTTCCGAAGCGACTTCTTGATGCCGGTGCGCTTGGTTACTTGACCAAGGGTTGCACGGCCGATGAGCTGGTATCTGCTGTGCGCCAAGTAGCAACCGGCCGCCGTTATCTGGCTCCGTCCGTCGCCCAGCAGCTGGCGCTCGCCACGCTTGATGGAAGCATGTCACCGTTCGACGTCTTGTCCAGTCGTGAGCTGGAAGTGGCGATGATGTTGGTGCGAGGCAAGCCGCTGACGATTATCGGTGAACAACTGAATCTGAGCCCGAAAACCGTGTCGACGTACAAGCAACGGCTGATGGAAAAGCTGCACGTCGATCATGTCCTCAGCCTGGCTCATCTGATGACGGTGCATGGTTTGCTCGACACTTCAAATCATCAAGTGGGTAGCTGATGTCGAGCTGTTGCAGAAGAAAATTCTGAGATCGCAAGTAATAAAAAACCGGACAATTGTCCGGTTTTTTATTACTTCATGAACTGCTGATCAAACGTTCGAATCTTTCTTCTCATGATCCAAATGCGCTGCTTCAGGAACATCCGCATGACTGCTCAGAGACGTGGAGTCGGAATGTGTTGTCTGAGCCAGCAGGTCACCTTGCTTGGGCAGCGGGGCGACCGGCACGTTCACCTTGACCTCATCAGACCTGACCTCATCAGACGTTTCCGCATGCGGCAAGTGAGATACAACCGACGCAGGGATGGGTTTGATTGTCTGGCTGGACAACGTTGCCGATTCGGGCTTCGTCTCGGCATTTGCCGACGAGATATGCTCCACGTTTTTGTCAACGTCATTGAAAGTCGCAGCTGGCGATGCAGCGACTTCAGTGTTGATAGTCGGCACCGACAGAGTCTGCGGTATTTCGACCGCCGCACTGACGCGGGCAACTGCGTATGTCGTTTCCGGCTGGCTGGCATAGGCAGGTTCTGACGGAGCTGCAATTGTCAGTTCGCCTGAATGCCCGGCGTCTGCATCAACCGCTGACGATCCGGCTTGATCAGGGATAGGCGGAAGCGTTGGCAGATTAAAGCTGGTAGGAGCAGGCAAGGTCGTGCCTACGAGGCTATCCGTTGACAAATCATGGCTCGGCTTGGGCGATTCGCTATGGGCGACAAACGCATTTTCTACAGTGACCGGAGCCGATTCGGGGACATCAGACGAAATTGACGACGGCACTCGCTGGACTGTCTCGGCTTGGGCGTGCTCAGTGATTTGCTCAACCGGTACAACGCTTTCAGTCGCTACCGCAACCGATGATGGCGATGACTCGCGGCGCGCCGCCAGCTTCGATGAGTCGATGCTTTCCATCGGATCATTGCGATCTTCGTCATCGAGACCTTCCGTCTGTGAAGCATCGAGGTTGGTTCCGTTCGGAGTGGTTTCGTCATGACGACGGCGGCGACGGCCACCCCGACGGCCGCGACGACGACGTGACTGGCTGCCATCGGCGTCTAGCGTGCTATCAGCGGATTCTGGCGCAGCCGACTGAACCGGCGTAGCGGCGAGCTGCGCTTCCTTCGCCGTGTCTTCCGGTGATTCGCCCAAGGGGCGATCATTCACGGCGGCAGGGCGCGGCTGACGCTCGGCCTTGGGCTGCTGCGGATTGGGCTTACGCTCGGCGCGTGGTTGATTGCCATCAACCGCTGCAGGCTTGTTGGGCTGACGCTCGGCCTTCGCCGTCTGCGTCTGCGGCTGTTGGGGTTGGCGTGGTTGCTGACCGTCGTTGTTGCGCTGACGGTTGTTTTTTGGTTGCTGCGGCGATCCGGATTTCGCTGCACCTTGCGCCGGCGATTCGCGGCGAGGCTGCTGCTGGCGCGACGCCGATCCATTCTGGCCGCTACCGCCGCGACCCGATCGCTCATCGCGGCGACCACCACGCGCATTGTCTTTATCTTTGTCTTCATTCCGTTGCTTGGCGACCGGAACAGGGGCCGTGGCCTCTGAACCACGGAACCAACCCAGCAGACGCGACATCAATCCACCGGATGACGGTGTAGCGATAGCTGTGGACTGATGGCGGCTAGTGACCGGCGCTTTTGCAGCGGCGCTCGCGGCAATTTCTTCGCGCATCGGGGCAGGGCTGGAAGGCATGATACCGCTCACCGCGGGCTGTTCGCTGCTGCCCAGTACCTGGCCCATCTTGGGCAGATCGGTCGGCTCTACGGCGGTCAGTCGTTCGTAGCTGGGCTTGCTGTGATCGCCCATGTCCGCTTCGCGGATACGCTGAATCTCGATATGGGGTGTTTGCAGCTTTTCGTCGGCGATGATCATCACATGCACCTTGTGGCGCATTTCGATCTCGACCACGCTGGCGCGCTTTTCGTTGAGCAGGAAATTGACGACGCTCGACGGCGCCTGCACCAGCACCTGGCCGGTGCTTTCCTTCATGGCGTGTTCTTCAATCAGTCGCAGCGTCGACAGTGCCAGCGATTCCACGCCGCGGATATGACCATGGCCTTCGCAGCGAGGACAGACGATCTGCGATGCCTCACCAAGGCTGGGCCGCAGGCGCTGGCGCGACATCTCGAGCAGGCCGAAGCGCGAGATACGTCCGACCTGGACGCGCGCGCGATCGTGTTTCAGGGCGTCCTTGAGACGATCCTCGACGTCGCGCTGATGCTTCGGGCTGTCCATGTCGATCAGATCGAGCACGATCAGGCCGCCGGCATCGCGGATGCGCAGCTGGCGGGCGATTTCCACCACCGCCTCGCAGTTGGTATTGAACGCGGTTTCCTCGATGTCGCTGCCCTTGGTGGCCTTCGAGGAGTTGACATCGACTGCAGTCAACGCTTCGGTCTGATCGATGACGATCGAGCCACCGGATGGCAGACGCACCTGGCGGTCAAACGCGTTTTCGATCTGCGTTTCGATCTGGTAGCGGGTGAACAGCGGCGTGTCGTCACGGTACAGCTTGAGCTTGCGCAACGCGTTCGGCATGACCTGCTGCATGAAATCGCGCGCGTCGTTGTAGAGCGACTCTTCGTCGATCAGGATTTCGCCAATGTCGCTGCGCAGGTAGTCGCGCAGAGCGCGGATAAACAGTTTCGATTCCTGGTAGATCAGGAATGGTGCCTTCTGCGAAACAGCTGCAGCAGAGATCGATTTCCACAGTTGCAACAGGTAATCGAGATCCCACTGCAGCTCTTCGGCATCGCGGCCAAGGCCGGCGGTGCGCACGATCAGGCCGACGTCGTCGGGTACGGTAACGTGGTCCAGGGCTTCTTTCAGTGCCTGCCGATCTTCACCCTCGATGCGCCGCGAGACGCCGCCGGCTTTCGGGTTGTTCGGCATCAGCACCATGTAGCGGCCGGCGAGGCTGATAAACGTGGTCAGCGCCGCGCCCTTGTTGCCACGCTCTTCCTTTTCGACCTGAACGACGACTTCCTGGCCTTCCTTCAGCAGCTCACGGATGCTCGCCTTGTGGGGGTCAAGTCCGGTCGTGAAATAGTCGCGGGAGATTTCCTTGATCGGCAGAAAGCCGTGTCGCTCGGCGCCGTACTCGACAAAGCAGGCTTCCAGCGAAGCCTCGACCCGCGTGATGCGGCCTTTGTAAATATTGGATTTTTTCTGTTCCCGTGAAGGGATTTCGATATCAAGGTCGTACAGGTTTTGGCCATCGACAATGGCCACACGCAACTCTTCACGCTGAGTCGCGTTGATCAACATACGTTTCATGGTGGTTTCCTCGGCTTGGCCGCGCGTCGCGTGCCTCGGTGGCGCCTGTGATGGCGGCCTGCCGGGGATCGCGCCGCTGCGGTTAAGCGGCAAAATGAACGGCACCGTTGCCGGTGTCGGGATGATTCGGTCAACTACGCCTGCTGCCCCGATACCCTATGGCACCGGACAACAGCAACCCGAACCGTTACGATGAAAGGGAGTCGAGGCTGGATGCCAAAGGGCAACCGCCGCAATCCTCGCCGACGTGACGGGCCGTCATTCGACCCGATCCAGACATCGGTGGGAAGAATGTGGCGCTCGCCGAGTATCCTATTTCATCAGGTTTTTTTCAATGCAGACGGTAACTTCCCCCGACGCACCTCAAGGTGTACGTCAAGTCGCGATCGGTCCTGAACGGGATGGTCAGCGCATCGATAACGCGCTGGTAACCCTGCTTAAAGGCGTGCCCAAGAGCATGATCTACCGGCTTTTGCGTACCGGACAGGTGCGCGTCAACGGCAAGCGGGCCAAGCCCGATACCCGTCTCGCCGACGGCGATATGCTCCGTATTCCGCCGGTTCGCGTGGCTGAACGTCCCGAAGGCAAGGGGCCGGCCACGGGCATGGTCGCTCAGGTGGCCGATGCCATCATCTTCGAAGACAAGCACTTTCTCGTGATCGACAAGCCTTCGGGTATTGCCAGCCACGGCGGCAGCGGCGTAAGCCACGGAGCGATCGAGCTATTGCGCGCGGCCAGACCGCAGGAGCACCTTGAGCTGGTGCATCGGCTGGACCGGGACACCAGCGGCGTGCTGGTATTTGCCAAGACGCGGGCTGGACTCACCGGCCTGCAGGCGGCCATTCGGGCTGGTGAAGTGACCAAGCAGTACCTCTGCCTGATGCTGGGGCATCCGTCCAAGGCCAAGTTCGATGTCAATGCGCCGCTGCTCAAATCGGTGCTGCAGGGCGGCGAGCGGATGGTGCGGGTCGCCGATAACGGCAAGCCTTCGCTGACTTTTTTCAAGGAAATGGAGCAGTACCCGAGCGCACGCCTGATGCAGGCCACACTCGGTACTGGCCGAACCCATCAGATCCGTGTTCATGCGGCCCACATCGGTCATCCGCTGGCGGGTGATCCGAAATACGGCGATCGCGAGATGAACAAGCGTTTTCGCGATATGGGCTTGCAGCGGATGTTTCTGCATGCGGCCCATCTGAGCTTTGAACTTGAGGATCGTTCGTACAGTTTTTCCGCGCCGTTGCCAGATGATCTCAAGGATTTCCTCGATGTGCTGTCGGTGAAAGGCAAACGGCTTTTGTATCTCAAGGAAAAGTCGCGCACCGATTTTTAATCACCGGTGCACGAAGCGGTCAGCGCTGCCTCAGCGCGCCAGCAGGCCTTCGACACGAGCGGCGCAGATAAAGTCGTTTATCGATAAGCCACCCACGTCGTGGGTTGACCACAGCAGCTGGCAATGACCGTAGCCCGCTTCGATGTCCGGGTGATGATCCTCGTGATTGGCCATAAACCCCACCGCATTGATAAATCCCAGTGTGTGGCGAAAGTCATTGAATTTGAAGTCTTTGACGATGGCTTGCTGGTCGTCACTCAGCGTCCAGCCTGGTAGCTGCTTTAGAAAAGTGGTTACTTTTTCAGCATTCAGCAGGTGCTGCTCGCCCTTCAGTGGCTTGCAGTGCTGGCTGGCGAGGTCAGTTGTGGTCATGGATGGTTCCGGTCAGTGAAATAGTTGTTCAAGCGTCGAGCGTGAATGTCTGAAAGTCAAAGTCGCGCATTGAAAGCGAAACAGGACTAAAATGGTGCTGTTTCGCCTGCGTCAAATCGCAGGCATGAGTCAGACTTTTCGGAGCAGGCATGATCGACATCTCGGAACGCGCGCAGCAGCATTTTCTGCGACTTCTTTCGCAGCAGGGTAGTGATGGCATGAGCATCCGCCTGCGCGTAACGCAGCCCGGAACGGCAGCAGCCAATTGCGAACTGGAGTTCTGCGAGCCGGCTGACCTAGCTGGCGGTGAGTGGACGATCGAATGCACAGGGTTTGATTTCCATGTCGATGGTGAGAGCGCTCGCTGGCTCGAAGGCGCCACCATCGACTTTGAAACCAACGCCACCGGTGGCCAGCTCAATATCCGCGCGCCGAAGATCAAGGGTGATGTACCTGGCGCGGAATCCGGCTTGATCGAGCGTGTCCGCTACGTGCTCGATGCCGAGATCAATCCACAGCTCGCCTCGCATGGTGGCAGGGTCACGCTGTTGGAAATCGATGCCAGCGGTGCTGTGTTGCTGCAGTTCGGCGGCGGCTGCCACGGCTGCGGCATGGTCGATGTAACCCTCAAGCAAGGCGTCGAAAAAACCTTGCGCGAACGCGTGCCCGAGATAACCGCGGTTCGTGACGCGACAGATCATGCAGGTGGCGAGAAGCCTTATTACAGCAAGACCGAAGGCAAATCCGCGCTTGGTTGATTTGATAGCGCTCTATCCCCATAAAAAAGCCCGCAATCGCGGGCTTTTTTATGCAATCGCCGCGAGATTATTTGTCGCCTTCGACATGACCTTGCAATGTATCCAGCTTGGTCGGCAGGCTGGAGAAGTAGGCTGCAATGTCCTCGATATCCTGATCAGACAACGTCGCATCCATCCCCTTCATGATCGCGTTGTTACGTCGACCGTCTTTGTACTCATGCAGCGCCTGCTGGATGTACTCATCGTACTGACCGGCGAGACGCGGATACTGCGGGTCGACTGCGTTGCCATCGGTGCCATGGCATGCAAAGCAGGTGCCGGCTTTCTTTTTCCCGTTCTCGGCATTGCCACTTGCAAGCAGTTGCGTAGATGCAAACGCCAGGATGGCGCCGAATGAAAGCAGGGTAAGCGCACGTTTCATGCGGAGAGTCCTTGGCGACTACTGGGCGAGGCTGGAAAGGTAAGCGGCGACGTTCTGAATGTCCGTGTCGGACAGACTCTGCGCCTGCGCGCCCATCGTCGGATGCGTGCGGTCACCGCTCTGGTAGCCATGCAAAGCGTTGATGATGTATTGCTCGTTCTGCCCGGCGATTTTCGGCACCGGATACTGCGGGTAAGCATTGCTGTAACCAGGCACGCCATGGCATCCAGCGCAGGTATAGATCAGTTTCTTTCCGGCGGCCTTGTCACCTTCGGCATGCACACCGGCAGTGGCAAATAGGGCAGTGGCCGCGGCCATGCCAAGCAGTTGCAGTCGAGTCATCGAGATCATTCTCACGATTGCGGCGGAGTCGCGGTCATGTAAGCGACTGAGTATAGAGGTTGCATCGTGGCCCGAACAACACTCCGCTTTCATGCTGCCCACGCGGGCTTGTGCCATGTCTGCATTGCGTCATTGATCTTGCGCGCTCGCTCGAACAACTTGCCGTTAGCTACATTTCGTCGTGGTTTCGAGTTACCGGCCAGGTAGTGAATCAGGCAATGTGACGGATTAGATTGATGATCGGGTCGCTGTCCCCAT
>Ga0302223_10000660_pt1 | contig 20954 bp, 15 predicted proteins | sample II_Palsa_E2_3_FD_194565 | JGI IMG/M metagenome (GOLD analysis project Ga0302223, IMG submission 194565) | Peat permafrost microbial communities from Stordalen Mire near Abisko, Sweden - II_Palsa_E2_3 | ecosystem: Environmental > Terrestrial > Soil > Palsa > Peat permafrost | place: Sweden... | reverse complement strand
TGCACATCGATGGATTGCATACCTACGAAGCGGTACGCCACGATTTCGAAACCTGGCTGCCCAAGCTCAGCCGCCGCGCCGTGGTGCTCTTGCACGACACCGCGGTGCGTGAACGAGGGTTTGGCGTCGGGCAATTCCTCGATGAACTGGCGGCACAATATGCATGCTTCAGTTTTCGGCATAGCCATGGCCTGGGTGTAGTAGCTGTGGGTTCGGAAGTGCCTGCAGCATTCGTTGCCTTCATGCGACAGGCCGAGGCTTCACCCGATAGCATATGCGGCTTCTTCGAAGCTTTGGCAGGCACTCTGGTCGACGCCGATGAGCAACCGATGGCGGCAGCCATGGTCGAGCCGCAGCGTGTGGTCTGTCATCTCTTCTATCGCCATCGTGACGAGGCTTTCGACGAAAGCCGCATGATTTCACAGCCAGTCGATGCGACAAACGGCGTGCTGGATCTGCAATTCCGGCTGCCGGCCGGCATTCGCCCGGACTACTTGCGACTTGATCCGGCCGACTTGCCGGGCGTATACGGATTGAGTGGAGTGGTAGTGCGGCAGCAAACGGGTGGAGTAGTCCGGAATCTGGATCGGTTGCCTGACCGATTGGGTCATATCAACGGTGAGTTGTTGCCGGCCTTCGGCACGCAATCGGTGCGCCTGATCAGCTTCGATGGCGATCCCAACGTCGAATTCGAGATCGGCAGCAGCCTTGTCGAAGGACATCGTGATAGCTGGCTCGAGGTAACCGTCCGGATTGAGTACGAGTTGGTGATTCAAGATTCCTCGTTGCACCATTTGCTGCAACAGCAGGGGACATCACTAACCGACATGCGCCGGCTCGCAGGTGAGCGAGCGGATGTTCAGGGCTTGGCACATGCATTCCAACAGCAGCGAGGGGAGATGCAAAATCTGCAAGCGAGCCTGCAGCGATTGGAGCAGGGTATCGATCAGCTGGCAAAGCGCAGCTTGTGGTCGGTGGTCCGGCGAATCATCAAGCGAGGCTAGTGAGCAAGGTCACTGAAACATGCATTTTCCTTATCGATCACTGTGGCACCAGCTGCGCAAAGGCGCGCAGTATCTGCACTTGCGTTTCGGTGGCAGCAAACTGACGCTGCAACCGCTCGATCAGCTGGAGCCGGTGGTCAGTGAACCGGGGCTCTGGTCTTCCCTTGGAAACGACCCCAAGTTTGACTGCGTGGGCAGCGGCTTTCCGCTGAAAGCGGGTTGGTACCAACTATCCATAGAGCTGCAGGATTTCGATGGCGATCGACTGGAGCCAGTGCTGTACTTCGACTACGGACACGGCATGCATGAGTCGTGGTCGCGGCATCTGAATTTCATTCGGCCCGGCATTAGACGTCATTCCGGGGTAGTGCTGCTCCTGCATGATGTGCAGAGGTTGCGGTTTGATCCGACTTGCATGGCATGTACGTTCCACGCGCAGCACCTCACGATCAGGCGACTGGGCCGAATTGGCGCTAGTTGGCGCATGTGGCGTGAGGTGGCGAGAGATGCGAATGCGGCTGGCGTTGATACCCATGCTCTGAAGCTAGATGCATGGCACAAGCTGCAAGAACCTGGTGGAAGGCACGCTTTTGCGTCATGGCTGCATGGGCTGTATGTTCGGCGAGGTATCAAGGCGCCGACCTATGATCGCTGGCTCAGACTCTACGATCAGCCTTCATCGCCAGCGCAAATCCGTGGTGATGGGCTGGTATCGATTCTGTTGCCTACCTACAACACGCCGGAGATCTGGCTGCGACGTTGTCTGGACAGCGTGCTGGCGCAGACCTACCCGCATTGGGAATTGTGCGTGGCTGATGATGCCTCCACCGAGCCGCAAGTGCGCGCCGTGCTGGAGGAGTACGCAGGTCGTGATCCTCGCATAAGGATTTTCTGGCGCGAGCACAACGGTCATATCTCGGCCGCATCCAATAGTGCGCTGGCCCTGGCGCATGGTGATCATGTGGCATTGCTGGATCACGATGACGAGCTGCATCCTGAGGCGCTGGCCACGGTCATTGAGGCATTGCAGCGAAACCCGCAGTGGCAATTCGTCTATTCGGACGAAGACAAGATCGACGCTGATGGCCAGCGCTACGATCCTTATTTCAAGCCTGACTGGAATCCGGATCTGCTGTGCGGGCAGAACTGCGTCAGCCATCTGGGCATCTATTCACGCGATCTGATGAATGCGGTGGGTGGTTTTCGCCAAGGGCTTGAAGGTAGCCAGGACTGGGATCTGGCATTGCGTTGCAGCGAACGGTTGACGCCGGAGCAGATTGGTCACATACCGATGGTGCTTTACCACTGGCGGGCGATCGCCGGATCGACTGCGCAAGGCGTGGAGCAGAAGAGCTATGCACACGACGCCGGCCGACGCGCCTTGCGCGAACATCTTGCGCGGCGAGGCGAGGTCGCTGAAGTGATGGAGATCGATGGGTTGATGGGTGCATTCCGGATACGTCGCCCGTTATCCGATCAGTTGCCACTCATCAGTATCATTGTTCCTACCCGTGACCGGATTGATCTGCTGCGGCAATGCATAAGCACGATTCTCGATCGGACGACGTACGCGAACTACGAGATCGTGGTGATGGACAACCAGTCGGCGGAGCCGGAATCGCTGGCCTATCTGGCGGGTTTTTCCGGTCATGCCAGGGTGCGTGTGCAGCGGCATGACCAACCGTTCAATTATTCGGTCATCAACAACGAAGCCGTGCGAGCCTGTCGCGGTGAACTGGTTTGCCTGCTCAACAACGATATCGAGGTCATCACGCCGGATTGGTTGGAGGAGCTGGCCAGCCATGCGTTGCGTCCGCACGTGGGTGCGGTGGGGGCGATGCTTTACTACCCAGACGACACTATCCAGCATGCAGGAGTGATGACTGGGGTGCACGGGGTGGCGGCGCATCCCTATTGCGGCATGCCGCGGGGGCATGGCGGGCAGATGGCGCGTGCACGGTTGACCCAGGCGATGAGTGCGGTCACGGCAGCCTGCCTGATGGTGCGGCGCGAGGTCTACCAGCAGGTCGGCGGGCTGGATGCTTCATTGAGGGTGGCTTTCAATGATGTCGACTTCTGCCTGCGGCTGCGTCAACACGGCTATACCAACGTGTGGACGCCGTTTGCGGAGCTCTACCACCACGAATCCGCCTCGCGGGGACACGAGAACACGGTAGAGAAGCGGACGCGCTTCATCCGCGAAGTGGAATTCATGAAGAGCCGGTGGGGCAGCCAGTTGGAGTACGACCCCGCTTACAACCCCAATCTCACGCTCTCCGGCGAACCATTCTCGCTGGCCTTCCCGCCACGGGAGTGGCGGCAAATGACGGCAAGGTCGGTCATGCCGGATGTCGAGAGGCCGGATGGTTTGCGACAAATGCGGACCTTGGCAGGCTGATGTCCTGGCTGACGAACCGGCGCGCAGCCATGCCCGATCCCCTGTGGTGCATTGGGCACAGCCACGTAACCTGCGTGGCGCGAGCCGCTGAAATCACGGGTACGCCGTTGCAGGCATTGAATTTCTGGGGGATGCCCGGCGCGATCGAGCAAGACGATGGCGTGTCGCGGTTGTCGTCGGCGCTTGAGCAACAGTTGAGGCAACATGAGGGGCCGGTATTTTCAATGATCGGCGGCGCGGCGCATGGTGTGCTTGGCATGCTGGTGCATCCGCGGCGTTTTGATTTTGTGTTGCCTGCACAACCGGCATTGCCGCTGGACCCCGCTGCCGAGGTGCTGCCGGCACTCGCAGTACGGCGCGTGCTGGAGTCGCTGATGATGGATTATCTTGCCTTGATGTCGCAGGTTCAGCGGCTTTGCAACGGTCGGCTGTTTCATCTCGAATCGCCGCCGCCATTTGCCGATGCCCAGCGCATGCAGGCGGATATTCCATGGGACATGTATCCAGGCATGCGTCACGAGATTTCACCGGCATATTTCCGCTACAAACTGTGGCGCCTGCATTCGCAGATCGTGAGCGACTGGTGCGCCGGGGCCGGGGCAACGTTGGTGCCTTGCCCGCCGCAGTCGGTTGACGAAAGCGGCTTCATGCGCGAGTCGTATTATGGCGACGGTGCTCATGCCAATGCGGCCTATGGCGAGCTGGTGCTGGAGCAGATGAGGCGGCTGGCATGAGCCATCCCTACCTGGATATTCCCGATGCGCAGCGGTGGAGCCGGGCCATGGCTGGGCGCACCAACGAGGCTATCGATCCCGTTTCTTCGCCACCATTCAGGATTGGGGTCGGCAGTCGGGTAGTTACTGCGGGTAGCTGCTTCGCACAGCACGTAGCGCGCCATCTGCGCGAGCAGGGGCATGCCTGTTTCGAAACCGAACCAGCCCATCCGTTGCTCACTCCAGCGTTGGCGGAAGCCTTCAATTACGGCATCTATTCGGCGCGTTACGGCAACATCTACACCACGCGCCAACTGCTTCAGTTATGGCGGCGTGCGACGGGGATATTCGTGCCGGTGGACGACATCTGGGAAGGGGCGGATGGCTGGTACGATCCTTTCCGTCCGGGCATCCAGCCCGGCGGGTTCAGCTCGGCACGCGAATATCAGGAGGATCGTCGCCAGCATTTCGCCGCGGTGCGTCGGGCCTTTGGCGAGATGGACGTGTTCGTGTTCACACTTGGGCTCACCGAGTGCTGGGCCTCACGTGAGGACGGTGCCGTCTATCCGTTGTGTCCCGGTGTGGCCGCTGGCGATTACGACGCTGGCCGGCACGTCCTGCTCAATTTTTCGGTCGACGAAGTGGTGGCCGATCTGCGTGCCTTCATTGACGAGGTGCGCCAGGTGAATCCGCATATGCGAATGATCCTGACCGTGTCGCCGGTGCCGCTTGCGGCCACGGCCGAGCCACGGCACGTGCTGGCCGCCACCACGTATTCCAAGGCGGTGTTGCGGGTGGCTGCGGAGCAACTGTGCCGGTTGCCGGACGTGTATTACTTTCCGGCCTACGAAATCGTCAGTGCGGCAGGTCCGGGGTACTTCGCCGAGGATCGCCGCACGGTACTCGAGCATGGCGTACGCCATGTGATGTCGCTGTTTTCCCGGCATGTGCTGGAGGTATCTTCGTCGACACCGGTCGTGGCATCGTACGAAGATTTCGTGCAGCGGGGGAAGGCCATCGTCGATACGTTGTGCGATGAACAACGACTGGACCCGCCGCAAGGTGATCCGGGATGGCGGGAGAGTAGCGATGATCGAGCATGACCGGCTGGAGGACGGATTCACGCGCGCGCAGGAACTGATGCGGCGGCGGCAGTTCGTCGAGGCAGTCGCATGGTTGAGTGCCTGCCATCGGCAGCAACCGGATGCGCGTTACGAAAGGCTGCTGGCAGAGTGCCGCTACAAGGCGTATCTGATTCGGCCACCGCAATCCACCGTGAAGGGGCCGTGGCCGTTGCCGGTGGCCGATCCTTTTGCCGATATTCATGGCGTGCCGGAGATTGAAGCCAGTCAGCTCAATGCCATCACACTCACAGCCGGCATTCGCTGCCATGGTGCGTTGCTGGTGCGTGGTTTGTTGCAGGAGCCGAAGGCATTGCAACTGGCAACCGGTGTGCAGCAGGCGCTGGAGACCTGCACAGCATGGCATCGCAATGGCATGGGTCCATCCGACTCGCCGTGGTATTCACGGCTGGCATTACCCGATGACTGCGAGATCGAGCCGGCCCGCATCTGGGTAGAAGAGGCGAATGGCGTGTGGACGGTCGATTCGCCGCGCATGTTGTTCGAACTTACCGAACTGTTCGCTTCGAGCGGAGCGGCCGCGGCTATCGCCGGTTACTTCGGCGAGCGGCCGATGCTGTCGGTGGGCAAATCGACCCTGCGCCGCGTGCCCAGCACGATCCGCACGGCTGATTGGCATCAGGACGGGGCATTCATGGGCAGCGACATCCGCAGCGTGAACGTCTGGCTCAGCCTTTCGCATTGCGGTGAGGACGCCTCGGGACTGGAGATCCTGCCACGGCGACTGTCACGGGTGCTGCCGACCGGCAGTCATGGCGCATATTTCGACTGGTCAGTCGGGCCGGGCATGGTCGAAGAGGCTGCCGAAGGCATCGCAACGGTCAGCCCGATATTCGCGCCGGGCGATGCATTGTTGTTCGACCACTTCTTTCTGCACCGTACTGGTATACCGGCGGCGATCGCAAAGGACCGTTACGCCATCGAATCATGGTTCTTTGCACCTTCGGCGTATCCGGCCCAGCAGGTTCCGTTGTGGCTCTGAGTGACAGGCTGTGGTGGCGCGTCATGCTGTCGCTGCGTGGTTCCGGTTCAACAGTTCCAGCTCTTCCAGTCGTTGCCGTTGCGCCTCGATCACCTCACGGGCGCGCTGCAGCGCATCGGTACGCCGGCTGAGGCAAGTCTCGGTCTGGGTGAGGATGGCGCGCAGGTGCATGCCATCGGCCTCCAATGCCAGACAAGCCTCGAGCATGCTGCTGGCGCTGAAGAAGCTGTCGATCAAGGCCTGCAGTGCAGGGGTCATCCGCGCTGCTGGCACGAGGATGCCGAGTCCGTTGAAGAACGGCAGCTTGCGGAAGGTGAATTCGGTGCTTGCGCTGGCGATGTAATCCTCGATCGCGGTGAGCACGCCATTGCGTGGGCCACCTTCCTGCAGCGCATTGGCCAGCACCCCATTCATGCCATGCTCGACCAGTTCGGGCACGCCAGGCAGCATGCCGCGATATGCGTAAGGATGTTTCTGCGAGGCTTCCAGATCGTCCGGGTTGTAGTACATGTCGCGCCTGGCATAAGGCCATGCGACATCATGCGAGATCACGATCGGTGGCGCGTGGCCGGTCTGCTCGGCACGCGCATGCAGTTGATTCAGTTCGCTGTAGACAGTGGCCCAGTTGTGATCGCCATCGATCAGCGCGACATCCGGTGTTTCCAGTTGCGGGATCGCCGCCACACTCTTCAGCGGGAGGTAGCGGTATTCGGCGGGCCCGAACTGAGCCAGTACCTCATGCAGGCTGGACCGCGGTGCCGGATCGATGATGTCGGCATGTGCGCCGGTGGCACGGCAGTAGGCGAGGATGTTGCTGGTGTTCCAGCCACGATCCGCGCCGATTTCCATGATTCTTCGCGGTTGCGCGGTTTCAATCAGCGGATGGATGTAGCGTTGCCAGAAGCGGTTCATTGCTGGTTCTCCATGAGCGACGGCTGGTCCGGCGCGATCGTGTCCAGTGAAGCATCGTAGTTGGCGGCGGTGCAAAGGCCACCGACCTTGCGCAGGAAGCCGGACGGGCAGGTACTGATCAATTGTCGATTCCAGCTGCGGTCGATTACGAACGGCGAATGGGTGCCGGTGAATTCGCGAATGGTGTGCAGATACTGGTGGCTCGAATAGCCGAGCCATGGCTGCCCGAACAGCGTGCCCAGGCAGATCAGGTAGGAACGGTATGAGACGAGCGCGCCGTAATCCTGCAGCGTCGACAGCGAAAAGGTCTCGGTCGCGCCTGTGGCTTGCAGCACCAGTACGGCTTCGGCACTGCCGACCCAGTGGCGCACTGTGGCGAGGACGTGTGGATCGCCTGGCAAGCCCTGCAGCGCGGTGACGCGCGCTGGCCATGCCGACATGGCCGAAGGCGGGTTCACATGCAGGATCCGCGACGCTGCACCGTCGATCATGCTCAACACGTTGTCGATGAAGGCAACCAGCCCGGCCTCCGCACCTACGACGATGACGGCGTCGGGACGAACCTGCTGAATGATTTCCTGCAGACTGACCAGGTCGGCAGGCGCCACACCGACCGGCTGGCCCAGCCATCTGACCTCGCGCTGCAAGGCGCATTCAGCGTATACCGATTGCAAATGGGCTTGCGCACCCTCGTCGAAATGCAGGGCCAGCTGCCCGGACCGAACCTGTTCGGTGATACCCAGGTGCATCGGCAACAGTGTGCGCTGCCGCACGCCGGTGGCGAATTCCGATGACATGCGGCCGCGAAAACTCAGGCGGGAACGGTGCACGCCGGCAAAGTCTTCGCCGCGAAGCGCGCGATAGGCGTTGGCATAGGCGCGCACGCGTGAATCCTTCTCGGCGTCGTCCACATTGGTGGTGGTGCCGCCATGGAACTGGTGGAAGCTTGCTTCACCCAGCAGCGAAACCAGCGGGCCGTTGGTGGCATCACTGGCGCGTCGCCACAGATCGAGGTTGGCGAAGCCACCACCGGCCTGGTCGAATGCCTCGTCGAAGCCACCGATGCGATCGTAGAGCGCGGTCGGCAGCATCAGGCAATTGCTTTCGCTGAGACCGTCGAACCAGGGTTCGGGATTTTCGCCAATCGGAGCACCGATGCGGAACAGCTCGTAGCCGTTGGCCGGCCAGCGGATCCGCTCGAATAGCCGGTCCTCCTGCTCGCGGGTGTAGCCGGCCATGGCCAGCCAGCGCTGGTCGCCACCGATGAACCAGTGCCGTACGGCGACCACCGCGTCAGGATGTTCCTGCCATGCGCGCCGTGCTTCGTGGAACACGCCGGGGGTGAGCAGGTGGGCGCCGTCGATCATCAGCGCCAGATACTTGCCGCGTGCTTGCAGCGCCGCCTCATTCAGCGCGGCGCATGGCGAGGTCAGCTGACGGCTGGGGCGCACCAGCCGGAACTGGGGGCCGAAGCTGGCGATCCAGCCCGGGTCCAGCGGCGGATTGGAGCCGTTGTCGATGCACAGCACCTCGTAACTGAGATCACCAGCATCGTGCTGATAATCCCGACTGAGTGAGGTCAGTGTGCGTTCCGCCTCGCGCCGCATATTGTAGAAGTTGACGATTACCGAAAGGTCCACCGTGTCGGCCACCGCTTTACGCTGCAACGGCGAGACACCACGTGTTCGCGGTGCAGTGAGTGCTGCTGCCCCGCGGATACGGAACGGGGATTGCAGCACTGCCACACCGCTATCTGCCATGCGAAGCTCCAGCACATGCAGCAGACCGTCGCCGAGTGCTTCCGGCAACGGCAGGTCGAACCCACAGCAACCGTCATCCTGCTGCAGTTCGGCGATGTCGGCACGCCATTGATTGGCTTCGAAGCGCAGCAGCTCGCGATCACCTTCATGCAGGGACAGGGTCGGTGACCGACCGGTCCCATCGAGCCAGCGGACCCATCCGCGGATACGAGTGGGTCCGCATTGATCCAGTGAGCCATGCAGGCGCGGGGTGCCAATCGGTAAGGGCAGGACATCGGTGACCTGGTCTGCGCAACCCGGCACCAGCGGTGCGGGAACCGTGAACGGACTGCCCGTGAGTTCCCGTCCCATGCCTCCGCCGGCGGCGGCAACCGTGAGGACGGTGCCCGGTGCAGGCAGTGGGTCGAGTGCGATGGCGAAGGCACAGTGGCCGTTACGTTTGCCGGCCATGGCCAGGTCGGCGCGGAATATTGCCGCGTCAGTGCTTCCAAGCAGCACGCCATCTGCACGAACCTCGATCCGCAAATGCGGCTGCTCCGCTCGGGTATCCCATGCCCAGCCGTGCAGTTGGTTGCCCCTCAAACCGTCCACGACACCTTCTATTGCGGTGGATGGTATGGGATTGCGCTGGGTAGGGCTCATGAACATATCTCGCTGGTCGACAGCCGGGCTGACAGAGTGCCGTGGGCATGTCGCGCGCACTGCGGGAAGCGCTAAAGATCGCGTTTTCGGATGTGATGTGCAATACGGCAGCGCATGTACGGGGTGGATCGCGCGGCGCGATGTGTGCGAAATGCTGCAGTTTCAGGCCTGAAGGGTGTGCCTGAATGAATGGATGCACTGGCCGCGGTTCAGCAAAGGCATGCATGGCTAGTAAGATAGGCGCTTTGCCCCCGCGCCCCCTTTCACCGGATGCCATGACAGCCATGAAAAACCGCAGCAAGCCTGATGCACTCGGTCTGGGCACCCGCGCCATCCACGCCGGCCAGCACCCTGACCCCAGCACTGGCGCGATCATGACGCCGATCTATGCCACCTCGACCTATGTGCAGGAGAGTCCGGGCAAGCACAAGGGTTATGAGTACTCACGCACGCAGAATCCCACCCGGATGGCATATGAACGCTGCGTGGCGGATCTGGAGGGAGGTGCAGCCGGTTTTGCGTTTGCCTCCGGCCTGGCCGCCGCCGCGACCGTGCTGGATCTGCTTGATTCGGGTAGCCACGTGATCGCGATGGACGACCTGTATGGCGGCACCTATCGCCTGTTCGAAAAGGTGCGCCGGCGTTCGGCAGGGCTCGACTTCAGCTTCATCGACTTGAACGATGGTGCAGCGCTCAAGGCGGCATTGAAGCCGAACACGCGGATGATCTGGGCGGAGACGCCAACCAACCCCATGCTCAAGCTGGTCGATCTGGCCAAGGTCGCGGCGTTCGCCAAGAAACATGGCCTGATCCTGGTGGTCGACAACACGTTCTGCTCGCCGATGATCCAGCGCCCGCTGGAATACGGTGCGGATCTGGTACTGCATTCGGCGACCAAGTACCTCAACGGCCATTCCGACATGGTCGGTGGCATCGTGGTTGCCGGTGGCAAGGAGCTCGCCGAGCAGATGGGTTTTCTGCAGAACTCGGTCGGCGCGGTGGCGGGTCCGTTCGATTCGTTTCTCGCCATGCGTGGCCTGAAGACCCTGCATCTGCGCATGAAAGCGCATTGCGAGAGCGCGTTGGAACTGGCGAAATGGCTGGAGAAGCATGCGGCCGTGGAACGTGTGATCTACCCGGGCCTCAAGAGCCATCCACAACATGCGCTGGCCAGGCGTCAGATGGACGGTTTCGGCGGCATCATCACCATCGAGGTGAAGGGCGGTCTGAAAAAGGCCCGACGCATGCTGGAGCGCTGCGAGCTGTTCGCGCTGGCCGAGTCGCTCGGTGGTGTCGAGAGCCTGATCGAGCACCCGGCGATCATGACCCATGCCTCGGTGCCGGCGGCCAATCGCAAGCGACTGGGCATCAGCGACGGTTTGATCCGGCTGTCAGTAGGCGTGGAAGATGTGGCTGATCTGCGCAGCGAACTGGCCGAGGCACTGCACTGAGGGAGTTCCAGTAGCGTTGCTTTTGTCGTTCGTCAAAAAAGGTCACCCTGTTCGGGTGCCAGCCCCAACGCGATGTTGCCCGGGGTAATTAATTGCAAAAAATGTTGGAGCAATCATGATTTCAGCCTATCGGCTTGCTGATCCCTTGGTGCCTTATCGGGCATTGCGGCGTCATTTCGCGCTGATCCAGCAAATGACGCGTCGGGATGTCGTTGGCCGCTATCGGGGATCGTTCATCGGCTTGCTATGGTCGTTCTTCAACCCGTTGCTGATGTTGGCCATCTACACATTTGTTTTCGGCGTGATTTTCAAATCACACTGGACCGGCCAAGGTGCGGAGCATGTGAGCTTTGCGGTGATCATGTTTGCCGGTCTTAATATCAACTCGATGTTCAGCGAATGTGCCAATCGGGCGCCCGCATTGATCATCGACAACACGAACTTTGTGAAAAAGGTCGTATTCCCGCTGGAGACCTTGTCATGGAGCACGCTTGGATCCGCACTGTTTCATCTGCTGGTCTCGACCGTCGTGTTGCTGGTATTCGCGCTGATCGTACAAAAAAGCATACCGTGGACAGTTGTGTTGTTCCCAGTTGTCGTCGCTGTGTTTCTTCCATTCGTGGCAGGCACGGTTTGGCTGCTGGCCTCGCTCGGAGTATTTCTGCGCGATCTCAAGCAAGTCATCGGCGTGATTACCGTGGCGCTGATGTTCCTGGCGCCCATCTTCTATCCGTTGGAGCAGATTCCGATGCCATATCGTGATCTGCTTTACCTCAATCCACTTACGGTGATCGTCGAAGAGTCACGGAATGTGCTCGTCTGGGGGCTAATGCCAAACTGGCTGGCTCTGGGCGCGTATGCGCTGGCGTCATGCCTGTTTGCATGGTTCGCTTTCGTCTGGTTTGAGCGCTCACGCAAGGGATTTGCCGATGTCCTCTGAGCATGACGAATTGTCGAGCGATGTCGCCATTGCTGTAGAGGGCCTGACGAAGCGCTATGAAATCTATGCGCAGCCGCAGGATCGCCTGAAACAAATGTTTCTGCCGAAGCTGCGGAGCCTCATTGGCGACAAGTCTGCCCGTTACTACAGGGATTTCTGGGCGCTGCGCGATGTCACTTTCAGTGTGAAACGTGGCGAAGCTGTCGGAATCATTGGCCGTAACGGGTCAGGAAAATCGACGCTGTTGCAAATGATTTGCGGCATTTTGACGCCAACGACGGGGAGTGTGCGATCGCCTGGGCGTATCGCCGCATTGCTCGAGCTGGGCGCCGGGTTCAATCCGGAGTTCACGGGCAAGGAAAATATCTTCCTCAGTGGATTGGTCTATGGCATTCCTGAGGACGTATTGAAAAGCCGTTATCAGGATATCGTTGATTTTGCTGAAATAGGCGATCACATTGATCAGCCTGTCAAGACCTACTCAAGCGGCATGTATGTGCGACTGGCATTTGCCGTCGCCTCATTCAGCGACCCTGAAATACTGGTGGTCGACGAAGCCTTGTCGGTTGGGGATGTCTATTTTCAGCGCAAATGCTTTCGCCGGATTGATGAATTGCGTGAGTCGGGTTGCACGCTTCTGTTTGTAACTCACTCTTCCGATACCCTGCTCCAGCTTTGTGACCGTGGCATTGTGCTGGACGCGGGCAGGCTGGTATTCGATGGGCCGACCAAGCCGGCAGTGGCAGAATATCTGCGACGCGTTTTCGGTACGCGCATCAATATCATCGACGATTCGGCGCCGAGTGGGGCAGGCATCCATCGGGTCGAGGGTGCGGCGGAGGAGGATGATCATTTGCATCTCGCTGCCGGTGGGCGGCAGGAGTTATTCGCTTCACGCCCCGGTTACAACCGAGGTGAGGTGCGACTTGGAGATGGCACCGCCACGGTGCTTGATTTTCTCGTCAAGGGCCAGCGGGGTGATTCGCCAATCATAAATTCGGGCGATAAATTCTGCTTGATGATGAAGTACGTATTCAACAGGCCGGCAGAGCGCGTTATCTTTGGAATTCAGATACGCACGCGCGAGGGCCTGGTCGTCTACAGCGCGAATACCTTCACCGTCGAAAACAAGCTGTATGGCTATGCGGCTGGAGACGTCGTTATCAGCGAATTCAATATGAGGAATTCGCTGCTTCCGGGACAATATTTCATCACCGTAGGCGTCTCCCAATTCGATGAAAGCGGGGTAGATATCGGTGCGTTCGATCGACGGGTTGATTCGATCATCATGACAGTCATTGGGGATATGCGGCACACCAACGGCTTGGCGGATATGGAAATGGATTCGAAAATCACCTTGGAAACTGACGTTGTTTCGGGTAACTAATTCAAGTGAATATATTGCCTGATCAGCTGCTCGTTTCCTCGCCCAACAAGGGCGGCCTGTTCGCGTTTGCTGATGGCAGGTTGATTCAACTTTCGTTTTCGGACGGTACCGGCCTTGTGCAGGCCTCGGGCAAGGTCTTGCGCGCGCTGCAGGCAGATGGCGCCAGTTCCATTGGCATATTTGGCGAGCATGGCTTCGACCGTATCCAATTGGCCATTGAGTCGTTGGACATTCATGACCTTCTGTACCTGGATGGAAAGATTTTTGTCGCCTGCACGGAGTTGAACGGCGTCATTGAACTGGATGACGACTTCAACGAGACAAATCGCTGGATCTTTCCTGGCGAACCAGACTCTATTCATCTGAACTGTCTGTGCATCTACAAGGGGAGACTGCTCGCTTCGACGTTCGGAGACTTCTCCGTTCATCGCGGCTACAAGGGTAATTCAGCCGGGCGTGGCGAAGTGCGTGATGTCATCACGGGACAGGTGATCATTTCCGGATTGTCGCAGCCGCATACGTTATGCGTCGTTGGCGATGACCTGATGCTGTGCAATTCCGCGTCCGGTGAAGTCCTCGTCTACAGAGATGCCGTCTGTATCCGTCGCATTGAAATCGGCGGATATGTTCGGGGCTTGGCGATAGGTAGGGATCATTTCTACGTGGGAGTCAGTATCTCGCGCAATGTCGATGCGGGAGCCGGTGACGGCGTTGAAGCTGCAGAGGTTGTTGTAGTTGATAGAGATAGCGGCCGCATTGCGGCGCGCTATCCTGTGCCTGCCAGGGAAATTTACGATATCCGTATCCTTGGTGCAGATTTCCGGCACGGACTGCTTGCCACAGCGTTTTGTGAGGAAATGGCGATCGCGGCGAAGTCGCTCGATACCGAGCTGACTGAGCGCAATCTCGCATTGGCCTCGTTGCAGCGTGAGCATGGAGAGGTGGCTGCCTGGGGGAAATCGCTAGACGGTGAGTTGACCGAGCGTAATGACATGCTGGGTTCGTTGCAGCGGGAACACGAGGAAGTGGCCACGTGGGCAAGATCGCTGGAATGCGAATTGGCCGACCGCAATACCCTGCTGGCGTCATTGCAGAAGGAGCAGGCGAAGCTCGGCGCGCGCGTGGAAATGCTGAATAGAGAGCTCGCGACGCTGCGCGATCAGCATGAACAGGTATTGAGCTCGAGCTCCTGGAAACTGACGCGACCATTGCGTGCAATGAAACTGTTTCTGCGCGGTGATCTGGATGCGATGCGCGCGATGGCTCCTGCACGTGGAAGGCGAACAGCCACCCTATTGCCACAACCTGGCGCGGCTTCGGATATATCATCGCGTCCGCTCGTCGACCGTTCGTCGGGGCCGTCCGCATCGGCTTTGCAAAGCATTGCTGAATTGACTCTCCCGTCCTACCACGAGCCAGTGGTCAGCATCTTGATTGCGGCCTATGGCAATCTCGATATCACCTTGGCGTGCCTGTGCTCGATCGCTGCCCACCCGCCTAAAGTACCCTTTGAAGTGCTTGTGGCTGAGGATGCTTCAGGCGATGCCGATATTCATCTGCTGGCAGGTGTGTCCGGTCTGCGTTTTGTGGTCAATCCGCAGAACCTCGGCTTTCTGAAATCGTGCAATCAAGTCGCCGCCTTGGCCCGCGGGCAATATCTGTATTTTCTCAACAACGATACCGAGGTTACCGAAGGCTGGCTGGACGCCATGCTGGAAATATTCGAACGGTTTCCCGATTGCGGCATGGTCGGCTCCAAACTGGTCTATCCGGACGGCCGTCTGCAAGAAGCCGGCGGTATCCTGTGGAAGGACGGCAGTGCCTGGAACTACGGGCGTATGGACGATCCTTCGCGGAGCATCTACAACTATGTGCGCGAGACCGATTACTGTTCCGGTGCCTCGCTGCTGATTTCCACCGAGCTGTTTGAGCGCCTAGGCCGTTTCGATGAACGCTATGTACCTGCCTACTGCGAGGACTCGGATCTTGCCTTCAAGGTTCGCGAGGCCGGCTTGAAGGTGTACTACCAGCCGCGCTCGGTTGTGATCCACCACGAAGGTATCTCGCACGGCACCGATGTGAATGCCGGTATCAAGGCCTACCAGGTCGAGAATCAGCGACACTTTTTCGAGCGCTGGCGCGACGTGCTGGAGCGTGAACACTTCTCCAACGGCGAGAACGTGTTTCGTGCACGGGGCCGGACCGGCTCGGCGAAGACGCTGCTCATCATCGACCATTACGTTCCCCAACCCGACCGCGACGCGGGTTCGCGTACGATGTGGCAATTCATCCGCATGTTCGTGCACCGCGGCTTCTCGGTGAAATTCTGGTCGGACAACCTGCATAACGATCCCGTCTATGCGCCGTTGCTGCAGCAGTTCGGTGTCGAGGTCATCTACGGCGTCGAGTATCACAAGGGTTTCGAGAAGTGGGTGCGACAACACGGGATAGATCTCGACTGCGTGCTGTTGAGTCGGCCGCATATCTCCATTGGCTTCATCGATGCACTGCGCAAGTACACGCAGGCGCCTTTGCTTTACTACGGTCATGATGTGCACTATTTGCGCCTTGAGGACCAGCTGCGCCTGCAGCCAACGGACAAGACGTTGCGTGCATCATGCGAGATGCAAAGAAAGCTAGAGCACAAAATATGGAAGCTCGTGGATGCGGTGTATTACCCGTCTGAAAGCGAGACCCGGCATGTGCGCGAATGGCTCGATCGATACGCCCCGACGGTCAGGTCATATACCGTGCCGGCCTACGCCTACGAAGAATTCCCGCAACATCCCGACGAAAATCTGTTCGGGCGACATGACCTGATCTTCGTCGCAGGCTTTGCCCACTCACCGAATGCAGACGCGGCGGCGTGGTTTGTGCATGATGTGTTCCCGCTGATCCGCGAGCGATATCCGCATATCCATCTCGATCTGGTGGGTTCCAGTCCGTCCGACGCAGTCAAGGCGTTGCACGGTGGCAGCGTCACCGTCACGGGCTTCGTCACCGATGAAGAACTGGCCGTACGTTACGCGACTGCCCGGGTTGTCGTTGCGCCATTGCGCTACGGTGCTGGCGTGAAAGGCAAGGTGATAGAGGCGATGTACTTCGGCGTACCCTGCGTGACGACATCTGCCGGTGCGCAGGGGCTCGCACAGATCGATGAATTTCTCGCCACGGCGGATGATCCAGCAACGTTTGCTGAACACGTGCTTGCTTATCTCGATGATGATGCCGCTTGGCGCAAAGTGTCCGCTGCCGGCCAGGCCTATGTACGTGCCCATTTCACCGAGGAGGCGCAATGGCGTGCATTCATGCCCGAGGTTGATGCGTCGAACAAGGTCGGCGGCTTGGAGCACAGGTCATGATCGTGCGCGCGCGCGCGCCGCTGAGGCTCGGTCTAGCCGGCGGCGGCACTGACGTATCACCCTATTGCGACGTCTATGGCGGCCATGTCATGAACGTCACCATCGATCGCTATGCGTATGCGATCGTCGGACCAGGCGAAGGGCGGGAATCCTGCTTTCATGCGCTTGACGTTGGCCACAAGGAAAGCCATTCGTGCGATGCCGCTGTTGATTGCAGCGGCCCGCTGCAATTGCTCAAGGGCGTATATGCGCGGGTGTCGCGCGATTTTCTTGATGGCGCGAGTCCGGCGCTTACGGTAAAAACCTTTTCCGATGCGCCGCCGGGTTCAGGTCTGGGTTCGTCCTCGGCGATGGTCGTGGCACTGGTGCAGGCGTTCGTCGAATATTTCTCGCTGCCGCTGGGCGAGTACGAAGTGGCCCAGCTTGCCTATGACATCGAGCGCAAGGATTTGAAGCTGGCCGGTGGCAAGCAGGACCAGTACGCCGCAACCTTTGGCGGCTTCAACTTCATGGAGTTCTATGCGGATGATCGCGTGATCGTCAATCCGCTGCGTATCAAGGACTGGGTGTGGGCCGAACTGGAGGCCTCGCTGGTGTTGTATTTCACGGGGGTATCACGTGCTTCGGCAGATATCATCGACCAGCAGTCGCGCAATATCGGCGACAAGAATCAGGCTTCCATCGATGCCATGCACCAGTTGCGGCAGGAAGCGGTTCAGATGAAGGAATGCATCCTCAAGGGTGATCTTCGTGGGCTCGAGTCGACGCTGCAGGCTGGCTGGGAGGCAAAGAAGAAAACCGCCACCAGTATCAGTAATCCGCTGATCGAGCAGGTTGAACGGACGGCATTCGCTCATGGCGCGCGCGCGGCCAAGGTGTCAGGTGCAGGTGGCGGCGGCTTCATGATGTTTCTCTGCAGTCCAGAAGACCGCATCGGCCTGATTCGTGCGTTGCTTGAAAACGGCGGAAGCATCCTGGATTTTCATTTTACCCAACAAGGAGCGACCTCATGGCGCATCACCTGACGTCGTACATGGACAGCGAATTCGACAAGTCCATCAAGCTACTCAACACCATGTCGGTAGACGTGGCGCTGCGCGAATTGACCCTGCGCGCGGTGGCGTTGTCGGTAGATGCATTGAAGCGCGGCAACAAACTGCTATTCGCCGGCAATGGCGGCAGCGCCGCAGACGCACAGCACTGGGCAGGCGAGCTGGTCAGTCGCTTCAACTTTGACCGCCCGGGTTTGGCGGGCATTGCCTTGACCACGGATACCAGCATCCTCACCGCCATCGGCAACGACTATGGCTATGACTACGTCTTCGCGCGTCAGGTCGAAGCGCTTGGCCGCAAGGGAGATGTGCTGTTTGCCATATCCACATCCGGCAATTCAAAGAACATTGTGCGTGCGATTCACGCCGCGCGTGACAGCGGTATCGGCGTTATTGGCTTCACCGGACAGACCGGTGGCGCGATGGCCGAGCTATGCGATATCTGTCTGAATATGCCCACCACCGAAACGCCGAAGGTTCAGGAGGGGCATGAGTTCCTTGGCCATCTCATCTGTGGTCTGATCGAACGAGAGATGTTTGAGTCCCCGAGCGGCCGGTAAGCTCATGGATGGCGCGGTCGTCATGGCGGCCGGGATATAGCGCTGGCTTGGCCTGTCTACCGGACAAGTCGTGAACTGCATCTCGGCTCCGTCAGTAGATGACGGTTTTAATGAAGAATTCTTCAGCGAGTGACAAAGTGGACATGACCTGCCCGGTATGTGTGCTCGGCGAATCGTCGTTCTTTGCGAAAATCGACGGTTACGACTATATGCAATGCAGCACATGCGGCTCTTTGCATATCGACCGCCCTATCCTGGATGAAATCGATGCTGGCAAGAGTCCCCGGCTTTACGACGAGGCCTATTGGCGCGAAGAGCTGCGCTCGGCTGCCGACCGCTCCGGCGGCGAATCGCTGGTGCGTTCCGGCGAGGCAATTTTCTACGCAAGGCGGCCGGTACGGCGCTTTCTGGACATCGGAACAGGCCCGGGCTATCTGCTAGACCAACTTGCGAAGCAGTTTCCTCGGCACGCAGACATGTTTCATGGTGTCGAATTGTTTCCACCCGGTGAGCATAGCCAGCACCCCAATTACCATGTGGGTGAAATCAGTGATCTGCAGGATCTTTTTGATGCTGGTGTATGCATCGAAGTGGTGGAGCATCTCACTCCGCGCATGTTGAATGGGTTGGCGCGTGGTCTGGCGAAGGTAAGTGCGCCAGGGGCATTATGGCTGTTCAATACCGGCATGCCTGATTTGGTCCTCAATCAGGATCCTGGCTATCTCGATCCATTGCATCGTGGCCATATCGTTTCTTATGGGCTAAAAGGCCTGGTACATATTTTCGAACCACATGGTTTTCGAATCTCCGCAGTGCCCGGTAAAAATTATGCTTTCGTTGCGGAGTTTCAACCGACCGACGATGCGCCGGACTTCGAGTACCGCATTTATCATCCACTGCCCGAAAACAAGGCGCTGCTGGATGAGTCGGGATTGATGTACCAGGCCGCCGCCGAATCGGCGCGTGCATCCTTCTTCTATGAACAGTATTTGGCCAGAACCCGTTGGGCACTGGAATTGCAGCGTGAACGCGAGTCGATGTTCAAGCAGTGGTTCAGGAAATTGCCACCGTCAGCGCAGGCAGCAGCACGCCGTCTGCGTCACAGTTGGCAGGCACTTCAGACGGATAGAAAGAGACCCGCACCCAATGGCAAACATTGACGAAGCCATTATTCTGGCAGGTGGCTTTGGCACGCGACTCAAGAGCCTTGTTAGCGATGTGCCCAAGCCGCTGGCTCCCGTCGGTAATCGCCCTTTCCTCGCCTGGCTGCTCGATTCGCTGGCCGATCAGGGTATGCGCCGGACGATCCTTGCTACTGGCTACATGGGAGAAAAGGTGGCCGACGTGCTGGGTACACATTGGCGCGGCATGAGCCTGGAGTATTCGCGGGAAGAACAGCCACTGGGAACGGGCGGAGCAATCGTGCAGGCTGCCCAACGACTGCAGGGCGATGCGTTCTTCGCTCTCAATGGGGATACCTGGCTCGCTCTCGACTACTCGGCATTTGACAGACAAGTGTGCGCTCTCGGTGCTCGCCTTGGCATGGCGCTGGCGAGCGTACCCGATGTGTCGCGTTACGGCGCTGTACGCGTTGAACAAGATCGCCGGATCGTCGGGTTCATCGAGAAGGGGCACGTGGGGCCCGGATACATAAATGCCGGTGTCTATCGAGTGGATCGTACGCTCCTGGCGGAATTTCCCGCAGCGTCCAACTTTTCGTTCGAAACGGAAGTACTTGTTCCCTTGGTGGGGCATGAGCCAGTGTCCGCTTATACGCATACCAAGGCGTTTATCGATATTGGCGTTCCGCAGGACTACCTGCGCGCACAGGTAGAATTCGCCGCCAGGCAAGGTCCGGCGTAATGTTGATGCGCAAAGCACTTTTTCTCGACCGGGATGGAGTGATCAATGTCGACCACGGCTACGTTTGCACGCCTGAGCGCACTGATTTCATCGATGGGATCTTCGACCTTTGTCGCGCGGCCAAGCAGCGCGGCTATCTGATTGTCGTGGTTACAAACCAGGCGGGTATTGCGCGCGGTTACTATAGTGAGCAGGATTTCATTGCCTATATGGACTGGATGCGCGGTGTCTTCGTGGAGCAGGGAGCGCCGCTGGATGCCGTGTATTACTGCCCGCATCACCCGACCGATGGCATCGGTGACTATCTGCAGTTCTGCGAATGCAGAAAGCCGGAGCCGGGCATGATCCGCTTGGCGCAGCGCGACCTCGACCTCGATCTGGAGTGCTGCTTGCTCGTCGGGGACAAGTCATCCGACATCGAAGCGGGGCAGGCTGTTGGGGTTGGTAGCTGTTTCATGGTTACGGCCACCAGACTTGCGGATTCAGGGCATGTGGCATTCGACGAACATGTCATGAATCGTCTGTTGAGTGCGCTGGACGGTATCGAAAACTGAATTCATGGGCGAACCTGGTGGGCGCCGAACTCCGGCTGGAAGAGTCGGCGGCCTGACATCCCCACGAGCTACGATGCTATAGGAGAGCATCGAGCCGGCCAAGCAGCTTCTCTAAGTCGCGTGCGCAACGCGCCGGCGGTCTTGGCTTCAGGTGCCGTCATGCCACAGAGGCTGCTGCGCCATAGGTGGTAGCTCGCCCCAGAGAAGCTGTATTGCCTGAGCAGCTTTTTCG